>Ga0070745_1000697_pt1 | contig 19682 bp, 15 predicted proteins | sample VirMetDEL_Mar_4_FD_77438 | JGI IMG/M metagenome (GOLD analysis project Ga0070745, IMG submission 77438) | Aqueous microbial communities from the Delaware River and Bay under freshwater to marine salinity gradient to study organic matter... | ecosystem: Environmental > Aquatic > Marine > Coastal ...
CAAAATATTTAAGTACCTGGTAGATGAATCGGCTATGAAAGTGAATTTTGCCGAGCAAAAGCTTACTCGTACTAAAGAGAAGAAAAAGCGCCAGCGGTTAAAATTGGAAGATTTCAAGAAAATGCTAGCGGCCAGTGCCGCCGACACCAATTTACATTGGCTAAATATTGCAATGCGCTTATCACTGCAAACCACGCATGCAACACTTGAAGTAAGCCGCATGAAATACCGTGATATAAAAGATGGTCACATTCGCATTCATCGCCAAAAGGTGCAGCATAAAGAAGCATCGCGGGTCGAGATACCAGTAACCGCTGAACTGCAAAAGGTTATTAATGAAAGTAAAGGGTTGCTATGCCCTTACATTGTTAACCGGGTCGGCCGTTACCGTGACCAAATAGGTGAAGGGTGTGATCATCCATTCCAAGTTTCTAGCAAACACATAAGCCGTGAGTTTTCAAAATTGCGTGATTCGCTAGGCATTACTGCCAACCTAGAGAAAGACGAACGGCCAACATTTCACGAAATACGTGCGCTATCTATTCACTTGTTTGATAAAGCTGGCGTTGACCCACAATCGAGAGCCGCGCACAGTGATGCCAAATCGACAAAGATTTACAAAGAGAACCATGTTGAATGGGTTCGTGTTCCAGCTGCTGAATTGAATATAGGATAACGTCATGAGCACAAGTGTTCACAGAATTATTGAAAACCTAAACAAAGTTATAAGCTACTCTAATGATAAAGATATTTATGATGGAGTTAAAAAGGATTTAAGCCTAAGTCAAAATCAAAATGATTTTAACGCGGAAATAAAAGAGATTTTAAGAGACCTTAAATCTTCAGTTCATTTCGATATAGGCGACCTTGAACACGTTAGAAGTAGTGATAAAAATCTCAACTCACTACCTGGCCTGCCATTCGAGAAAACTTATTTAGAAACAAAGTACGAAGGTAAAACTTATGGGTGTCTTTTTAAATTTGACGGAGACCTACTAGTTGCTAAGCTTTTTCGGGATAACCTTGGGCATATGATATATACAGGTTTAACCGTTATGTATGAGCAGTCAGAAATTGGTGTGAAAAGGATATTCGATACTGATTTATGGGGAGATGAGAGAGATGATTCAAACGAAGACGATTGCTTAGAAATTGATGGATTTGTAATGTGCCTTCACATCATGAACTGCTCAAACATTGAATATGTTGATCATCCACCAATGAGGATAATGAATGAAAAAAGAAAAAAGAAAGGGAAGCAGCCATTATTTACATACAAAACTTTACATATAAAGAGTGACAAAAAGCTATGCAGAAAAGCTGAATCAAAAGGAAACCGACAGAGTCCTAGAGCCCATTTGAGGAGAGGTCACATTAGAAAATTAAAAACTCATTCCGTATGGGTTCAGCCATGCTATGTAAAGGGGGAAGGAGGTTTTGTACACAAGGATTATGCATTTAATTAATCAGTGAAGTTACCCCGAAGGGCGACAACACCGATCTGAACGCTATTGAGGATAGCACAGAAATGTCATTATCAACTAATACTGTATAAGGGTACGGAAAGGGTACAGAAAGGGTACACAGAAAAGAAGGATAAATATCAAAAGTGGCGTAAGGTATTGAATGGGGTTAGGAAAGTTGGTCGGTGTGAGAGGATTTGAACCTCCGACCCCTGACACCCCATGAAATACGCGCGAAAATGCACTTAAAACAATTCTATCAATAACTTATGCTTAAATTTAAAGGTATTTCTTGTTCGGTAAATGTTGAACAACAGGAAATTAAATACCTAACAGGAACAGCAACATAAAACTATGGTAACTACTGTATAAGGGTACGGGAGTTTTCACCACACAAGGGATTTTAAATCCGTATGAACAGCCAAGTAAATACATAGGCTTGAAGTGTATCGTTCCTAACAAAAGCGCTTGTTTAAGTGCTTGATTTACCGTATTTGGGCTAGTTCTTGTTAGGAAATAAAAGGCGTCCTTGCCTTCACTCTAATTGAACTTAACAAGCAGGTTAGCATTAAGCCCTGGGCCTGCGATAACCACACCGCGCTCATCGCCTGCTAAGAACACAACCACCCGCGCAGATAACTGAGACTTGCGGGAACTGAAAGCGCCGAAGCGAACAAACAAGCTTGAACCTTCCCATTCAACATCACCGTTTACTGAACTTATTTCGCCTGCGTCAGTAACTACTATTACCTTTTGCGTTTCGTTTTCAGTGAAATCGTAATAACCCTGATTGTCTAACGCAATTTTTGCATTAGTGCTTGCTAGCTTGAATTTAAGCTCTTCGATATTAGAACGCCCTGTGAACGCAGATATAACCGTATTGTCACGCAAGAACTTCTGTTTTGAAACGGCCTCGAGCAATTCAGACTCAGCGGTTACAGTAAATATTCTTGTTTGGGTTTCCGCTGCTATCCCATCCGCTACAACGTTGTATTCAAGAGTTCCAGTTCTTGGAAATGCGGTAGAAGTTGAACCAGTCACAGTTACCTGGTCAGTAATATCAACACCTTTGTTATTAAACGCTTGATAACCAGGTTCTTGGAATACTTCACCAACATTAAGAGCGATGTTACCACCAGTTAGAATTATTACTGGCGGGGTAGTATCAACCTCTGCTGCAACATTGAAATCAACGTATACCGGCGCTGAATCTACGCCATCATCATCGGTAACAATAAGCTCTAATGTTACTGTTTGGTCTGTGTCTGACACTGGTGAAGTAAAGCTAATGCTTTCAGCGGTGGTGCTTGATAGCGTAATGCCGCTGTTAGTAGTTTCACGCCATTTCCAACCTACAATAGTGCCATCACCATCCAAACTACCAGAAGCACTAACTTGTACCAGCTGACCAGCTGCAACTGATTGGTCTGGGCCAGCGTTTGCGGTTGGGGGTTGGTTTACTGGCTCTTGAGCAGCTGCAAGAATTGAGTGAGTGAACGTCACAGGTGAAGAATTTAAACCATCGCTGTCAGTTACAATTAACTGAAAAACTAAATCTTGTGCGAAAGACTCAGAGGGCGCGGTATATGACCGTGAGTTGCCCGAACCCGATAAAGTAACCGCACCGCCACCAACTTGAGTAACATTATATGAAGAAATAGTTGCAGGCGCTACGGCTGAAGAGCCGCTAAAATCCATTGTGACTGGTGAGCCTGCAACTAAGTCCTGTTTATCTCCGTCAGCTGCAGCTGTTGGTGGTGTTTCTACCGTGCCGCCACCTTGCTCACTTGCATATCTAAACTCAGACACCCGATAACCTGTATAACCGAGCCGCATACCTGCTTTAGTCGCGGTCTGATTAAAGGTGTCGTTAATGTCAGCTACCAGTGTAAAACCTGAATCGTTTGGGTCTGTTATATCGGTAATGTCTCTCTCATCACCGATATAGCCTTTAATGTTTTGACCATTCGCCACCACCAAAATAACAGGCCTAGCGTTAGAGCCAGCAACAACGGCGTCCACTGTGGTGTATGTTGATGAACCATTTACAAACTTCCCTATACGCGCAATAGGGCTGTCTTTAGATTGCCACATTAAAATGTGGTAATTATCAGGGTCTGAAATCCGAAACCTTACGCCGATGAACGCGTTTGTCTGAGCGGCGTCAGAATCAGTAAACATTCTCGCGACAAATTTACCGTCTGCTAGGCTATCAACCTCAAAGTAATCACCGCCACCAGAGCTTGTATCTGTAGGTTTTAAACCGCCTCCTAATATTTCACCACCACCTGTGGTAAATGTTATTTCACTAGGAAGTGCTGCGCCGTTTGCCAACGCGCTAAAATCTAATGTCTTCACGCCATTTCCTCCACCACTATTTGAAGCGCCATTTGTGTTTAATTCACCTTCTGTGTTTAATTCCATTACGCCACCTCAGAAGCCGCTAGCGTGTGATAGAAAACAGGGAACCAGTTGTAAAGTGTTTCACCATCTACGATTGATGGAATGCTTTGCGAGTCGCGAACATTCAGTGCAGGGGTGTCCAGTTGCGTGTCCGAATATCCGAAGTCTAAAACGCCACCCTCTTCAAGCTGCACACCAAAATCGACAATCAAATCATTGCCGCTGACGTTTACGCTTGTAGCTACGGTTTCAACGTTCGTCGGTGAAATGTATTTGAAACCCCACCCCGTCAACTGTGGAATTGTAGTCGCATCAATGACCATAGGGGGAACGGGAACGTGCATTGCTATAGTTACGCTAGTTCCGCTGGCAGAATAGCTTTCTGGCTGTAAGCATTTAGATACTGGGGGGTTATCACCTGCAGCAACACTCTGCATCAATCTGTGCGCCGCTAGTGCGTGATATTCGCCTTGCATCATGTACCCTTGCGCTTTCATGTGCGTTGTGTCACTGCTGCTCGCTGGGTATTTGTAGCTAATGTACCATTTGCTCCCAGCATAGTGTGCATCATCGTTTTCTAGCGCGTATTGATAAAGGGCATTATTGATTTCTCTTCGACCAATGCCGCTACCAATGCCAGTCAAAATCATATCGAAACGACTCTGCCCCGTCTTCGCATTTGCTAATGATGTAACATAGTCGTGACCTGTTCTGACCGTTGCCTTATAAGTATTTGGGTCTGTGTTGGTGTCAGACTCGCCTTGGTCCCAAAGCCAGAAAGGTAGGCTTACACCAAGGCCGATATCTGCCGCTCTCAAATCTGAACGGGTAATAAATCGGCCAGCATTATTCATAGACGGGTTTGATGTATTAAATAGCCAATCTGCTGTTTTGCCACCAACACCCGTACTCGCCCATAAAACAGGGTTATTTCTATTGTCGTTAGACTTCTCTAACGATCTAAAAAGTTGAATGAATGAATAACCGTGAGATTCAACCAGCTCGTTTTGATATGGTCTTAAAGACTCCATTTCTGCGACTTGCGCAACGTTATCCCCTTTACCCTCTGCGCGAATGCCGTTGAACATAAACCCACCAAACGGAGATTCTGCGTTAACAGCGCTGGAAGCAACACCGACAGAAAGTGATTGGCCAGCAACTAAAACAGTATGTAATACCGTAGGCTCTCCAACTCCCCACGCTGCAGAAGCCTGTTCATTGACAACCGCTTTAATTGATGCGCCGAAAATATCTGACTCGGGTGAATAAACCAGTAGTTCGTCACCCTCATTAATTAAAAAGCTTTCTATCTCTGCATAACCATTTGTGAACGAAACTGAGTGCTCTTCAATTAAAGATTTGCTTTGATAATCAATTAAAGAAACGCGTCTCTCACCACTTTCAGGCTTCCCGTCTTTGGTTTGAATAATAATCTTACTAGCCATTGGCCGACTCTCTATACTGTGATTGTGATTTCGTTAGACCATGCGCCGACTAGCGCACCGTTAAGGCAACGGCATCTGATCTGGTATGTGCCTGAAGTGAAATTAAGTGAACGTTTGAAACAACCTACAACCCCAGGCAATCCAACGTTCGGAACGGATAAAGGTGACCAACTAGAACCACTATCACTTGATACTTCAAATTCCATTTCTGTCATAGCTGCTCGGCAAAGGTCTTTCATCGTGGGGTAAGTTTTCATAACGTGAACAAGCTTTGCGCGTATTCTTACAGGACTGTAAGTGCTGTAAGTACCAAACCCTTTAGGCTGGTTTTGTAGTTGCTCGGTAGAAACACAGCGAACACCATCTACCGCGCAATTCCATATTTCTATGTAGGGGCTAGAATGGCTTGGCGAAAATACTTCGCGCACACCAGAGGTTCTAACAAATTCGGTATTAGCAATTGTAGCTGAACCTTTAGAGTGAGTACGAAGCATCTTACAAGCGCCTTCGTAACGCGAGTGATTTACTTCAGAACGCTTTTTCAAGTCGGTTACAGCGTCAGAGCCATTTTTCAAATCGCAACCGTAGATATTAACCGAGTATTTGAAAGCGTCTTCACCGTAATACGCGCCATTGACCACGAAGCAATCTGAGTTTCCGAATCTACTGTTATAGTTACCAAAATTCGAATCGAGCAATAAATCAACGTCACAAAAATGTAGCTGCTGTTCTTTAACGAAAGGCCCGTACAAGTCACCCTGAACAGCAACTTGCCATGTTTCATTAACGCCTTCATAACCACCAATAAAATCCATTTTATAAACTTCAAGAGATTCTGCACCTCGAAGGTTAATTCCATTCCTGCGGTTTCTAACTGTTACGTTCTCAGCAAGATAATGAGCATTAGCATTAGTGCCTCGGTAGCCATCACGCTCGTTCTGTTCAAGTACCCCTGAAAGGTAAATGTCAGCGGTATACAAATCTTTAAGTCGTGTTACTGGAAGTACATCGAACATCAAATTAACGTTATTACCATCAACCGTGGCGCTTAATTCTGGCACTGCAGGCGTTTCGGTTCTTAATAACTTACGCACGTAGATATTTTGGACGTTACCTTTGTACCCTGACGCAGTTACTTGTACTTGCGTTGCATTAGCTGGCGCACGGATTAACCAAACTTCAGTGCCTTCTAAACTATGGCTGTATTGGCCTACTTCGCTGCCGATCTTAGGTGTTACTGATCCGCTTTCTACACCTACCAACTTCAATGAGATTTGGTAAACCTCACCATCTTCAAAATTGTAGCTTGCGTTTAATGGGTTGCTTGTGTTGTTTGCGTAGTAATTACCGCCACTTTTAGACCAGCCCGAGCCGCTAAATGCATCTGGTTGAACTACTTTTGCACCTACCTCGGGTGAAGGCAGTATTTTAAATCGGTGCATGTAGATAAAGTTTTCAGTGCTGTATCTAAAGTAATCGATAGCTTCTTCACCCGGATCTAAATGCAACCAAGCATCTAAAGGCATGTAACGTAATGAACCATCTTCAGTAGGGACTATTCTTGCGCCACTAGGTAAATCAATCTGGCTAGAAAAAGCATTCTCAGCACCTTGTACGGATACCGCATTATCTAGTTGCGGAATGTGCATGTAAGGCAGGGATAGTGTTTTATTTGCATATACTGGTAATACGTCATCGGTTACCGTAGCTTTTACACCACGCCAGCTTTCACCTTCACTTAAAACTACGGTTTCATTATACAATTCACCATTCACGGTAACGTTGTTTAAAATAAACGTAGAAGCACCACGAGCGTACACAAACGGTAAAGGCGCTAATGCTTTATAGTCACCCCCGTTTATTGTGATAGTAGAGCCAGCATGACCTACAATTACACCAAGGCCACTTGTTTCATCCAAGTTGCAACCGCAGTTATTAAGTTCACCGTCTTTTTCAAACTCATAGGCGAAACCATCACCCTGTACTCTTCGCGTCCATGAAACCATGCAATCTCTAGCGGTAGAAGTTTCAGAAAAATGAATACCCTTACAATCGTAGCTTGACGTTAAACCCTTAACATCAACGGGGCATTCAAACCTAAAGCCTTCATCACTGAAGCCATGAGTATCGACATAACGAACAATCGCTTTAGAACCTTGCTCCAAATGAACACCGATAAAAGGCGTAGGGTTTTCGGCAAAAAGGTTATTCTCGTTTATAATTTTACCGCCAACGATTTCTATTTCAGAGTGACCGGCCCTTACTGCAATACCAATATCACCTGAGCCGGTAATATCGAAACTCTGCATTGATACATTGCTCGAACCGATTGGTATATCTAACGCTTTAAGTGTTGTTTTAATCCACGTTAAGCTTCGTAAAACCCAATCAAACATACGGTATCCACCTGTGTTTATTAGCCCTGCGTTACTCATAATCGCGCCATGTATTTCGGTGCCACGATTGTCTTTAGTCAGTTTTAGAAAGTTTTGAGAGTCCTTGATTTTTACGCTGTAAAAGCGGTGATAATCCGCGCTTAATAAAATGAAGTTTTCAGGCGCGTTGATAATCCAAGGTGAATGATTATCTAAGCTTGTGTCTATATCGCTTTCACCAACTTGCAAACCAAAGTAAAACGAGAACCATGCACCTTCTGTGGCTTCATCAATATCGAAATTCCAAGGCGTAGTTCTTGGTATCCAATCGCGAACTTCAGAGGGGTGAGACCCTATGTAGAAATTATCACCGCGTTCTATGCGGTAGTTCGGGTTTTCACCCTCACTGTCGTTATATATGCGGTGGTAAATTCCGTTTATATCTTGAACAGGATTGCATTCTGCCCAGTCTTCGCCTTGGGTCCAGTTCTCAGCAACTTTTAAATTCACATCAAATAAACGATTAATACTCACTGACAGGTATCCTTATTTTTATTGACTCAACCGTCATGCTTCCGGTGATGCCGTTATTTCTTCTTTTGAAATAGATGCGTTCAGCGTTAGTAAGAAACCTGTAGGGTTCTGCTTCGTAAACGATGTTAGGAGCGCTGTTAGAAATAGTTACCGCCATGTGTCTATTCATGCTGTGAACAACTAGAATGATTTCAAAGCTGTATTCATCGTAGTCATCACCAAAGAACCTAAGCGCATCGGTAGAGCCTGACGCGTCATCTACGGAATAGTTGCGGTAGTTTTTAGGATCTTGCGTCCAACTAAGCCCCATGTAATTAGGCGTTTGAGGTGTTATGTCTTCGCTGTACCAGTAACCGTCGGCTTTTTGGTAGAAGTTTGTAAACGGGCTTTTTAACGTGCCAAATGCCACATCAAAATAACCATTTAACGAGCGATAGTAAGAACGATCTGCATCCAACGTAGCCCATGCATTATCGAGTTCTATATAGTCAATAATGCCCTCAAAATATTCGCTGTTGAACTCACCTATTTTGTAAAGGTCTGTAACCGTAGTTTCGTATTCATGCCATTGATGATTAGCTAACGTAGGGTTATCAGGTAGGCCATTACCGCCGGCACCCATAGGATAAACTCTAAGCTTTATACCGCCAGAGTACGCAGAGTTAAGGCGTATAATCATACCTCTTTGGAAAATAGCGAACTTTCTTGAACCTATAACAGTCGGGATAGTTACCCATCTATCTGTTAAAGAGACATGCACCAATCCACGTACATCATCGTAACGAATTTGAGGTTCATTATTTGGTGAATCTTCGGGTAAAACCTCTGTCTTCTTTAGCGTTGGATAATCGCTCAGAATATGTGTAAGACTTGTATTTTGTTTTACAGGGGGACTATTAGCCACTTGCGTATCAAGATACCGCTTTGCTTCATTAATAAGCGCAGATAGATTATCTATTGATTCTTGAACACCATCAGGTAATTCAGCCGCTCTATCAATTAGCGCATTAACCGCTTTTGCTACATCAGCGCCGGTACTGTTCCCTGGCGTTCCTTGTGGAAGGGCTTGTAACTTTTCTATTTCAGCCATTGCTTATTTTACTCAACTGTAATGCGAGACACGCTACCGCTTGAAACTAACGTGAATGAACTTGTTTGTGCTTGGCCGCGTGGAAAGTTGTCAGCTAAATTCGTTGGAATGAAAGAGGCGGTGAATTCTTCACCGTCTGCAAACTCAACTTTATAGTTAGCCTTTCGGCCGTACTTGGCATCTTCACGCAGTTCATGATAGGCATTTTCATTTGTGTAGATGATCGAGCCAGATACTTGCAGTTGCTTACCAACGAGCTCGTTGTTTAAGTAAGAGGTGTAAGGTGCGGTAGAAGCATTATTTAGCTTAACCAGTGAGCCCTGAAATGAAATCGATGCTTCGAGTTGTCCGACAAGAAAAACACCATCTTTCCAAATAACACACTTAGAACCGTTGTAATGCTCACCGATGCGAATTCTTGTACCAAGTTCAATGCTGTCGTAAAGTTCAACATCAAAATAAAGTTCGCCAATTAATGATTCGATCATGATATGGCGCTTGGGTTATCACCCCTGCCTTTTATAAATCGGCCTACATTTCCATTCGTGTAAATGTTGACGGTTGAGCCGTTTAAAGAAAGACAGCGGCCTGCCAACCCGCCTTGAAATGCAACAGCACCATTTGTACTTTCTCCATCTTCGCCGGGGTTACCACCCTTTCCTGCTTGTCCGTTAGATCTGCCACCTTCAGTCTTTTCACCAGGTAAACCGTCTGAATCACCAGATCCAGCGCCACCGGGCTTATTTCCGGCACCACCACTTCCGCCTATCACATAATTAAATTCGTACTCATCTTCACCCTGTTGATATTCAAATTCACCACCGCCGCCGCCCGGTGCAAACAAATATCCATCAGCATTGTAAGAACCATTTCCAAAATCGGGAGTTGGACCAGATAGGTATATGTTGATAGTTACGCCATTAGCACCGCGTAATGTATCCCCACCATTCCCGCCATTACCATTACCACCGCGACCAATGGCTGTGCTGCCATTAAGAAAAACTAAATTTATAGTTGAACCCGCTGGAAACGAACCCGCCGATATCGCCTGATTAAGCGTGTCTTGACCATAGAAAGGTAAGGAAAATATAAAGGTGAAGGTGTCTGCTGAAACTGGACCGCCGGCAATGGTGAAAAGATTGTTGTCGAACTCAGCGTTAACGGGTAAGTCTGAGCCAGCAACACCACCAATGTAAGGGTTATAAGTTACTGCTGTAACTTTATAGTTGCGACCAACTGAACTAAGGGGCGCTATCTTAACAACCTGTGCGCGAACGCCCGTATTAGGGTTGCCGTAGAAATCCTGATTTACCGCTGATTCTATTTCAACCACATCACCCAAAGAAAAATTAAGGTTCTTTTCTTCTACGGTTGCAACAATGCGTTGTGGCCTGTTGCTAAAGCGCTGGGCATAGCGAACTGTGGTTAAGTCGGCTGTTTCAATATTGCTGAGCTTGTTACTTAGTACAATTGACTTGCCTAAATCTTTTACTTTTTCGGCGTTGTAATAATACTCACCCTCTAACGTTGCATCATACGCCAAGCTAGAGCGCGCAAAATTGGCATCATCATCGCTCTCAGTAAGCTTTCGCTTATCGTACTGTAGGAAAGCGCGTGAGTAATAAAGATCAGCATCTTCGTCTACGCTGATTGAACCATAGTTAATCTCGATACCTTCGCGCAATACTGCTGTTGTGGTATTCCATGGGCTCGTTGCCTTAAGCACAATTTTACCCGTGGTTAAATCGGTCCACATATCCAGCATTAACGTTGCACAAAGCGCGTCTAAAAATTTAGTAGTATCTTCGTGTTCGTAGATGATGGAATCAATTGAGCCTTTAAGGTTCGGTAACCATTCATCAAGTTCAGACTGAATAACCGATGCGTTGTAGTTATCTGTTGTTAAGTCTGCATCTTCAAACACTTTCACCAATACATCATATGGATCAGCATTAACGAACTTCCTACCGCGAAAAACTTCATCCCCTGCTGAGTGCGTTGAAGGTTGGTTTTCAATAGTCCTTGAACCCAGCGTAATAGTGTTTGCTCTAACCACCGTTAACGTAACTGCTGATGAAGTGCCAGTAGCATCTGTGATCATCATCAAATCACCACTAACTACTGCTGTGTAGTCTGTATAAGGCGTCCAGTCGGCAATATCCGCGTTCATGTTGATAGTGGTTTCACCTTCGGTGATATCACTTTGCAGCGTACCGGTTACTATTTTCGGGAAGTCGCTGTTTTCATCATCAGCTTTATAAAGCACATCTTTGCATGTGAATGTCCACATATCGTTAGCGCTTTGCTTAACATCTACTAGCATGTAGTGGTGCGTGCGCTTCAGCGTTGATGTGCGCCCATCGCTTTCATAATAACGAACGCGAACTGGCTTATTGGTTAGAACGTTTCGAGATTTAAGTTTGCCGAAAAACGAGCCCTTACCTTTTATTGATGCGTTAGCTATCAATGCGGGGCTGCTTAAGTTCGGGTCACCAACAAAATCACGCATGTTTATTGTGCAAGTGGCTGTGCTGGCTACACCGTTACCCGATTTAAGCATGGGTGTAGTTTCGTTCACGCGGTTAACGCACTTGTAAACATCAGACTCGCCGATGATTAACGAAGTATCTGTGAACTTGTGGGTTTTAGTAACAATCGTATGATTGGCTTGATCGGTGCAAGTGAGTGGTGTGCCAAAGCCGGGGTTGCCGTTAATTGTGCAAGCGCTCGTAACCTCTGGCAAATCCAGTTCAACAACGTAATAGTGAAATAAACTCATGCAACAACCCTAAATGACAAAGACACATCTACAAGGGTTGTAGTTTGCGAATGGGTAGATACTTTAGCGTTTGTAAGCTCAAACAAAGCGCACGACTCTTCAGGCTTATTTTCTTCTTCGTAATCCAGTTGGGAAAGAACGCCCGTTTCATTGTATAGGGCAAAGATTTCTTGCAGTTCGGTTCGGGCCCAATCCTTATACATATTTCTAAATGTAAAGCTTAGTTTGGGCGCAATGGTTTCTTGAACTCGTTTAACAGGGAAACCCGCTTCGTTGGCCGATACCCGGTTAGTGACATTGCTACCCAAATAATAAAGGCTTTGCCCTGCGTTCGTTCCCCATGCTATATGGCTAACTAAACCTGCTTGGATGTAACTAATAACCTTTTGACCAGAACCAGAGAAGCCAATAGTTAAATCGCTCACAGTGGTAGCACCACCCAAATAGAACACTAAGTTTTTAATGGGGCGTGAAACCGTGAACATCTTGTTTACAGTAGGGCTAGTTAGGGTTACAACAGTTCCAAGCGCTAAGTTTAAACCATGTAGCGCGATGTATTCACAACTACCAATCCCATCAACAGTAAATTCAAACGTTGAAGAATTGCTACTGGCCAAGCGCGAAAAGTCTGAATCTTGTAAGTTTGATAATGCACCACTGCTAAGTGTGCCAGACTCGAGAGTAATTGAGTTTTCAGCAATTATATTTGTTTTACTGATGATCATTAAATGCGCCTCTCGCTTTCTGCTTTTTTAACGTGGCGCCCTACGGCTTCAACGGCTTCATCACTGAATTCAATCACTAAGCGTTGCGTGGTGATATCCTCGCCCGAAACATCTGTAACAGATGCACCTTGATCGTTATAGCTTTCTTGGGGTTGCTCAGTAGGTTGAGAAGAAACAGGGGTAACGGTGCTATTTCCATCTGGAGTTGACGCCCAAATTGCTGCTATTTGTGCAACACCAGTTGCAGCGGTCAATGCTGCGCCAACATAATCCTGTTTGGCTAACGCCTTGGTTACACCTTCAGCGGTATTCATGCCTGCATTAGCTGCAGATAATCCCTGCTGAATTTTATGTGCGGTTTTACTGTTATTACCCAAGCTTGTTAAAAGTTGTGTGCCCAAATCCATTTGATTCTTAATTGATGACTCTGACCAGAAGTTTTCTAACTCTGACTTTTTCTTTTTGTCGGCTGAGTCTTTTTTGCTGAGTTCGCCCAGTTTAGTAAAGTAGTCTTCGTATGAGATAAGCTGATTATCGAGCTTATCGTTGAGCATCTCTAACTCTTCTTGGTTCTTTTCCTCTAACGCTTCAGGGTCTACTGACTCAGGCGAATAAGAAGCAATAATTTCTTTTAACTTAGCCTGGTACTCATCCTGCGAAATCAGCTTTTCATTAAGCAGTTCTTTTTGCGTTTCAGCTTCAGTTACTGCAGCTTCAAGCTTTGCTTCTTCTTCGGTTTGGGCTAGTTCACGTGCTTGTGCTAAATAGTCGGCTTCAATCGCCATTTTCATGGCGTTCTTTTCGTCTAACTTTTCTTTAGTGAGGTTTTTCTCATCCTCATACATGCTATCGAGAATAGCTAAGCGCGCCGTTTTTTGATCTTGAAGTAACTGAAGCTCAGTTTTGTTAGCGTCCTCAACCGCCTTAAGGTCATTTGAAAGTTGCTCTTCTAACTTGATAGACTCGGCGCCAGATGTGCGCTCGGATTTTAAATTCCCTTTTGCCTTTTCAATTTCTAACAGAGCCTTCTGGCTGCTTTCTTCCTGCTCGATGGCGGCTTTTCTTTTTTCAATTTCCTCAGCAATACTCGCTAATACTTTAAGTCTTCTTTCTTCGTTAACGGTAATTCCGAACGTCTGCTTTCTTTTTTGAACAATAGCGGCGTTAGTTGCCTCTTCTTCTTTTTTTATTCGTTTCTGTAACTGTTCAATCTCTTTTAAAGACGTCACCTGCCCCAGTAATTCTGGATCTTCAATTATCCTATCTAAGTCCTGCCCTGCTTGAGAGCTAGAAAAGAACTCCGCGAGTGCTTTGGTTGCAGAATTGATTGCAGGTAAAAACGGGGCGATAGCATTATTAATAAAGTTGACGAAGGCTGATTGGGCCAAGTCTACGTTATTGGCTAGGGCGGCAAACTGAGCCCGTTCTTCTTCTGATAACTCTACGTTGATTGAATCGAACGTATCAGCTAAATCTTGTGCAGCTGCACCGCCATCACGCAACAACGGAATAAGCGCAGTAGTATCTGATGCCATTCCCTCGAGTGCGAAACTCATTTGCTGTGTGCTTTTGCCAGCAGCATCCATGCGGTTAACCATTTCTTGCAGTACATCTTGACCGCTCATGGTTTCGAATTCGCCGGCTAATGCTTGCGCCTCTTTCGAGGTATAGCCCATTACATCAGCGAAATCTTGAAAAGCGCCACCACCCGTAGCGAGAAAATCACCCACTTTCTCTTGGGTGTCTTTCATGATATCGCCAAACTTTTCGCCATCGATACCAACGGTACCGAACACAAAAGAAAGCCTTTTGAATTCTTCAACGGTTAACCCGGCAATGTTTGCCATGGTTTCAGTTTCTTGGATGGTTCGCCCTTGTGCGGCTGCATAGGAAATCAAAGCAGATGTGCCAGCAACAACGGCAGTTGTTACCGCGGCCACACCAGTGGCAACCGCAGACAATGGCGCCTTTAGGTTTTCCAAGTTGCCCAGCATGCCATCAGACTCGCTTTTGAACTTCTTAACGCTGTCTTTGCCGCTTGATAGTTCTTCACGTAACGCTTTGGTATCTGCAGCAATTTCAAATAAGAACTTTTCTGTACTCACTTAATTAAATACCTATCATCACGAGCGCCATTAGCACGGCGTTCTGCGTTAATCATCATTGAAACATCACCCGCGTTGGAGCTTTCGCCAAGGTTGAGAAGATGGTGTAATTCTGGGTAATCAAGTAACCAAGCTTCGGAAGGGGAAATTTTCAGCTTGGTAACAAGCTCTTTATAGAAGGCCCAATAATCAACGGTAAAAGGTTGAACCGAACTAGACTTTGGAAGCGCTATCCAGTTTGTTCCTTTTTTTTTATGTCGCTGACAGTGGCGCGGAACTCTTGATCTATCTTGTTGGCTACATCAAACAAAATAAGCGGCCATGGCTGAATGAAGTCGCTGTCTTCATCTTCAACTGGGCGCCAACCCACTCTAAACATGGCGTCTTGAATCTGCTCTAATTCAATAGAACTATCACCTTGTTTCACTAACGCATGAAAAGCTTCTGAAGCTGTTTCAAAATCAACGCACTGGTAAAGAGCGCGCATTAGTGTAATGGTTGGTTTTGATTGATTTGTTATGTAGGTTTCAAGGAATGAAACCAGCGTAAACCAAAGATCTTTATTCGTTTTGGTTTTAAACTGGCGCATGGCGGCCAAGTTCATCTTAAACGGGTACGTTTTATAACAGAGCCTGAGTTCCATCAAATATCCTCACCTACTGAGAGAATAGTGATTGAGCTTGTAACCTTGTCACCAACTGGCGCAGTATCAGAGGGGGCATTGGGTATGCCATTAAAACGAATCTGATCAGCAACTAATCCGGTGCCATAATCAAGCATGTACTCATCAATGTTACCCGCAAGGCTGGCAGCACGAAGCAACTTGTATTCAGCGTCATTGCTGTAAACAATGTTGGCGGTAATTGTGCGGCCTTTGGTTGATTGGTTGGCATCCATCAGCGTTACAAAGTCATTGTGTGACTTGTTAGTAATTTCGATGGGGGTGCCATTAAATGTTGATGTCAGTTCCAACTGACCCACTATTACCGCGTCTTCGGTGCCAGTGAAGCGGTAAAGCAAGCAGTTTGTACCGTTTGCTTCACCACTCATTATGATGCCGCCGTGTGTTGTACTTCGCCGCTAGAAAGGAACGTAAGCGAAGTGGAGACTTTATCACCCATGGGCAACGCATCAGAAAGGCCATTAGGCACCATTTTGCAGGCAAACGCTTCACCCGTATCGCCGTAAACAATTGAGTAATCGGCCTGCGTGCCGGTTAGTGCATCAGCACGCACTTGCTTATAAGTAGCATCGCTGTTGTAAACCAGAGTGCCCGCAACTTGTAACTGCTTACCTGCTAATTCACCAGACAGTAACGTTACCCAATCTTGGTGTGACTTGTTACTAATATCAATTGGCGTGCCATTGAAAGTTAACGTGCATTCCATCTGGCCAACAATGGTAGATGTGCCTTTTTTAATTAATACCTGAGTGCCGTTTAATTCACCAGCCATTAGCGTTCCCCTTTTAGGTATAAAAAAGCCCCGCTAAATAGCAGGGCTTTGAATGAGTTGAAAGTTTGTTAAGCGCTTGGGTTATCGTGCTGGCTGAAATATTCAACCATGAATTCCAATCGGGCTTTACAGGTGTAATCAACACCTTCGCCGTTGTATTCCGGTTCACCCATGTTTTGAAATGTAATTTTAAAAACGAAATCCAAATCAAGCTTCTGCATCTGCAAAACCTTCAGTTCGATTTGCTCTCGTATATCCAGTACAGCTTCATATAAGCTATCTTTTCCAACGCGCACGCTTATATCTGTGTAAAGCGTTAGTTGGTGTTGGTACATTTCCTTTGTTAGTTCTTCGCGTGTGTCTGGGCCCATTAGAACAGTAACAAGTGGAAAGTCTTGTTCTGTATCAATATCGGTTTTCACAACATCAGCCACATACCCTTCTTTAAGAAAAAGTAAGTTCTCGTGAAATCGATTGATTATCTCTCTGGCTTTATGCACGCTTTAGTTCCACTGTGTAATACTGATCAAGAGAGTTAACTCTCTGGCGGCGTCCTACAATATAGTTTTCAGCTTCGTAAACTACGCTATCACCTGTCTTTATTACTTCTGAATACAAGAAGCTGAAACTGGCTAACAACTCACGCCTATAACCAGTTTCATCGTCTGCTTCTTCATCGGTAATAATTGCTTTATATGGAACACCCACAACAAATACATCTTTACCAAATCGAGCAAGGCCCAACTCAGCAAGCCTTTCCTTTTTGTTGTGAATGTTACTCATTAAACTACTTGACCTGTAAACAACACATCAGCATTACCTGATGCGTCTTTAGCACTAACAAATGCACCAACTAGCGTGTTGCCTGATGCGGTAGTTGTTGCTGCGCCAGCCGCCGTGATATAAGCCTTTGAACCTTCTGTAGGCGTGTCTGATGTAGCAACGCTAAACACACCGCAACGACGACCTTGAAAAGTATCACCCGCCGCTGCATCTGTAACCGGAATCACAACAACTGAACCAATTTTCACTGGCTTACCAGATTTAACACCGCCAGCTGGCGCTGTAAAACCAAGAACGTTACCTTCTTGAACGAAATTTTTCATTTCATTAATCCTCTAACGAGAAGGGGCAGCTTACGCTGCGCCCTTAGATTTATACATAGTGCGGAAGTCTAGCGGTGATACACCCGCATCAAGACGCACTTTGAACTCAGTACCATCAACAGACCAGCCTTGCATCTGATCAAGGAATGGGTTCTCGTTACCATCTAGGTAAGCAACCTCGATAGTGTCATACATGCCGCCTGCTGATAAGTACCATGCATCGGCGCTGCTTTCGTCCAAACGCGCTTCGGTAACCACTTCAGCCATGTTTGCAACCGGGTTACGCTGGTTGTTGTTTTTGCCAGGGTAAACCGTATCGTTCATAAGCATTTCTGCATCAGTCTCTAGGGCCGCAGGAACAATCAAATATTCTGGCGTGATGTTCAGCGCCTTACCTTTTGCTAACTTCTGCGTTCGCATCGCTGTGCGAGCTTTAGTTAATGAATCTACAGAAAGTGATGAGGTAGCTCCGGTGACATAGTTGCTGTGATCAGCATGGAACAAAGCTTTACCATCAGACATAGCTGGATTATCAACTAGTGTTGCATAAACCAAATCACCTACTGTGCGGCGAGCCGCGGCACCCATTAGCTGAGTGATGCGAGTAAACGCGCCTAAATCATCATTGATGATTGCTTGGCGAGTAATAGAGAAACGCTTACCGTAAGTAGCAAGTGCAATCTTTTCACCACGCTCACCCACTGTGCCATACTTGAATTCAGCACCTTCTGGCACTTTTTCAAGAGACTTCATATCGTTAAGCGCTACGCGACTAGTGATCTTAAAGTCAGAAAGTGAACCGCGCTGAGTCCAGCGGTCAAATGTTTCTGGTGCTTCAGAGTAGCCTTTAAGCATTGTCTTATGCGCCACATCGGCTAGCACTGTGCCAAAGTCACTTGAACTATGCGTAAATGCTGCACCAACTAGGCTCATACGATCACCTAAAGAAGCGGTACCAACACCTGCATCAGTCAAAGATGCACGCGCCATTTCAACCAAACTCATAGAACGGTATGGGTTATCGCTGGTAAGTTCGCCATCCGCTGTCTTAACGCCTGCACGAGCCTTAAGAACGGCAACCATAGAGTCTTTAGTGATATTACCGTTCCCAGCGTGAGCGGCAACATTGAACCCACCTTTCTGGGGTGCTTGCTCTTTACCAAGTGCATCAAGCAACTTAGCACCAGCCATTTCTTTAGTGCACTCTTCATCTTCCAGACAATTCTGAAGTAACTCAGGGTGAATGTGCTTCCAGCTAGCGAAAAGCGAGTTGATACCCTCTTTGCGCTTCGCTTCTTTTGCTTTAAATTTAGCAACGGCTGAATTAGCAATTGCTTCTTCATCGACCACGTTTGTAGCCGGGGTTTGCTTGTCGTTAGACATAACAATTTCCTCATTAGTTATTTCGGCATTGGCCGATGTTTTAACGCTAGATTGGATGTCTTTAATGCGCTTTTCAGCTTCATCTAAGCCAGCAACCTCAACGTTAATCGTCACGGTTGAACTGGTTTCACTAACAGGTGAAAACTTCTCTTTCACGCTGTTCTTGAATTGGTTTAATTTGGATGTATCGAAAGAGGCCTGAAGGTTAACTTCATCAGTAATCTGTGTAGCAAAACCTTTTTCTAGCGCTTCAGCGCCAGTCATCCATGTTTCAGCGGTCATCAGGTTGGCAATTTCAGTATCATCTAAACCTGTTTTATTAACGTATGCTGAAACCAGAGCAGTTTTCATTTTGTCGAGAACATCAGCCGTTTTTCGAAGTTCATCAGCATCGCCCATTGCGCCACCCCAAGGGTTATGAATCATCATTAAGGCGTTTTCTGGCATGGTAATTGTGTCACCAGCCATTGCGATAACTGAAGCCATTGAAGCGGCTAGGCCATCAACAAAAGTATTCACTTTCGCTTTGTGGTTTTTAAGAAGGTTGTAAATAGCAATTCCGTCTGTAACAGAACCGCCCGGTGAATTAATGCGTAGATTGATTTCACCTTTAGGGTCTAACTCTTTTAGGTCACGAGCGAAGTCTTTCGCAGTAATGCCCCAAAAGCCAATTTCATCGTATACGTAGATTTCAGTAGCACCATTTTCGAGCGCTTTGAACTCGTACCAATTTTGGTTAGTTTCCGGCATTATCTGCCCCTTGTTGTACTGTGGGTTGCTGAACTTCGTGGCGAGCATCAGAACTGAACACCAAATCACG
>Ga0070745_1000698_pt1 | contig 19651 bp, 17 predicted proteins | sample VirMetDEL_Mar_4_FD_77438 | JGI IMG/M metagenome (GOLD analysis project Ga0070745, IMG submission 77438) | Aqueous microbial communities from the Delaware River and Bay under freshwater to marine salinity gradient to study organic matter... | ecosystem: Environmental > Aquatic > Marine > Coastal ...
AGAGCACGAGCGCTGTAGCGCCCGCGGTCGCGGCTAGTGCCAGCAATGAACGGTTCATGTGAGTGCTATCTCCTTTGATATTCGGATTGTGGTGCTGTGGGTTCGAGGATCACTTGATCCCCGAACTCGCGACGCCCTGAATGACGTACTTCTGGGCGAAGATATAGAGCGCCAGCATGGGGAGCACGCTAACGACAGAGCCGGCCATGATGATGTCCCACTCGGTGGTGTATTGCCCTTGGAGGCCGGCGAGGGCAATGGGCAAAGTTTGCAGTTCTGGCTTGCGCAAGACCACGAGCGGCCACAAGAAGCTATTCCAGCTGCTCATAAACGCAAACACCGTCAGCGTTGCCAGCGCGGGCCGGATGTTGGGAAGGATGATGCTTCCGAAGATTCGGAAGTGACCAGAGCCATCGAGGGTTGCCGCTTCATCCAACTCTCTCGGGACTTGGTTAATTGCTTGCCGCAACAGAAAGATCCCGAAGACACTCGCGAAGGTGGGCAAGAGTGCGCCGAGGTAGGTATTAAGCAGTCCAAAGGTTTTGAGCTCCACAAATAGTGGGACGATCAGCACTTGAAGCGGAACCATCATTGTCGCGAGATACACCGCGAAGATCGCAGACTGCCCTCGGAACGGCAGTCTGCTGAATGCGTAGGCTGCCGTCGCGCTGGTGAAAAGTTGCACGACAGTAGTGATGAACGCGAGGCCGAGACTGTTGAGAATCACCCGACCAAAAGGCTGCTCACTGAAGAGCCGCTCGTAGGCCTCAAGAGAAGGGTTTTCTGGCACAAGCTTCGGCGAGACACCGAGTCCCGAACCCGGGCTTATCGACGTAATGATCGTCCACAAAAACGGGAAAAACATGATGACTGCGCCTGCGATGATGACGACGTGCAGAACTATCGCGGCGATGAGACCGCGGCGGCTTAATCTACGGCGGATCAGGTTGCGGTTATCCATAGGTCACCCACTTCTTTTGACCGCGCACCTGGACAAGCGTGATGGCGAGAATGACGACAAAGAGCATCCACGAGAGCGCGGAGGCTTCACCTGCTCTCTGGTAACGGAACGTGAGATCGTAGATCTGCTGAACGACAACTTGGCTTGCACCGTTTGGCCCGCCGCCGGTCATCGCATACACCTGGTCAAAAACTTGAAAACCATTGATGAGGGAAATCACGATGACAAAAAAGGTGCTGGGGCTGAGCAGCGGCAAGGTGACGCTGAACAACCGACGCCACCATCCGGCGCCATCAACTTTTGCAGCGTCGTAGTAGTCGGTATTGATCGCTTGCAGTCCAGCGAGCAAAATCACCATCACGAAACCGAGGTCTTTCCACGACGACGCGAGAATGATCGAGGGCATGGCCCACGCCGGATCTGTCCACCATCCGGGTCCATCAATTCCGAAGAATGCAAGAACCGTATTGACGATGCCGTTGCTGGGATTGAGCAGCCAGCGCCAGACAAGAGCGACCACGATCCAGCTCGTGACAACGGGCAGAAAGTAAACCCCGCGCAAAAACGATCGCCCCTTGAGCGCGGTATTGAGCGCCATCGCGAGGGCAAGACCGCCAAAGTACACGAGCGGCAAATAGCCAACGATGTAGTAGATCGTGTGGAGGAACACGTCGCCCGTGCGCGGATCGGCGAGCAACTTCGCGTAGTTGTCGAATCCGACAAACTTCATAGGTGACAGCAGATTCCATTGATGGAGACTGACCCAGGCGGCTGCGATCATCGGTCCGAGCACAAAAAGCACGATCGGTATTGCGCTTGGCAACAAAAACGCGAGCACAGTGAGCGCATACGTCGCACGCACTCGCGGAGTAGTTCCGCGGCGGCGACCCGGAGTGATGCGTGAGTGCTCGCGATCGAGCGGTAGAGCCTTACTCATCGAAACGCTCACGATTGTGCGTTTCGGAGCTCAGTGGGAGGGGCCGCTTGTTCGACGAGTCGTTCGCGAACGAGGCGCCCTTGGTCGCCAGCAAGGTCATCCGAATCAAAGGGGGTCGCGAGCACGAGCGAAGCGGCACCTTGCGCCCAGCTCTCGTCTTGCCAGGTTTCAACAACAACGGGAACTCCGCGGCGGTTGGGAATGAGCGCTCCGCGCAACGCGACCTCGAAACCAAAAGACCAATATTTCCACGCCGCGGTACCCTCACCGAGAACGATCACGATCTCGGGGTCGAGAGTGTTGACGATTCCCGCGAGAGCGCGGCCGAGGGCATGACCGGCCGCACTGAACACTCCAGCAGCTTCGGTGTCGCCGTTGTCGGCAGCGGCTCGGAGCGCCGCGATTGTCGCTTGCGGGGCGATGATGCCAGCTTCCCGGGCTGAACGGACGAGCGCAGCTTCCCCGACGAGAGCTTCGAGACAGCCGTGATTGCCACATTGGCACACAGGGCCGTTCTCGATGACCGGGATGTGCCCAACCTCTCCAGCTCCACCGCTAGCACCTCGCAAGACAACGCCGTCAACGACAACGCCGGCGCCGACACCGGTACCGATCGTGACAACGAGGAAGTTTTCGTGTTGGCGACCGGTGCCATACAGACGCTCCGCCATGGCGAGAGCATTCACGTTGTTTTCGACGAGAACAGGGAGGGCGAGTTCACGACGCAGAGTGGGACCAACCGGCACTTGACTCCACCCCAGCTGGGTTGAGTCAACGATGCCACTCCCCTGCCTATCGACAGTGCCGGGCACTCCAACGCCAATTCCCAGCAAGGGTGCGGGGCTGCCACCTGCGATGAAGAGTCTTAAGAGCACGGTCAGGTCGGCGAGCACAGTCGAGGCTGCGGCGTCGAAGGGTTCGCTTGCGGATCGACTGACCGATCCATCAATACCCACTTCAACAAAAGCGACGTGGTCTGCAACAACTTTGACACCGATCGCTCGACCGGCAGATGCGACGAGACCAAGCATTCGAGCGGGGCGCCCACCTTGTGAGGGTGAGTTCTCGAGTTCGCGAAGCAGACCTTCGCTCAAGAGGTCTTTCGTGAGCTGCGTCATGAGCGCTGGCGACACGTTGAGTGTGCGGGCGAGATCGGCGCGGCTTGCTGGGCCCTGTGCGCCGAGGTGCGCGAGAATCGCCGAACGGTTCACGTCGGTTCGAGTTGTTGCGCGGTTCGCCATTGAATGTCCTTGAGGTTTTACTTAATTCAGCACTAAATATACTATAGAAGGAAGTAGTGAACCTGTCAACGCGAAAACGGAATTCTGCATGTTGATCTATGGTTGCCCCTCGGGTAATCGACAGGTAAGGACACAACATGCGTGCAGTCATCCATCATGAATTCGGTGATCCCACAACGGTCTTGAACGTAGAAGATGTTGTGACTCCCGAGCCAGGCACCGGTGAAGTGCGCGTTCGCACAATAATGTCTCCAATCCACAACCACGATCTGTGGACGGTGAGAGGCACATACGGCTTTAAGCCGGAGCTCCCCGCGAAGTGCGGAACCGAAGCTGTCGGAATCGTCGATGCCCTCGGCGACGGAGTTGATCAACTCACTGTTGGCCAGCGCGTAGTCACCGGGGGAACCTTCGGCGTGTGGGCAGAGTTTTTTATCGCCCGAGCCGGAAGTCTTGTGCCGATTGATGACTCCGCGCCCGACGTGGTAGCAGCCCAATTGGTGTCGATGCCGTTCTCAACACTCGCACTGCTTGACTGGCTGGCGCTCAAGCCCGGCGACTGGATTATTCAGAACGCCGCCAACGGAGCCGTGGGACGACTTCTCGCACAACTCGCCCCCACTCGTGGCATCAACGTTGTCGGACTCGTTCGTCGCGATGCAGGCATCGCCGAACTCGGCGCGCAAGGGATCGAGCGAATCGTGTCGACAGAGAGTGACGGATGGCAAGGCCGCGTCAGCGAGATCACCGGCGGCGCGGAAATCATCGCTGGCATCGACTCCGTGGGAGGCGACGCTAGCGACATCGTGCTGTCTCTGCTCGGCAGCGACGCGACTCTCGTGTCGTTCGGCGCCATGAGCGAGCCGGCCATGTCATTGAGCTCTGGATCCATCATCTTCAACAACATCACGGTAAAAGGATTCTGGGGCAGCCGAGTGATGGGCAGGATGCCGGCGGAGCACCGCGGCGAATTGTTTAAGGAGCTTTTTGCTCGCGTGAGCGACGGCACCATCTCGTTGCCCACCGAGGCCGTGTACACCTTCGACCAAGTGCGCGAAGCATCCGCTGCCAACGTCGTCGCAGGACGGGTCGGCAAGGTCATGCTGAGGCCCTCGGGCCCTTAAGCGCTCTTCTCGGCGCGCTGAACTTTGCGCGGCACGATCGTTGGTGCCGCGTTGTTGAGCACGGCTTCCTTCGTAACAATCACTCGCTCGACGTGCTCATCTGATGGCACATCAAACATGATCGGCCCGAGCACTTCTTCCATGATGGCGCGAAGACCGCGAGCACCCGTCTGGCGCAAAACGGCGAGATCGGCGATAGCTTCGAGAGCGTCGTGCTCAAACTCGAGTTCAACGTTGTCGAGCTCGAACATGCGCTGATACTGGCGCACGAGTGCATTTTTGGGCTGAGTAAGAATGTCCATGAGTGCGACTTGGTCGAGAGGCGTGACAGTCGCTACAACGGGCAGTCGACCAATGAACTCAGGGATGAGCCCAAACTTGTGGAGATCTTCTGGGAGCACTTCGCTGAAGAGGTTCTTCTCGTCGCCCTTGCTGTGCAACGGAGCACCGAAACCGATGCCCTTCTTTCCAGCTCGCGAGGAAATGATTTCTTCAAGGCCAGCGAAAGCGCCGGCAACGATGAACAAAACATTGGTTGTATCGACCTGAATGAACTCTTGGTGGGGATGCTTGCGTCCGCCTTGCGGCGGAACTGATGCCACAGTTCCCTCGAGAATCTTCAGGAGTGCTTGCTGCACTCCCTCGCCAGAGACATCCCTTGTGATCGACGGATTCTCGGCCTTGCGCGCAATCTTGTCGATTTCGTCGATGTAGATGATGCCGGTCTCAGCCCGCTTGACGTCATAGTCAGCCGCCTGAATGAGCTTGAGGAGAATGTTCTCTACGTCTTCACCGACGTAGCCGGCCTCGGTGAGAGCCGTCGCGTCCGCGACCGCGAACGGAACATTGAGCCTCTTGGCGAGAGTCTGAGCCAAATAAGTCTTGCCGCAACCCGTGGGCCCGATAAGCAAAATGTTGGACTTCGCAATCTCAACGTCGTCGATGACGGCGTCAACCGAAGCAATGGTGTTGCGTGCGCGCACTCGCTTGTAGTGGTTGTAGACGGCAACAGAGAGTGCCTTCTTCGCAGCGACTTGGCCGATGACATATTCCTCGAGGAACGCGTAGATCTCGCGCGGCTTCGGGAGGTCGAACTCGCTCGAAACCTCTTCGCCTGCCTCGGCAAGTCGTTCTTCGATGATCTCGTTGCACAACTCAACGCACTCGTCGCAGATGTACACACCGGGGCCAGCAATGAGCTGTTGAACCTGTTTTTGGCTCTTCCCGCAGAAGGAACACTTCAGCAGGTCGGCGCTCTCACCGATTCGTGCCATGCCGAGCCTCCCCAATTACATACGTTACGAGTAAAAAGAGCCTAACCCGTGATACAGACACTCGCTTGCAAGCTGTGGAATCACTGCGTGGCGTGCCGCGATCAATCACGTGCCACGACCGACGAACTAGGCTCGATGTATGCGCAAAAAGATAACAACAGGGATGCTCACAGCCGGCATTGTTGGCGTGCTCCTTACGATAGCTGCGCCACTGACAGCTGTCGCACACGACTTTGTAGTTTCATCAACGCCGCAAGAAGGCGAGACCCTGACGGCACTACCGGAAGAATTTTCGATAACGGCCAGTGGTGAGCTTCTCGACCTTGCTGGAGACGGCTCGGGCTTCGGAATCTTGGTCACGGATGCCGCAGGCCTCTACTACGGCGACGGCTGCCCAGTCGTCGATGGCGCCACTCTCTCCACCACGGCCGCGCTGGGTGAAGCCGGTGACTACAGGCTCACGTGGCAAGTGATCTCGAGCGATGGGCATCCCACAAGTGGAGAAGTGAATTTCAGCTGGGCACCGAGCGATGAATCTCAGGTCAGCGGCGGTTCAGATACTGTTCCCGTCTGCGGTGAGACTGTCATCGCTCCCCCACTTCCGACCGAGACTGCACAGCCAACGGCAGAACCTGAAGACACTGCAACCCCGATTTCTGCACCAATCGCGGAGGAAGAAACCAACCCCGCGGCGCCATGGATCATCGGTAGCGGCGTTATCGCCATGCTCGCCGGCATCAGCGGCATGGTGTGGCTCTGGCGCACCAAACAGGGTCCGTTCCGCAATCGCGGACTCTAACCCTCGTGTTCACAACAATGGCCGCCCCGTGGAGGGCGGCCATTGTTTTTTGTTGGCGTTAGCGCTACTTGGTGAGAGCTGGCGCCGCGGTCTTGCGGGTCTCGAGAACCTGGTCGATGAGTCCGTACTCGAGAGCCTCGGCGGCGCTCAAGATCTTGTCACGATCGATGTCCTTGTTGACTTGCTCCGGCGTGCGGTTCGAGTGGAAAGACAGAGTCGACTCGAGCCAGCCACGCATACGCAAAATCTCTGCAGCCTGAATCTCGATGTCTGACGCTTGGCCTCGGCCCGCATCACCCGTCGAGGGCTGGTGGATAAGGATGCGAGCGTTGGGAAGCGCAAGGCGCTTGCCTGGAGCTCCCGCAGCCATCAGCACGGCGGCGGCCGACGCTGCCTGACCGAGCACAACAGTCTGAATCTGCGGACGGATGTACTGCATCGTGTCGTAGATCGCCGTCATCGCGGTGAACGAGCCACCCGGAGAGTTGATGTACATGACGATGTCGCGGTCGGGGTCTTGGCTCTCCAACACGAGCAACTGCGCCATGACGTCATCGGCCGAAGCGTCGTCGATTTGCACACCGAGGAACACGATGCGGTCTTCAAAAAGCTTGGCGTAGGGGTCTTGACGCTTGTAACCGTAGGCCGTGCGCTCTTCGAACGTCGGCAGGATGTAGCGCGACTCGGCCGTAGGGCGAGCAATGCCTGTGGGGATCATGGTGAATTCGTTCATCGCGAGTCCTACTTCTTGTTCTTGTCGTTGCTGGCGTCGTCTGTTCCGCCGCCACCGACAACGTCGGAAGCAAACTCGCGGAGGTGGTCGACGAAACCGTACTCAAGGGCGCCTTGAGCGTCGAACCAGTTGTCGCGGTCGTTGTCGATCAGAATCTGCTCGACACTCTTACCGGTCTGTTCGGCCGTCAGCTCGGCCATCCTCTTCTTCATGTCGAGAATGACGTGGGCCTGAGTCTGGATGTCAGCAGAGGTTCCGCCGAATCCACCCGATGGCTGGTGCAGAAGGACGCGAGCGTTGGGGGTGATGTACCTCTTGCCCTTTGTGCCGCTCGAGAGCAAAAACTGGCCCATTGATGCGGCGAGGCCGATGCCGACGGTGACGATGTCGTTCGGCACGAACTTCATCGTGTCGTAGATCGCCATTCCCGCGGTGATCGATCCACCTGGTGAGTTGATGTACAAATAAATGTCTCGCTTGGAGTCTTCTGCTGCAAGCAGAAGGATCTTCGCGCAAATCTCGTTCGCGTTGTCATCACGCACCTCTGATCCAAGCCAGATGATGCGGTCCGCGAGGAGTTGGTCGAAAATGCTTGAGACCAATGCCGGTTGGGCCATTGTTGCGCTCCGTTTCAGTTATCGCTTGAGTCAAAGGTATCGGAGCGGATGCCCCGAATCCGGCCTGTTCGCCGTGGGCAGACTAGGAGTGCCGATTTCGGCCCGTAGAGTGACGTCATGACCGATGAAACTTCCACACTCGTCGGAAAAGCTACGCCTCGAGACTTAGGACTCGCAGCGAGGTATGGGTTTCGAGAACCAGCCACTTTCGATCGAATAATGTTTGCGGCCCTCCTTCCAGCATTTGTGCTTCCGCCTTTGAGTGTTGCCGCCGCATGGTTCGGTCAATCGCTACGTGGTGTGGGCACAGCCGATCTCACTGCACTGGTTCTCGGCGTATTCATGTTTGTGCAATTGGGCTCTCAAGTACTCAACGGATGGTTAATTTTGCGACGCCCGGCAAGTTTCGAGACTCGCGCTTTGCCGCGCTCTTTGGGAGTCGTCAATGCGACCATCTACGGAGTTCTTGTCGTGTGGAGCGCTGTCATGATTGCGTTCCCTGACTCAACCGTTGTTTACCTTTTCGCAGGGTCTCTCGCGCTGCTCGGCCTTGTCGCACTGTTCATCACTCTCGACCCTCGAGTTACCGAGCAGCGCACCTACGCTCACTCTGTGCCCCGTTTTTCGCCTCTCACACGAACGGCCACAATCACGTATCTCGTGGTGTCGGCATCTGGACTCATCGCCGCGGCATCCATAGCAGGGGTCACCGGCAACTCGGGGTACTACCAACCAATCCTTGCTGGCGTTCCTGCCTTGATCCTCATTGTGCTGGGTTTGCCATGGTCGCATCCGCTCTACGGCACAGTTTTTGCGGTCTCCTTGTTTACAGGTGGCGAAGGACAACACTCCTGGATAGTTCTTGTAGTTCTCGCGTTGCCAGTCGTAGCCAACATGGCTATCGCTGGAATACTCGTGGGTTCACCGGCGCGACAAATCTCCCTGCTGACCTGGTTCTTCAGACTCAACCAGCCGACAACTCCCCCCGAGGCTCCGTAGGCTGACAGTATGAATGATTCGTGGGATGACCGTGTCGCCGCAATCTGGGGCAACGCTCACGAGATGGCCGAGCTGGACCTTGTAGCGGCGATCGACGAGCTTGCGGCCGAAAGAAACCCCGACGATGCTCGCGCGCTGTTCGAAGCTGCGGGAGCGCGCGACTATGCAGGGCTCGAGGTCGAAGCGGAGCCGCTCTACAAGCGCGCGCTCGAGGGGCAACTCGACGAGAATCTCGTGCCCCGCGCCATCATTCAGCTCGCGAGTACGCTGCGCAACCTCGGCCGCGTCGATGAAGCGATCGCGCTGCTTGAGAGCCAACTGCACGCGCACCCGGCCGACGAGTGGACGGGTCCGAGTGCCGCATTTTTGGCTCTATGCCTCGTGAGCCGTGGTGAAGAGCGGCAGGCAGCCTCAGTGGCGCTCGCTGCTCTTGCCGACTATTTGCCGGTCTACGCTAATTCAGTTCGCAGCTACGCCGTAGAACTTTTCGACAGCTAGTTGCAGGCGTGGTGGAGGGTGGCTCAACTACGCAGCACGGGACACGCAGTGACGAAACCCACCACACAACCACAACGAGGCCTGTCGCGTGAGCGACAGACCTCGAGGTGAGAAGTCCTTCAGGACTCGGAAAACTAGTTGTGGTCGTGGCCTTCGTGGTCATCGTGGTCGGCAGCAATCGCCTCAACGAATTCCTCGTCATCACCGGAGAAACCGGCGGTGAATGCCGACACGTCGACGGACTTGCCTTTGGAGTCGACGACCTTGGCCTTGTCGAGCACGAGAGCGAGAGCCTTGGCACGAGCAACCTCGCCGATCATTGCGGGGATCTGGCCGTTTTTGTCGAGAGCCTGGATGAATTCACCGGGCTCCATGTTGTATTGAGCTGCACCTTGAATGAGGTACTGAGTAAGTTCGTTCTGGCCGACCTTGATCTCTTCCTTCTCGGCAATCGAGTCGAGCAAGATCTGGCTACGGAAGGTCTTTTCGCTGGACTCGGTGACCTCGGCGCGGTGAACGTCGTCTTCAAGGCGGTTCTCGCCTTCGAGGTGGCGGTGAACTTCGTCTTCAACAAGCTTGGCCGGAACAGGGATGTCAACGAGCTTAAGCAGTTCGTCAACGATCTGGTCGCGCGCTGCGGCGCCCTGCCCGAAGGACTTTGACTTGGCGATCTGTTCCTTGAGATCTGCTTTGAGTTCCTTGATGGTGTCGAACTGGCTCGCCACTTGAGCGAAGTCGTCGTCGGCTTCGGGGAGTTCGCGCTCCTTGACGGCGAGAAGCGAAACGGAAATCTGTGCTTTCTCTCCAGCGTTGTCGCCACCGAGAAGTTCTGACTCGAAGGTTGTCGACTCGCCAGCGCTCAACGAATCGAGAGCTTCGTCGATACCGTCAATGAGTTCGCCGGAACCAACCTCATAGGAAATGCTGTTTGCCGTGTCGACTTCGTTTCCACCAATAGATGCAACGAGGTCGAGCTGAGCGAAGTCACCGGTTTTGGCAGGGCGATCGACGGTCACGAGCGTGCCGAAGCGGCCACGCAAGTTGTCGAGCTCGTCTTGAACATCATCGGCAGAAACCTCGACGGCATCAACGGTGAGCGTGAGCCCCTCGTATGCCGGGAGGTCGAACTCTGGACGAACGTCAACCTCGACGGTGACAACAAGATCACCAGAGAAGTCTTTGAGGCTCGGGAGTTCAACAACATCTGCCTGAGGGCGACCCAAGGTGCGAATCTTTTCTTCCTTGATTGCCTCGCGGAAGAACTTGTCGAGACCGTCGTTGACAGCGTGGTTGAGAACCTCTTCACGACCAACACGCTGGTCGATGAGCTGTGGCGGAACCTTGCCTTTGCGGAAACCTGGGATGTTGACCTGCGAGGCAATGTGCTCGTACGCGTGATCGATGCTGGGCTTGAGCTCTTCTGGCGTGACAGAAATGCTGAGCTTCACGCGAGTGGGATTGAGCTTCTCGACCGTGGTCTTCACGATGTGGTTCTCCTGATGTTTAGTGCGGAACTGTGTGACTCTTCATTCACGGTGTAACCGTGTCGGGGCGACAGGATTCGAACCTGCGACCTCTCGGTCCCAAACCGAGCGCTCTACCAAGCTGAGCTACGCCCCGGGGCCAATCATTGTGGGCAAATTGACGGGATGCACGAAGCATCCAAGAAATTGGCCTCAGTTAGTCTAGCTGAGTTCGTTGGCTTCTCTGTTCGCATGCTGTGAAGTGCTCCTCGATCGGGAAAATGAGCGCGCTTATCTCGATAGGATTTTGCGGAGAGCCGCGCATCCAACTCGATCAGGGAGAAGCCTCGTGAGTGAGACTCCAACAAATCTGCCACCTGCCGGGTGGTATGCCGACCCATATGGGCACCCCGTAACCCGTTGGTGGGACGGCGCACAGTGGACTCAACACACAACCCCCTTGCCCGAGCCAACTCCCCCAGTTCACACAGCGCAACCCACTGCTCAGGAGCAGCCGAGCTACCAGCAGCCCGTTCAAGCACAACCTTCCTACCAGCAGCCCGCTCAGGAGCAGCCGAGCTACCAGCAGCCGGTTCAGGAGCAGCCGAGCTACCAGCAACCAGCTGCCCAAGAGCAGCCTTCGTACCAGCAGCCCGCGCAGACACCCGCTACACAGAATCTGTTCAACGAACAAATACACAACTCGCAGCCCATCTATGTGCCTCCGGTATCAGAATCGCAACCGATAGTCGCGCTCCAAGCCGATAGCCAACCGTTCGCGTTTTTTGGAGCAGAGTCTCCGGCGACCGGGCAAGCACAGTACGAGACCCCGGCAGCGGCCAGCTCATCCTTTGGCTCCAGCGCGCTCGACGAGTTCGCCTTTCTCACGAGCCAAGAACCCACAAACGCGTGGGACGACGAGTTTGAGCCAGCGAGAAATGGTGCGGCGACTGCCGGACTTACCTTCGGCATTCTGTCGTTTTTCATCCCCGTCCTCGCATCACTGCTAGGGATTATTTTCAGCCTCGTCGGTCTAGGCAAGGCTCGTCGACTCGACTCTGAAGGCGAAGGACCCGTTGGTCGTGCCAAGTCCGTCTGGGGGCTCATCCTGTCACTCCTCAGCGTGGCGGCCCTCGCTGCGGCCGCAGTTTTTGTGCTCCCTGCTTTCCTCGCTCCGGACTCGACGACCGAGGTCGTCGACGATACTTTGGGAGTAGAAACCCTCAATGAACGCGGAAACGTCATCATGGAGGTCGGCGACACCTCACAGCTCACATCGGTCAGCACTCAACAGCCCGCCGTCGAGTTCGCCGTTACGGCCATCGAACAAGACCCTGTCTGCACTGCCGATTCGAGCGTCGTCCCAACGGGGCGCTTTGTGGCAGTAACGATGGAATTCACCACAACGACCGACTACGCCACGATTACGTCGACTGGTGAACCTATGTCAGTGACAACTCAGGACTGGTCGGCCTACACTCTCGACGGCACTGCCTTGAGCATTGCCGACAGCGGAGCAGGCTGCCTCCCCGCTGAGCAGCTATTGCCAGCGGCGCTTCCTGCCGGCGAGACCGTGACGGGGACGATTCTCCTGGACGTCGGAACCGATGTCACCTCGATCTCGTGGGCTCCATCGCTTGCAATCGGAATCGTTGAGCAACTCACGCGCTGGGAATGGCAGCTCGGCTAGAGACCGATCACACCCTCCAGAAAGGCTACGGAGCGACCGGCAGAACACCGAGCGATCTGCGGAATAGAAGTCGCCTTCAACCCTTCACACGCACAAGCGCCGCACACGTTTCTCACGTGTGCGGCGCTTCTGCGTTGCTGGGATGAGACGCTCGGCTACTCCTCGGCGAGAACGATGATCTTGTCACCAGCGACGAAACTCTTCGGCGCTCCCTTACGAGGGTTAACGGTGACGCCATAGTTATCTGCACTGTTGTGAGCTAGTTCGGCGATCCGGTAGCCAATCGCTGTCTCACCGCGTCTGCGGGCTGCCTCAAGCACCGTGTAGAAGTCGACCGTCGCTCCGTTGCGCACATACAGCTCTGCTGGGCGCAAGTAGATTTCGCTTCCCTCGCTCGTGAACAAAGTTGCAAACACTTCGGAGAGCTTCTTGTTCTCCGAGACTTGGGACAACATCAGCGCGATAAGCCGGTCGCTCACGATGAAGTCGTCGGCGTTAGTAACTTCAGCAAGTTCACGGTTGCGGTCGTCGAGCATTTCGCTCACGACGTTGAGGTCGGCCCCCACAGCGTCGCCGAGCTCGCGCAAATGCAGCAGCGTGATGAGAGTCTTCGCATCGGCGCGTTGTGCCTCGAGAGTGTCGGAATATGCCAACACGATGATGTGGTCGAAGCTCTCGACAGCGAGCTTCTGAAGCACCATGCGACTCGTCGAGTCCCCCCGCTCGAAGCGCACGACCATGTCCGTATAACCCTCGAATTGTGGGTCGTCGACATCTGCCACGACTGTCACGGAAGAGCCAGAAGCCACGTACTCGCTCAACTCACGCAACATCGACGCAAGCCCGGAGTTGTATCCGAGAACGAGAGTCTTTTCGGGCGAAGGCACGGTCTCGATGGGGTCGGCGAGAGCCGCCGAATCCACTGCCCCTGGCTGTGTCAGCTTGATGGTGCTGTCGTCTTCGGCAATAACAATCAGTTGATCCCCGGCGTCGAGGACAGTCTCCGGCGTCGGGTTGATGTGCACTGTCTCACCCTTGACGAGCCCAATCACCGAGGACTCAGAAAAAGACAGTTGGGCTTCGAAGTAGGTCTTGCCAACGAGAGTCGGCTGCTCCGAAAAATAGATTTCGTCGCCGTCGAAGTCGAGCAATTCCGTGTACACAACGCTCAAGCCACTTTGACGGCAACTTTGCACGGTGATGCGGCTAATGAGCTCGTTCCCCATAACCCAGTGTGCTTCGTCACGCCCAACAAGCTGCGCGGCTTCTGCGTTGCTCGGGTCGTGGAGCTCCCCCACGATGTGGTAGCTCTCTTTTTTGCGGCGCGGGTTGTTGGTGATAGCCAGAGCCGTCTTGATGACCACAGAATCAGGGTCATCGTTATCCTCGGGCGCCAGCAACACAATGCTTCGCGCGGTGTGCGGGTTGCTGATTTCAAGATCTGTCAAGCTCATAGGGTCGCCACTTCGCACCACAATGCGCGTTCTCCCCGGTCGCGGAATGTGCGCCCTAATGGCGTCTTCCATCTCAACTTTGTCTCGATCAGCCAATACGACAATCGTTGAGCGCTTTCGAGACTCATTGGCCGTCACGATTTCGCTAATGACGGGGAAAACCTTTGAACTCCAGCCCAAGATCAGCGTGTGGTCACTCTCAACAATCTTGGAGCGTCCCTTGCGAAGCTCTTCGACTTTATTGTCGAAAGCTCCGGAAATGATGCCGATAAGGCTGGCAACAATGACGACACCACCGATGGTGACTACGAGCATGGCACCGCGGAAGCCCCAGCCTTCATCGCCACCCATCGTTCCGCTATCTAGGGTGCGCATGAGGTTGCCCCAGAAGATCTCGAAGAAGTCAGGATCGGGCAATTCCGGGTCGGCTGGTGGGAACAAACCGAAGATCACAACGACCACGGCGACGATCGCGATGAAGAGCACACTCGCTAGCGCGAGCAAGCCAACAAGGGCAATAAATCCTTTCGCCATAACGTTGTCAAACCAGTAGCGAAAGCGCTCGCCGAATGTTGCGTTTTTCATGACTCCCCAAGTCGGGTACAGTAATTAGCGGTAGCCCGGCGGAAGTCGCACAACGACCACAAATCGGGCCGCTTCGGGGATGTAGCTCAATGGTAGAGCCTCAGTCTTCCAAACTGATCACGCGGGTTCGATTCCCGTCATCCCCTCCAGTTTCGCTCCTCAGCGACCTCTCATGTCCGATCTGCGAGCGATGAAATCACTCACTGACGTTGTCACGAACTGGAACAGCGCCGTGCCGACGAGCACGCCGAGAGCGATCGACAGCACTGTGTTGAGCGCTGTTCCGAACTCGCGAAGCCCAGTGTCTCCGGTTGCCGCTTCCGTGAGCCCGATGAGCCCAGAGGCTCCGGGCACAAGAAGCCAAAACGCTGGAAGAAAAGTGATTTGGGGGGATGCCCCGTTGGGAAGCGTCCCCACAAACAACACGACGGGAGTCATGACCGCAGCGCCGATAAAACCGCTCAGACTCGGGCCCGCTAGCGCGGCTCCGAAACTCTGAGCAGCGAAAGCGACAAAAAGCACAACGAGAACCCAGCCAAAGTTTCTCGCTGGAATCGACATGTGAAAGTAGATCCCGATCGCATACAAAGCGACTCCGATAGCGGCCACCCACCAGGGGAAAACGTAGGAGCGTTCGATGGCCGAATAATCTGCGGTGCCAACTCCCACCACAACTCCGGCGGCGAGAATTCCAAAAACTAAAAGCCCCAGCTGGACAAGACCAGACACAAGTCGTGAGGCACCGGCAATCATTTGGCCAGAAGCGAGTTCGACGGTCGCAGACGTGAGAGCCGCACCCGGAAGGTAGATCGCGAGAGGCGCAATCAATAGCCGCAACGGATCCCCGAGGCTCAAGTGCTGGGCAAGCTCAAAAACCACGAGCGAACACACAAACGCTGACACCGTCGGGAGAATGAACTGGAGTGACGGTGAGCGGACAAGCTTCGAGCATCCAATGATCAGGCCAAGCGTGAACGCCAACACTGCGCCATCAACTGTTGGAACGAGCAGCAGCGATAGGCCCATCGCGAGGACCGCGTGCCCCAGCGTTCTCACAAGCCAACCGAAACGGGGTTTGAGTTGACGAATCGCGGCAAGCCTTTTTAGGCCATTAACCGGATCAACCTCGCCGCGCTCGGCCTCGTTGAGGAGGGTGTAAAGCACGGCGATCTGGTCAAAGTGAAAACTGCCGATGTCTCTCGAGCGGATTCCCACTCTCCCGCCTGACGGACCGTTCGTCTGAGCGAGAATGGCTGTCGGCAGAACCATGAACTCGGTATCAGTGAGCCCGTATGCCTTAGCGGTGCGCTCGAGCTGGCCGTAGATGGTGTCGACAGATTCACTCGCTGCAGTCATCCCCTCGGCGATTCCCAACAAAAACTGTCGAAGCTCCGGGTGATCGGCGAGCTGCTCGTTTGCGGGCTCAGTCATTGCGCGCACCGCGAGAGGCAAACATGTTGAGCCCCAAAAGATCCGAAAGAAACTTGGTGGCCAATTGGCCGCGCACGCTGTTGCCTGCCTCATCGAGCGGAGGAGAAAAAGTTGCCATGCCGCCCTTGCCGGGAGCTATAGCAACGATGGCTCCGCTCACGCCGCTCTTTGCGGGCAACCCAATCTCGTACAACCACGCACCCGAGTGTTCGTAGAGGCCCGCCGTAGCCATGACCGAGAGAACTCTCTTGCACACGTCTGCTGAAACCACCTGCACACCCGTGATGGGGTTGATTCCGCCGTCTGCGAGAGTTGCTCCCATAACGGCAAGATCGTTGACCGTCACGATCAAAGTACACTGTTTTGTGTAGTTGAGAGTCGCTTCAAGAGGGTCGGAATACACGCGGCCGTAACTCTCGAGCAGTCGCGCTATGCCCTGATTTCTTTGATTGGTTTCTAACTCAGAGGCGAGAACGCGCTCGTCGATCTCGAGCCTGCGCCCAGCAAACTTCGACAGGCCATCGAGGATGAATTCCCACTTCTCATCCACCGAATCACCAGGCACAACACTCGTCGCTGCAATCGCCCCGGCGTTGACCATGGGGTTCATGGTGCGCTCGTCGTTGAGCTCGATGGCCATGACCGAATTGAACGGAAGGCCCGTGCTGTCAACGCCAAGCAAAAGCCTCGCTTCGTCGTAGCCGAGCGACTCAACAATGAGAGCGAAAACAAATGGTTTCGAAACCGACTGGATCGAGAACGGTACGCCGCTATCGCCTGCCGCAAAACGTGCGCCCCCGACGCTAACGACCGATAGACCAAACCAGGAAGGGTCGGCCTCAGCAAGTGCCGGAATGTAGTCGGCTACAGTCCCGACATGCACCGCTGAATACCGTTCATGGGCCTCCGCGAGCAACGCTGCGACAACATGGGGCTCTGGAAGGTGTCCAGTTGAAACAACCGGAGTGTGGTCGGCCTCGTCGGCAGCGAGGTCGTGGTGCAGCATGGGCCGGGGCGCCGAAACCGTTACTTGGAGACCGTGCCTGCGGTGTCATCCAGCGCGATTGTTTCGGCCTTCTTTGTGGCGGAAGCGCCTAGCGCGAGGAATGTGCCGACAGTTCCAACTCCAACTCCCACAAGCAAGAGGGAGCCAACAAAGAGGAAGGATGTGATCGCCGCGTGTGGAACGGCGATGAGCACAATTCCTGCGATGATCGCGAGTGAGCCGACAAGAATGGGCGCCCAGCGGCGTTCAGCCCAGCGGGGTCCGAAAGCTATCGATAGCGTGGCCGCGCCATCGATGATCCAGCCGAGACCAGCGACAACGGTGAGAGCAGCGAGGGAATCGAAAGGGTTGTTGAGAGCGAGAACGCCAGCGACGAGCACGAGCGCGCCGAGCACGCCCTGGAACCAGCGCCAACCGCGGCTCAAGCTCGACGAACCGAGGGCAGTGCCCAAGTGGGTGATGCCGGCGACAACCAAAAACACACCAAACAGCAGGCCGATAACTTTGAGGGTCGAGGTTGGGAACAACAACCCGAAGAGACCAACGGCGATGGCAATGCTTCCCGCAACGATGCCCCACGTGCGCACGATGTCGAGCACTCGAGCGTCAAGCTTCTCGTCGACGGTTTCGGTATTTTCAGCCATGGTGTTCTCCAGTTGTGGCAGTGAAAGAGTTATCTGCGCTTACTGTATTGCATCGCTCGCAACTGATCGAGGGAGCATCGCGGAGACCCAACTGCGAACAGCAACCGGGACGTGAGTCGGGCCCGACAACCAAGCGATTGTTGCGGTCACAACGGCGATGATGAGCACGGCAACAGTCAGGTCGCTCACTCCACGCAATACATGGTCGTAGATGGTCGTCGCGACCGGTTCGGAAAGCCCAGCGGGAGGCGCAAAGGCAACGAAGACCCACCGACCGGCCGCCTCGAGCGCTAACAGAATGGCCGCACCGATGACAACCGCAATAGCCGCCCACCGTGCAGCCAAGAGCCTTCGAGGCGCAAGAAGCACTCCAGCGACGAGCAATGCGAAAGCAAGAATTGGCAGCCACAAGCCTGTTGCGATGGCAATTGCGTATACGCGAGTTGCAACCGGCAATGCATCGGAGGTCGTGATGACAATGACCGAGTCGACGACGGGAACGTTGGCCGCAAAAATGAGACCTTCGCCGACGAACGCGATCTTCAATCGCTCAAGTACCGGTCGCACGTTCACTCCGAGTGTGGAGTCGTCACCTATGACAAAGATCGCGCTCTCCTGACCGCTCAACGTATTCACGAGGCCCGTATGAGTAATCCGCAGCGACTCAGCCCACACCGTGGCGAAAGCATCAGAATCAACAAAAGTGTTTACCGAGTTGTGAATTACCCCTTCGAGAGCTGCGACGACGGCCCCTTGCACAACGGTGAGCGCAGCTGTGGCCCGATCGCTTGTTCCCAACTCAACAATTCCGTCGAGAACTTCGCCCGTGAGCTCCGGCAGATTCAGGCTCGAGGTGACCGTCTCGCTCAGCTGGTCCGTGAGAAATTCCTGAACATCGGGGTCGCGAGCAAGCGGTGCAAACGTTGCGACAAATGTGTCGGAAGAAGTCAGCAAGCCGCGCGCCCACGCCGAGGTAATCGCTACAGGTGCAACCGCTCCTCCCACGACGATGAGAACTATCGATGCGGCGGTCCACGCTCGAGATTGTCGTTTCGTAGACACGAGGCCTCCTTGAGGATTGCATTCGACGCCTCCACCGGAGTGCTCGGCGATTGCGCCTATTCTGGCACTCGAGAATGCCCGCATCCGCGCACCGCTCCGCGTTAGTGGTCGCAGGGGGCGCGGGGCGCCCGATTACGGTGAGGAGAAACGCGATTTTTTCGGCGAACGTCTGAGGCGGGCTCTCCACCCAACCAAGAGGGTCCAGCGATGTTCTCCCCCACAGTCTCCAGCCACTGGATACCGGCGAGCGTTCGCCAATCCAGATCGAACGACGTTTTTGTCGTTGTCGAAGCCTGCTAGGTTCTCCACCGAGAAGAGCGCGCCACGGAGGATGGCTCGACATTGGCGCTACCCTGAGTGGCACAATGCAATCGGGAGCAGCCAGATAAATGACAAATGAGATGCCATCTTTCGCGAAGTATGCGGGCCGCATGCTTTTTCCGCGAACATTATTTGATCTCCAGACCACTGAGCGTTGCCCCGCATGTTTCGAGGTACTCTCAGCTGCCGTGTGCTCGAGATGCAAACTCGATCTCAGTCATCCTTCTGCCGCAGAGTTGGCTGCAACCTCGGCTGAAGCGGCGCGATTGCTTGAACTCCGCAGTGACATCATCGGTCGCATTCGGTTTGATTCCTCGCACCGCACAGCGGCCGACACCCTCGGCGAGAATCTTCGCGCTGCGGCGAGCGCCGCGGCGATCTCGGCCCCAACTGTGGCTGCTCCAGCCGGGCCGACTCCAGCCGCCGCGACTCTGCCCGCCATTCCGGAAGCTCGAACCCCGGTGCACTCGGCCACCACTCCCCTAGCCGCCACAACCGCGTCTGTTCGCGACGCTGCAGTTGGCACAGGTGCGAGGCGAAGTGGCATCCAAATCTTCTTGCTTATTGGCGGCATTAGTCTGTTATCTCTCGCAGCCATAGCCTTCTTAGTTTTTGCCTTCATCAACAACGGGTTACTTTTGCGCAGCGTCATCATCGCTGCCTTCACTGCTGCAATGTTTGTGCTCGCAAGCGTCTTGCGCCGCCGCACGCTCGGTGGCACTGCCGAAGGCATCGCCGTGCTCGCCGCGGTGCTCATCTATCTCGACGCGTGGGCGGTTCGAAGCAATAACCTCGCGGGCGCTGGTTTCACG
>Ga0070745_1000703_pt1 | contig 19603 bp, 21 predicted proteins | sample VirMetDEL_Mar_4_FD_77438 | JGI IMG/M metagenome (GOLD analysis project Ga0070745, IMG submission 77438) | Aqueous microbial communities from the Delaware River and Bay under freshwater to marine salinity gradient to study organic matter... | ecosystem: Environmental > Aquatic > Marine > Coastal ...
ACTCATTGGCACGTTATCAACATACATAATGGTTGTGTCGGGATCGGTTCCGTAATGACCGGGGCTATAAATCTCAAAGGCGTGGCTTTGCTCTTGTGTTCCCTCAATCTCTTCTTTGATGATCTGCTGTAATCTTGCTTTGGTGAGTTTCATTTTATGACAATTCCTCATCATCATCTAACAATTTCTCATAATCTTTGCGACCAAGCGACCAAGCGACAAGGGCGTCTAACCAGTAGCTACGACGCGCCGCAGGAGATGCAGTCGCTAACCTTATTGTTAGCTCTCTATGAGGGCGGAACGCATCATCCATGTACTCTTCACTCGGCCTCATCGTGCCGCCGTAGGCTTCAAGGCTCATCAAGGTGTCAAAGATTATTGACCGTGCTTCTGCCTTATCTTCTTCGTCTGCGTTTGAAAACAGCTGACTGTTCATAAGATCATCAATCTTGGCTTTCGCCTTTTGTTCCGTTGCGGCATCAATCTCTTCTTTGATGATCTGCCGTAATCTTGCTTTTGTTAGTTTCATTTTGATGGTCCTTTGATATTCTGTTGCGCATCCAACAACTTAAATAGTTATCTATTCTGTTAAAATCCCAATAACATACTGTTCTTTGATAACCGTATAAGTCTCACCGTTATGCTGGATATCTCGGAGCATATGAGCCTCCACAACCAAATGAACACCGCGAGCCCACATAACATTAGTCAAGGTTGTGTGGGTCTGTAATAGTTCTACCACCGCAAACGGCGATTCAACAGATCGGTAATCCTGTGGAAGTAGAATACCCACATCTTCGGTTTCATTGTCCTCTACTGTTTGAACGTAAAGATAGTTATTTACTGGTACAAAGTTCATTTTATTATTCCTTTCTATCTCTATTCAAATCCGAGAGCCATTCTTGTATTGTGGCGCCGGCTTCATAGCCAAACTTCTTAGTGCCTACTCTAACAAAGCCACACTCTACACAAGCACTTGCCAGTGAATCGGGGATATGAAACCATTCAACTTCTTTTTCGCATCGGTTACATATATCTCCATTTACTTTTTGTCCAGCGAATTCGTGTCGGCAGTTTGTTTTAGTTTCGCTCATTTTATCTCCTATCCGCAGCGAGCCCAGCCACATGACTGGCACGTCTGACAACCTTCAATATATACTAAACCATCTTCGCCACACTCAGGGCAAGTCTTCTCACTTGCCTCTTGTCCGTCAGGAATGTAGTTTTTGAGAATACGAGCAATACACTTGGAGAACGAGAACATATCAGAGTCCTTATCCTTCTGCAGCTGCTCAACAACATACTGAATATTTGCTCCGTGGCGCAAACCAAGTGAAATAATCCGCGTCAAAGCACTGTGGTTTGGATTATCAAAGGTCTTTACTAGATCCTTGACGATAACTGTATCACCGTTTGTTCCAATGCGCAAGTCATAAATGGAATTTACAGTCTTGCGGGGATTCTTGATAAGAACACCCTTTGCTTTACCTCTCGGAATCTCAATAAGGTTTGAAAGTCCTCCCATAACCTCATACGGCTTGCCATCTAGAAGACCAACCATAATAACCCACTTCTCGCCCTTAATCGTAGTGTGGTGGATGTTGCATTCCAACTCCAAAGGACGCTTGGGGGCACGGTGCTGTGGGAATACTTCTTCGTCCTTCTTATCGTTCTCGGTTAGAAGAACGCCAGTTCGGGAACCATCAACATATACAGTAATACCTTTTAGGCCCAACTCCCAGCCAAGCTGATAAAGATTTCCAACAACCTCTGGCTCTGTGCCTTTTGGAAGATTGATTGTAGAACTGATAGAATGATCGATAGACTTTTGGATTGCTGCTTGAATAAAGACACGCTGCGACCAATCAATGGAATCGGACTCAACAAAGAAGTCAGGTAGTTGAGGTAGTTCTCTGTGATTGGTAAAGTTCTCGTTTATCCACTCCTGAACATTGTGGTGGAATACCTTATACTCCAACCAACGATCTCCCAGATCATCTACAAAGTCAGGTGTAACATCTGTCTCGTTGTGAGAAAGCTTGCGACGACGAATGTAGTAGTTCTTGAATACAGGCTCCAAACCAGATGAAGTCTGCGACATAATAGAAACAGAACCAGTAGGCGCGTTCGTAAGAATAGAAATGTTACGACGACCGTGGGCTTGGATTAGAGCTTGGATCTCCTCTGGAAGACGCTGAATGAAAGCATTATCCTTTTCTATCTCCCAATCAAAAACAGGGAAAGCGCCACGCTCCTGTGCGAGATAGCAACTTTCAGTGTAAGCGGTGTCTCTAATAGTCTCGTAGATCTGCTCAATTAGAACCAACGCCTCGTTTGAATCGTAAGCAAGGTTCATTCGCGCAACAGCATCAGCAAGACCGTGAGTACCAAGACCAGTTCTGCGACCATTGGCGGCAGCATCATAAAGTTTGGTCCATAGTTCCTTCTCATCGTCTGAATCAGCAACAGCACGAATGTTCTCTAGCTTCTCCAACTCCAACTCAACAAGGTTGTCGGAAAGACGCATACCTACGGACGCAATCTGCCTTAGCTTATTGAAGTCAAAGCTAGCGTTCTCTGTAAAAGCATTCTGAACAAGGTGCTTTAGATTGAGAGAAATAAGACGGCAAGAATCGTAAGCAGAAAGAGGGATCTCTCCACAAGGATTAGTTGTCTTTGTTTGGAACTGTGCGTATGAGTGTGCTGGAAGGTTCTTAGTGATGTTGTCCCACATAAGAAGTCCCGGCTCTGCTGTCTTCGTAGCAGACTCAACAATGTCATTCCATAGCTCTACAGCATTGATAGAGCTAATATGTGTTGGAGTCTCGGCATCTACAGGGAAACGAAGTGTAAACTCTCCTCCGTCCCTCACAGCCTCCATAAAGTCGTCTGTAATCTTTACGGACACATTGGCTCCTGTAACCTTGGTCAGATCATGCTTCATTCTCACAAACTCACGAATATCCGGGTGACGAACATCCATAGAAATCATAAGAGCGCCACGACGACCATTCTGTCCGATCATCCGACAAACATAAGAATAAAAATCTGCGAAAGACCAAGCGCCAGTAGTAGTGCGAGCAGAGTTGTTAACGGGAGCACCCTCGGGACGCAAATCAGAAATATCAAGACCAACCCCACAACGGCGCTTAAACAAGTTAGCAATATCTTTACCAGCGTCCATAATAGAAGAAATGGAGTCTTGAGGATTCTCCACGACAACGCAGTTAGAGAGTGATACATTAACATAATTATTTCCAATCCCCATCATGGGTGAGCCCTGTGGGACAATGTATTTGAAGTTCTTTAAGTAAGAATAGATTTCTGATTCGGTAAGGTTGTTCTCACCAAACTTATCTTCCATCCGAGCAAACTCGGAAGCAATGCGACGATGCATATCATCGGGGGTCTTTTCAATATAGCTTCCCTTATTGTCGCGAAGACAATACTTCGTCATAAAAACATTAGTTGCGAGTTCATCGCCATCAAAATAAGCTAATGTTGCTTCTCTTACCTGCTCTTCGTTATACATTGTTAGTTTTCTCCTTTGTTCTTCTTGAAGTTCTTGTATTTCTCTACGAGTGATTGCTTTTGCTTTTTAGCATCCACTTCAACATTCTCGTCTTCCTCGGATGGTTGTAAAACCTTGATACTGACTGTGCTTGTATCCATAAAGATTGGGAATACAAGTCCATCAGGTCCATTTCTGTTCTTTGCTACAAAGACGCGACCACCGTTCGCAACCTTATCATCCACAGTTCGAGAAACAGTGAAAATAAAGTCTGAAACGAAACATTTGTTGAACGCTTCTGAAATCGCCTCCATTGTAATAACTTCGGCATTCAAACCAGAGCGGTTTGTTTGCGAAGCAGTCCAAATAGGACACTCCATTTCTGATGCGATGCCGCGAAGTTCTTCATAAATAGTTTCCAGTTCGTTTCTCTTTTCTCTCTGTGAACGAACCGGGCGAAGAAGATCAGCATAATCAACAATAATCATATCAACATTGATATTGCGCATCTTCAACTTTTCAAGGTGCGTCTTGATAGTGTGAGTTGTCGCAGACTTTGTTGGATACTCCTTGACGATTAGGCGACCTTCAATGTCCTGAACCTCTTCGTAAATCTTCTCTTTGAAAGACATAAGATTGCCCAGAGGCACCTTTGTAAGACAAGAGTCATAACGAGAAGCAATAACAGTATCTTGAAGTTCCAGTGTGTAATGAACAACAGTCTTGCCTGCTTTGAGAGCCTGTGTCCCAAGATGAACGAGAACCATTGACTTACCGGCACCAGTCGGAGCAATAACAACACCAAGCTCCTTTTGTCCAAGACCGCCCTTGCAAATGTTGTCGATTAGATCCCAACCAGTTGAAATAGGATTGCGGAACTTAGGCTTGAAGCGCTCCTCAAAGTCCTTCTTCCAATCATAACCTTCTTCGTTGTTCATACCCAAACGAAGTGAATCGTTGATTACCTGAGCAATCTCATCATAAGAAGAGTTCTGCAGAAGACCAATAGACTTGACCATCGCAGACTTGAGGTTCTGCTTTTTACAGAAATCAAGCGATGTATCCTTGATGTATTCTACATCTGTAAGATCTGTAATCTGTGAGCGAACATAAAACTCGCGCACTTGCTTTGCTGTTAGTTCGTTCTCTGCGTCCAAGTCAGAGCGCAGAATAGTCTTCATAATATCGCGTGATGGATGAACTCCATACTTTTCGCGATAAGAGAAAATCTTTGTTAGAAATAGTTTTAGATAGTTCAACTCCAAAAAGTTGATATCAAGAACTTCTTCGATTTGATCAGCAAACGCACGGTCATCTAGTATTACCATACAAAGCTTTTCTTGGAAGGACTTGCCGTACTTTGAGAAGTTAGCGTTTTCGTTTTTACCAATGATAGTTTGATTCATAGCCACATCTTACTCCGTCACCAGTGCTTTGTCAATACAAATTTTGTTCATAGTGCCGTGCAGATCCTCCCAATTAAAGACACCAAAACCATCCTGATTCATCATTCGAAGAATCTCGGTCTTGTTGTAGTCGTGCTCGAAATTATTTAGTGCGTAATGTACCTTTTCTTGACTCTGCAGCGAGATGGCTGGAGCATACAGCTGCATCAGTTTATAGTTACTAATAACTATGTCTTTGTGCTCTAAAATGTTGGTGAAAAACTTGGCTTTTGAGTCTGTGCTTTCACAGAAATCGAAAACCTCGTGTAATGTCACGTCTTTATCTTCTCTCAGAAAATTAAGATTTTTTGCGATAGACTTAAGTCCAGCGCGTGGAACACCCACAAGATTGTCCGAAGCATCGCCAGCAATAGCCCGAGCAACAGCAAAGTTACGAGGGTGAATGTCGAACTGCTCTACAATGTTCATCTTGTTGTGAACAACCTTTTGAGTCGGACGGAACAAAACAGTCTCATCATCACAAAGCTGAATAAAGTCCTTGTCATTGGACACAATGACCTTCTGCCAACCCTCATAGTGCGGAAGGCGACTAACATAAGAGATTACATCGTCAGCTTCAATCTCGTCAAAGCGGAACTGAATAACAGGTAGTTCGTTTAGATACTCAATAAGACGTACCTGTTGCCATACCATGTTCTCACGCTGTTCTTCCGGCGTGAGGTTATTGGGTCGATTGACTCGAATCGGCTTGCGACCCTCCTTATAATTCTTGTTTTGCTGTCGGCGCTTACGTGACCCTCCTGGCCCATCCCAAACAATCACGATACTGTCCGGGTTAATGTCCCGGCAAAGCTTCTGCAGAATGCTTAGAAAACCCTTAAGACCGCCAATAGGCTGTCCGTGGATTGAAATACTTGGATTTACAATGAACGCCCTGAAGTAAGCATTCAGAGCGTCCACAATCATTACTCTTTTCATTTGTTATCCCCTAACGTAGAAAGCGACTGTGAGGTTATGATACCCCACAGCCGCCTCTTTGTCAACCCTTATTTACTTATTCTTCTTTATCTACGTCGTAGAAATCGCCTGCGTCTCCCTCGCGATTATCAAACTTCTTGATAATCTCTTCATCCATAATCTCAAATACTCGATTTCTAAATTTATCGTCCTCTAACTTATCTAACCAATGGGCTGACTGGAACTTCTCTTCTGTGCCGTCTGAATAAACCAACGAATACCAAGCACCTGCTTGCTTTAGATTGTCAGAGACCTTGATTGCCTCCAACCAACTTTCTTTATCCTGCACACCGATGTCTTCTGAGCCCCAAAGAATCTTGAAAGCACAGTTTCTACCAGCAGTTCCAAATCGTGACTTCTCCAACTTAACTTTTACTTCTGAACCAATACGGAAGCCACTATCATCTACAATAAAGGCAGCTTTTGCCTTTCTTCCTGTTAGCCAAATGCGCAGGGAATAAACATAATGCATTGACTTACCACCCGGAGTGATGTAAGGCGTCGTCATAGCAATAATACGCGCATTTGGACCCTGTGGGATATTCGTCTTCAACTGATTGAGAACCAAAAACGCAGACTGTGTGTTTGCGATTGGAACCGTCAGCTTTGACATTCCCTTTGATAGAACACGAGCCTTGACAGCCATTGTAGAGTTCGGGTTGAAATCTCCCTCTACATCTGAAACAGTCGGGGTCAGAGCAAGTGAATCCCAAATGAATAAAGTTCGCTCTGCTCCTGAGTCCAAGACTGCCTCAACAGTCTCAAGGACGTGCTCTACACTCTGTGCCTGAACATAAATAAGGCTCTCTAAATCACATCCCGTGCGCTCCAAGAAGCCCGGGTCAATAGCAGACTCTGAGTCCATATAAACAACATTCATTCCCATCTTCTGTGCGTTCGCAGCAATCTGCGCAGCCATAAAAGACTTTCCTGTTGCTTCAAGACCAGCAATCTCCGTAAACTTGCCGACTGGAATACCAGCCAGCTGTCCTCGGCAGATAATGGAATCAAGCCAGCGTGAGCCAGTTGGGATCCACTCTTTTACCTCGGTTGGATTTGCTTGATTTAGATTGTGGGCACACTCCACTCCTGAAGTCTTGTTGATTAGACTTCGCAGACCATCAATAGAAATCTTGCCTGCTTTTGACTTACTCTTCGCCATTACTTTTCTCTCCATATTCTTTGTATACTACTTCTGCGAAGTCAGCGTGAAGCATTCTTACAAGATCTTCAACTTCGTTTATCTGGCGCTGTAGCTCAGACATATACCAGATTATAAATACCATCATCACTACAGCGACCAGAATCATAACGCTTACTCCCCGCTGTCGTCGTCGTCAGCAGCCGAGTCATCATCATCGACAACATCGTCGTCGTCGGTGACGGATGAATCATCGTCATCATCTACGGATGAGTCATCATCATCGGTCTCTGAGCTTGAACAGCCACCTAATACTACCGTGTTGGTAGCAAAAAGGCAAGCCAAAAATGTTACAAAAGTAACGATATTTACACGCTTGAACATACTATTTCCTTTCTAGTTTAGTGTTAGAGTTCCGTTAGGGGTCTCGACAGAAACCTCAAAAGCGGAAACAAAGTTGTCGGCATCAAAATACTGAAAACGTCCAGTGGTGGCGGCTTCGGCGTTGAAGATATCTCCAAAGCGAACCTGAACCTCGGTAGAGATGTCACAACGACCACGCTTGTAATCATACTGCTCGGTTGAATACTCTAGAGAATACTCACCGTCATAAATGGTCTCTGCAAGACGCTCGGTGATGTAATCCTGAAAGTAATCCTCTCCTCGCTCGTAATCGTCAAGCTCGCCTTGGGCGCGTAGCTCGTTAAGAATGTCGCTGCCCTCACTTGGCTCGCCCCAGTTGCTATACACCGGAATACCAGATGCAAGCAAACCTGCAAGCAAGCTGGCAGTCGCAGTCTCATGTACCGAATCAGTAACATGATCCTCGTTAATATGCCATACGTCATTTCCCTCGGCGTACTTGAGGGTTACAAAACTATCCTCTGAAATCTCCAGCTCCTTAAGCCGGTTAACAAAATCACTCATTTTAAACTCCCTTTTAAAGTGAAAAGTGGGGCACCTGTAACCCGTGCCCCCCTGCGGTTGGTAGAGTTTACCCTGCGTTCTTGGTGTCCTGCACTTCGACGCGAAGCTCCTGAGCAAGAACCTTTACCTCTTGCATTGCCTTGCGGACACGAGTTCCAGCAGCGTTGTTTCCGCCATTAAAGAACTTCTCGTGGTCGACGCGAGTCTCCTCAAGAAGCGTGATTAGCTGCTCAAGACGGTTCGTTGTATTAGTCATAACTCTTCCTTTCTAGAATGTGAGACCCCTATAACCCCGGGCCTCCCTGCGGAGGGGATGATTAAAGAGCGCCAAGCTCTGCGAAGGCGGCATCGACGGCGTTGACCTCGCTATCGTTGTTCTTGTTGCCATACTTCGTGGTCTCGCTAGAAACCGACTCTGGATCATCGACCTGCGAGTTAACAAAGTTATCAAGCATCGTCTGAACATCAGCAGTCGTCTTTCGCTCAAACAGCCCACCGAACTCGGGGATGCTGTCAAGAAGCTCTGCGCACTTATCTGGAGTTAGATCCTCACAGAGAGCGGAGGGGCGTCGTCGCGGGACCAGCTTTGTCTGAGGGAACGACGCTCCAGGGGGCTTACCGTAAGTAAGAGTAAGGTCAGTGCCAGACTCCGTATCGGTAATATCACCGTACTCAGGGTTGAGCACGAGAGAAAGAAGATTCTCGTATGCGGTCTTTCCGTAACCCCAGATACGAACTCCTGCATCCTCCTGACCACGGACCATAACCGGAGAGAAGAAACGCTGACGAACGAAAAGAGACTTTGCAGTCTTCTTAGAATGCTCGTCGTTGTTGTCTACGCCCTCACGCCATAGCTGAGAAGCAAACTCGCATACGGGGCAGTTATCGCCAAAGTTACGCTTTGGACAAAGGAAGCCGCCCTTTTCAACATTGTAGTGGAACCACATCTCCTTGAAGGGGTCGCCATCGGCAGTAGGCACGATACGAATATCCTGCTCACCATCCTCGGGACGCCAGAAAACGGAGTCTCCACCCTTACCCTCACCTCGCAAGGCTGCGAGCTTCTCTCGCATTTTGTCTAAATTGATACCCATTTTTTATTTCCTTTCTTGGGTTAGAGTACGATCAGCTAATATCCTGATCGCCTAAAAGTTTGTCAACGTATTGTACCACAGAGGAATACCGAATGCAATAACAATATTTCTGTTCGTAACTCGTTCTAAACACACCATACGATACATTCGCTCCCGTGTCAAGCCTAGACTTAACAAAGTTGTTGATTTTTCTGAACAGAGTGCCGTCATTCTTCAGGTCATCCTCTCCAATACCATAGTAGTATACCACGTCCTTCGTGTGTGTCAAGGGGTAGAACCACTTTTCTTTATACTGTGTATAATCGTCACCCTCCAACGTCACAGCACCAATCGTGCAGATTCGTGACAATTCTGATGGGGTAATAAAGTTGCCAATTACAGGCTCTGAATGCTTAAATACGTTTGTCATATGAATAATATTTACAATCGCTTGGTTTAGAGTATCGTAATAACCGATAATAGACATATCACCAATGCTGCGTTCAATGTGCGCGTTATTGACCATAATAATACGCTCTAATACGCCTGAACGAGCATACTCTTGTAGTACAGAAGAAACAATCTTCTCTTGCTTCTTTTGTATCTCGGACATAATCGTTAGATCGCCTTCAATGTAAAGAACTGTAACCTTATTGTTTTGAAGTTGCTCCAACAAACGCAAAGAACCACCAGAGATCTTTCCTGCGCCAGCAATAACAACCAATACTTCTTCGTTTTGAATATCTAACTCTAAGTGGGGAAACTTTGCGTCATACTCTTCGTGAGAAGAGCATTCCTCAATCATAATGCTTGCGTCGTCGTTTGTATCGATAGTAAAAGTTTCATACTGCGGGAACTTTGAAAAAGCCTTCGCAATATTACAACCTGCTTTTCCTAATCCAACAACAATCATTCCTTTACCCACTCCAACAAATAACCCATGTCAAAGCCACCACACTCAATACGCTTAACAGTGACAGCCGTCATAACCTGAGCATCCGTGATACCTTCTCTATTAAGATCCCGCGCACGCTTCGGCGTGATGATGTCACTCATCGCCCACCCCCTTCGCAGCCTTCAACGCGGCGACGAGGGCGTGAGCTTCGGTGTGGTCAGATTGCGCGGACGTGCCCACAGCTCGCCAGCCATGCACGCCGCCCTCAGTCAGCAGGGGCTGGCAGGTCAGCCAGTCGCAGCCCCAAGCCTCGCGAACCTGCGCGAGCAGCACGCCCAGGGTCGCCGGGTCGCGGAAGTCGGGCCACTTGCTGACAACCCACGCTCCGTCGCCGTCCTCGTAACGCTCTCGCGTCCGACCATCGACAGCCCCTCCCGCCCACTCAAACCCCGCCGCCAACGCCCGCAGGCCCAGTTCCTTCGCAGTCTCGTCGTCCATCACTCGCTCCAATCCCGCAGCCCGATCAGCCGCGCCGCAGTAACCACCGCGTCTAGCTCGTGGTGCGACAGGGACAGGGCGACCGCACGCCCGGCCTTCTGCGGCGCCAGGACCACATCGACCCCCTCGCCGTTCTCCCACTCCGTCACGGTAACGGCGGTCTGCTCGCCGTACTCGGACACGTCGATGCGGATGGCGCGGGGTCGGTAGTACATCGGCGCGTCACTCATCGTCGCCTCCCGGATCCGGCAGCAGGGCCCAGCGGTCGCCGTGCCATTTTGCCGGCTTCTTCGATGATCTCTGGAATTCGATCTCGGACAAGCTTATGATATATTTTTTTCATAATTTTAATTCCTTCATTTCTCCAAGGTTTCTGCCTGCCGAGACATTGACCTTGAAGTTACCATAGCGGGTTTTCTTAAACGTGTCAAGCATTTTTATAACTGCCTGTCGTTCGTCGTTTGCGAGATCGATGTATACTGCGTCGTGAATAAGGAACGCGACATTGCTTTTCATCCCCTCCAAAAGCTTAAAAACCTTGTATGCCTGTTCATGCACCATATCAATCGTGGTGCTTTGTACAATGTAGTTGAGAGCGTGATGCTCGTCTACATTATCCATTATTCTACCATAATCCGTCTTGATTTTGAAGCCATCCCAGAACTTATTTCGAACAAAATCCTTGTTGTAAAGCTGCTGTAACTGCTTGTTTTCATTGGAAGAATACAACCAAGCAAAGGTCTTGACTTTGGCTTCTTCACGGGTCAATTGATTACTGAAAACGTTCTGAACATTCCAATCGTGGATGTCATTTTGTGGCTGATCTTGCTCGGATAGAGCCAGGAGCACTCTCAACTCTGCTGCGTTGAAATCAAGCTCCAGAAGCCAATCATTGTTCGGCTTAATGCACCCTCGAAACTCCTTACCCATCGTCAAAATCGGAAAAGACTTAGGTTTTGTTGAAAGTCGACCAGTTACCGTCCCCCACGCATTATAATCACACACCCAACGCGACGTGCGAAGAGTGCGATGAAAGTTCTTGCCCTTTACAGAAGACAAAAGATGCTTGATAGGCTCAATATCGATGTTTAGGTCCCTTGACTCAATGTCCGAGAGCATCTGAACCAGATTCATCATATGCTGATAATTCTCAGGACGATCAAAGGTCTCCAAAACGTGCTTTGTGACCTCATTTTTCGCATTCATGTAACGATACAAGAAATACTCGGGCAACACGTCATAAAAGCAATTATCATCCAAAGAAAGGTCAGCGGTTTTGAAGGCTTTCAGACACGATCTAAGCGTCTTTTTGATTTCCTCCCAGTCAGCCTTCATATGCTCCGGACAAACGTCTGTAATCGTCGCTCCGTTGGCGTAGATGCGTGCTACTTCGTAGTTACCCTCACCCATATGACTAGAATATTCCCAAGTGCCACCTTCTGATGGAAGATCCGTCGTAGAGTTTATCTGATTTTCAGCGAAATAGCCAACACAATCGCGCTTGGCGTCAAGAACTTGAAAAAGCAAGTTACCTCCCTAGTAGTTAGACTGAATTGCTACTGCGACTTCAGCTACTGTGTCTACTATATCAGTCAGTTCGGTAATGTCAAGCGAAGAATTTAATTGGGCATAATTTTTAGGATAAATAAAGTTTTTATATGTTTCATCGACATAATTGACAACCATTGATTTTGCCATTTCTGGGGATGATTGTATTTTGAATATTTCGTAAGCGCGTCTTTTTGTTTTCTTTACAGATGGTCCTTCATAATTTACCTCTGCATTTCTCAAATTAATGTATAAATCGATTAATTCTTTGGTTGTTAGAGTTTGAGTCCCCAGCTGTTCTCTTGGCTTTGTTACTAATCTATTTTCTCCACACATTTCTTCGTAAAATGGGCTTTGATCAATAAATTTTTGATATGCTATACGAATATAAGCTTCTAAAGAATTTAAATCAACTTCTCTAGCATTAAAATAAAATGTATCAAAGAAATTTTGTTCTGTTATGGTCTCGCCATCATTAGTAAGATAGTAATTAATATATTTTAATGATGCATCAGTGAATAAATCATATGTTAATACCCAAGGAACATACTTGTCAACTAGAAAACCAAACTTTTTGGCTGCGCGGGCGTAAAACTTGAAGTTAGGATCATTAATAAATTCATCATACTTGATTGAATCATTCCCTGCGTCTTGTTGGGCAATAGCTATCTTTAGTCCGCTACCAAAAGTTGATGCAAATGGAGATAAAACGTAACTTGTTAAAGTTATCGGCATACTCTTCACCATATTTAAAAGATATTTAACATATAAGTGTTTAAAATCTATAAAGTTCTTAATTGGATACTCGTAGGAAGGTACGTAATTGTTAATAAAAGCTTCTGCTATTTTGCTTGCGTGGGTATTGTATGAAGAGGGCCAATCAGAATAGCTGATTACGGCTCTCATATTGTACAAGGATGAATTACCGCCCCTATCGATACAGTTGGTTACATAAGCTGTCTTCATGTGTTCTACCAAGCGTGAGAACGCTATGTTAACGAAGTTTAAACAAAACATATTTGGCTGCACACCATAGTCGATTTGTACCAAATTAGATTGGCGAGGGATTATGCTGGTCTGCTCTTGATTGATTCTGCCATATAAGTTCTTATCGTACCAACTGTCTAGAGGTTTGGCGATATCTTCAGGATAAATGACCTCTTTATACAAAGAACGTTGAAAAAACTTAGCTCTAGCAGACTGTGAGTTCCTGCCTGACGGATTCGCTATTTCTTCCTCGGTATAATCGTATGTTGTAGTCATATTAATTTCCTGAATATCTAGGGTTCAATATTTCTTGCCCATCATAAGGAACTAGTTGTGTCACGGAATTACCCGTCCCAGAAAAATCAACTCCTTCTTGGATAGCATCAATTGACACATTAAAGCCAGCTGAGGATATATCGTGGGAGACCTTTGTCACCATATAGTACCCGCCTATACCCAGCAAGCGCGCTAGGTTTGGTAAACTTCCTTTTTGCTGCATGCTTCCCGCGCCAATCGCAATAGGATTTACATAAATGTACTGTCCGTTTTTGTGAAGATTATTGCCGACCATTTGAATGTTTGCATTGTAAAGTTCTCTTAACTGAACCGCCGAGAGGGCACTTTTTCGTTGAAGTCGAGACTCACGATAATATGGTAAATCGTTTCTATTAAACTTAATGCTTTTTGCAATTCCACATGCCGCTCCAAGGTAGTAATGATAAATTCCGGTGCTTAAATCTTTATCATAATTTCCGGTTAATGGTCGCGAATCAACCGAATAAAGAACAAATGTTGGTATTGTAGGCTTCTGATTTTGAGATAATGCAACACAATCTTTTTTATCTGCCGCTTTTTTGGAGGACGCTAGCTCTTGCACGGTTGTTACTTTTCCAGTAAAGGTTTTATCAAAATTGAATATTGATGTATCAAATCTTAAATTGAAATTAAGATCATCAAAACAAATTGAGTTAAAAGCTTTTCCAATCAAAGAACTGCACACTGTCTTTATGAATCTCAAAACATTGTATTGTTCAACTTGAGGCTTAACAATGTTGTTAATAAACCACTCCTGAAACACTTCTAGTGAAATAGGCATGCTAGCGATATTGGTTGTAAATTTGATACCGGTTAAACCACGAAATCGCATTGGATCCACTTTAGACAGTTCTCTTAGTATTTCAACATCCTTATTATTTGGGCACTCAACTTTAATTGATTCAACCTGATAAGCCACTAGTGGGTCGATCAGTTCAATCTGTGACATTAGTAATTGAAAACTTCCTCTGCTTTTATCTTTATCTATTATTCCTCCCACATACTCCAAAACAGAGTCGATCAGATCGCCCAAATAGAAAAACGGAATCCTTAAATCTGTATTTGTATTTTTGGCAGACTTTTCAAGATTTAAACGACCGACGCCTGCCTTACCTTTTTCTTCATCTGTTAGGTCTTTATCACTAGTCTCTACTTTGCTCAACTCATCAATTCTTTTAGCTGCAGAGTCATACATGGCTGCGGCCGCTCCTGAGTCAGATTGCGGGTTATATCCAACTTCGTATTCGACACTTCCTACTCTATTTCTAGCTGCTCGGGCTCTCTGCTCTGGTGTCATGTTTTTTAATAATGTGCGTTGGCTCGCTGGAACTGTGTATGTATATATCTTTTGATCACGGTACAAGTTATTTAAGAATCTTTTGTATTTGATTGCTTTGTCTTGTTTGGTAATTTTAATTTTTTGCTCAAGAAGGTCTTCTTTTTCTCTATTAAGACTTTCAATAACCTCGTCGTCTGAAGCAGAAGACTGATTCTCTTGATCGTACCTGTTAAGCTCTCTACTTATATCCTGATTTATTTGTTTGAGTTTACTGTCGATGCCTTTGAGCGTAAATTTGAACTTACTTGGACCACCAAATATGTTTGCATCCGGCGATCTTGCAAGTCCAGATAGTCTTGCTTGATAATTTATGTTTAAGTCAACAGAGCCATTTTCGTTAAAGTTTAGCTCGTGAGTCGTTAACGTCAAATACAGCCCAACTCTTGTTGCATTAATTGCAGCTTCAAGGTCTTTTCCGTAGCTGTCGCCTTTTCCTCTGGATGATTGTAGATCATTTACGATGCTTGAGAAATTCGCTGGGGTTGACCATCCTACGCATGCTTTGATTTCAAAGTCTCTTGGATCATACTCCATCATTGCAGCTTCAAAACACTCTGCAGAGACAGGCAGTGCAGCACTTTTATCACTAACGCGTGTTTGATCTTGAGTTTTGTTGCTTTGCGAACGGGCAGACTTAATAATTAAATCTAAGTATCCTGGCTTTTCTTGCCCAGCAGCGAGTCCTTGATTGAGTGAAAATAAATCTTGAATCGTTTGGAAATGCAAACTCAAACGGGCGGTTATGTTGTTATCTACCTCAGCGGGGTTGACCCCATCTAAATTCCACGAAAATGATTTGATGCCAGCCCCTGGAAATCTACCGTAGTCGTTATTCATGATTGCTTGAATATCTGATGGGTCTATAAAGTTTGGAAACGGTATTTCCTGCTGCAGTGTAGGAATAAGCTTGTCTTCACCCTCATATTCAACACGATATATCTTGATGTGCGGTGTAAGCAGAGCGTATATCTCTGGGCACAAATTTAGGAGAGCGTTGACTTCGTCCGTTTTGTTGGCGTGATTGATATACGAAATCAAGTTCCCCGGGAGAGAATTGCCTCCTTCCGCACTGTTGTATATTGTGCCGATGTTTTCGTACTTACTAACGTTAAATACCGTGAGATCATCTTTGTACTCTGATAATGCTCTGATGTTTTCTAAAAGGTAGCACTGATGTTCAATTGGCTTAAGGGCTGATGGTTTTGGTTTAGGAATGACTTTCTTGAATGGAGTTTTAAGTTCTTCTTCCTCAGCGCCCAAAACAGCCTGCGCCGATTGTATATTTAGCTGGACCTCTTCTACGAAATCTTTAAGAACGTCCTTTAAGAGTGCCCATGTTTTTGAAGGATATAAAGTCGCGATGGTTGTTATAACATCTAAGTTCCATGCATAGATGCTTTCAAAAAACCCGCCGTTTGGGGCACGCGATGTAGGCCCGCCATTATAGAATAAAATGTTGTCGGCTAGGAATTGATCTAATGCAACTTCTTCTTCAACTGATCTGAAGAAGTCTCCTAGGCTACGGAGGAAACCATCGCCAGTAATTCCATTAAAACTAATATCCTCGCCCCTTTGTTGAGCAAAATCTTGTAGCTCTTTTCTAGTTTTAACTTGTATTGTTCCGCCATTAGAGATGTAATCTCTCCCAGCTCCAAAGTCTTCTGTTAAGCGCCCGTCTATCAATGGAACAAGAGCAGTGGGGATTTCACGGCGAACATCAACTGACGGGTAAGCTGTCCCCCGGGGGTATTCTTTTTCTATCTTAAAGCGCGGCGGGGATGGTCTTAAATATGGAAACCAAAGAATGTTTGTAGCTGGATTATCGCCCAACTCAGCCCGATCAGCTGGAAGTCCTGTTGCTCCTGTTTTGGTGGGGGCGTTCTGAGCCATATCTTTCGTGAACCAAGCTGTTTGGTACACAAACATAAAAAACAAATATACTCCGGGTCCTTCAAGATTTAAAGTTGCCCCACCGGTCGGACCAAATTCAAAAATACTTTGCGTTACAGCACCACCTAAATTATCCTCTACAACATTCGTAACATCTTCCCGTGGCTGAAGGCTTTGATCTAGAAATACTTCGTTTGTATTAGTGAGGATTTCATAAAGCGTGGACTTACCTTCATCGGTTTCAAATAGATCTTTTGCTTTTTTATAAAACTTTCTTGCGATAGTACCGGGCTTTCCAGTGCCAAAGCCGTCATGTAAACTAAATTGCAACTGCTTAAAGGTTTCATAAGAGTCTTTATCGGAGCCGATTCTCTTATATCGCTGATTTCCGTCCTCATCTGTGTCTGCTTTCAGAAATTCAAACCCCGGATCGTCTTTATACTGATCCAAAAGTGTATTAAGTTTATTAGCCCAGGCAGCGTAATCTCCATCATCAATAGATGACAAATATTCATAAACATAGGACTGACAAATGTATTCTATGATTTCATTATTACGTATGAAATCAACTGCTCTTGGGGTGTAATTCTTCTGTGTCATACCTTATTCCAGAATGTAATTCAATATCTTCTCTAATGGTGTGGGGACATAAATAATATCGCCAGGGGTTAAATCAGCCTCGGTAGGTTTTTTGTTGTAATGAGCAATGACCCACCAGTACTTTGAATTACCGTAAAACTTTGAAGCAAGCTTGTAGTATCTATCGCCAACGCTCCAAACGTGCTGCACTCTTGTCAAGTTCTTAATCTCATTAACAGTTGGGAATTTCATAAATCTGGTTCCATACTGGAAAATTTGTTTAACTCCTCGATCATCAAGAATATTTTCATACTCTTCAAGATCATTTTTAAGAACTCGTCGGTTATCGTATCTGCTGGTCATTATATGAATTCCTAAGTTTTATCCGTTATTGCTTCCTGGCTGGCTTCAGCCTCGACCTGATTTGTTCCAACCCCAGTTTGCCAAACATCGGCAACATTGTCGTTATTAAGATCGGGGCTTGTTAATTGTGGCGGCGGGTCTTGTGGGTTTGGATATTTAGGGATATAACCACCGGCGCCGCCGTGAGGATAGTTTGCATTTAATCTGGCACCCTCGCGCGATTGAGTAGGATGATCAGCCTTTCCAAAAGAGTATGTAACTCTACCATCGGCTCCCTGTCCCCCTTCTGCCTGCACCCAGCCAGTTAAGTGAGTGTGGAGCACGTTAAATGTTAATTGAACATTGTGCAATTGATATGCGAAGTCTTTATCTTTATTCGCAAAAAACTGACCCGCGTTTACATCGGGGGCATATGTAAAACCATTTAAAAAGCCAACTAACTCACTTCCATCGACTGCGTTTCTTACGAGAGAATTAAACTTCATTTTCAATAGCGGCGCCGCTTGAAGGACCTGACTATTTTCTCTAGAGGATCCCCCGGCAACAGGATTAGAGTATACAGGATACAAGAACTGAGTTAATGTATTAAGTCTTGCCTGATTAAGTCTTGCTTCGTTAATGTCTGCTGCTACAACGTCAAAGGAAATGGTTATCACGCGTCCAGTTTTGGCAAAAGTGTATAAATCGTCCATTCGACCATACACAGGAGTTCCTTGCCAAGTAGAGGAAAAAGCATCAGTAAAGCCTGTAAGCCACGAATGAAACTCAACCTTCTTGTTGGTTGGAATATGAGTGATATGAATTAAGAAATTTGAATCGTTAAAAAATGTTGGTTGTTTTACTCTATCGGCCATTTACTTTACCTCCTATCCCTCGTAAAATGGGGAAATTGAATTTCTTCCTCTTGTAGAGTTCATGGCTTTAACAACAACGTCACCTAATTGCTGATCTCCAACTTGAACCTGAACGTTCATGGCATTCTGTATAGCCTCAACAAGAACAGCAGTCTGCTTTTCAACAGATTCCCTAATCGCCTTATCCAAAGTTCCGTCAGGCTTGGCAGCGACGACAGAGTTGCCAACCCTTTCAAACGTATCTTGATTATTAAACTTAGCCATCTGTATCGACGCTGGCATAGTTGCATCGTTGAACGCGCCGCTGGCTGCAGCTGTCCCAGTCGCGAGCCCGATGGCGCCTCCGACAAGCGCGCCGACCGCGGTACCGACAACAGGAACAAATGATCCAATTGCGGCTCCGGTAGCAGCGCCGGCAAGAGCGCCACCGCCCATGCCTATTGCTGCGGCTTTCCCAGTTTGTCCAGCAGCCGCTGCTTGAGAAGCTTTTGATATTGCGTAGGCGCCACCGCCTATTCCAGCAATTATAGCTGCGATTGGCAAGAGAACAGCCAATAATGGCGAGGCGGCAGCGGACATAGAAGCAAACCCAGCGGTTGCCGAAGCCTGCGCAGCTGCAATTGCCGCTTTAAGACCCAGGAATCCCTTCACGACGCCGACAAGCATACCAAGTCCTTTAACAGCCAAGCCAATTCCAAAAGCCCACTTCATCCATCCTGGCAATATACCAAAAATTGTTTTACCTAAATCAAATATAGACTTATCACCTTTGTTTATCTGGAAAACAAGATCCGAGAATTTATCTACACCCTTTACAATAGAATCTATCAATGGCTTATTTTTAATAATTAAACTGTTGATTGCATCTGTTAGCTTTGTCATTATGTCTCGGGCATCACCAGCACGCTTTGCCAACTGTTCTTGTCGCAGAGCCTGTAGCTGAACTTCTGGGTCCAAGTTGTTTAAAGATCTACGAAGTGTATCAACATCAGTTCCTAAAGCAGAAGCAAACGCTTTCTGTTCAAACTTGTTTAGTTGATCAAATTGAACACCGTCAGCATCAATCGCTTCTTTAATCATCTCAAGACGATCAGCCTCTGTCGCATTCAACATATCAATAGAGTTAAGGTATGGCCCACCTAGGATAGCGTTAAGGCGCCCTACAGCTTGTCCTGCGCCCTCAAAGGTATCAAACTTTTCACCGACCAACCCAAGCAAAGAATCAACCGACAAACCTGTAGCCTTTGACTGCCTTTCTAG
>Ga0070745_1000704_pt1 | contig 19566 bp, 29 predicted proteins | sample VirMetDEL_Mar_4_FD_77438 | JGI IMG/M metagenome (GOLD analysis project Ga0070745, IMG submission 77438) | Aqueous microbial communities from the Delaware River and Bay under freshwater to marine salinity gradient to study organic matter... | ecosystem: Environmental > Aquatic > Marine > Coastal ...
AAGTTTTTATTTGTCTAACTGACTTTTATATTATAGATCCTTAAATCTTTAATGTAAACAATTATTTTACATATTTTAAAATTTATTTTACTTATTATTAATTTCTTCAATTAGTCTTTCGATTTCTGTCAATACTTGATACCAAAAATCACTCTCTTTAGAATGCTGATTTTTAAAGTTTTCAATTCTACGGTTAGCAATATCAATTGCTTTTTCTCCGTTTTCTTCGAATAATCTTTTAGCTTCTAATTCTACAGGTATTGACATATTTCTATTAATTTACAATTGATTCTAATTTACGGATTTTTGATATTTCCATATTAAGAAGAGAGGTTTGAACTTCAGCAAAGAATTGATTATTAGAATGTCTTATTTTAGCTTCTATTTTTTCAGCAGCATTTGTAAACTCTACGATCATATCTAATATTTGATTAGTTGAGAATTTTGCTTTAATTTCTTTTATAGTCATTAAGTTTACAGATTTTTTAATTTTCATAATTTTATCATTTTAAAGTTTTTATTTATCTAATTGATTGCTCAATTGATATTACTATTATAAATCTTAAAAATATAATAGTAAACAATTAATTTACATATTTTAAAATATATTTTACATTAATTTTTTATTTATATTTCTGTCAAGATTATCCCATAATCTCATAATTATTATATCTTGTTTTTTATCAGATATATCTTTAAAATCATTATCTACTATATTATATAATTCAGTTATTAATTGAAAACCATAAATATTTTCAGTTTTAACTTTATTTATAATAAAATTGCTACTCTTTTTAATTCTGCTATAAATATTCTCTTTAGTTTTATATTGTAATTGACGATTAACCGGTTTATTATAATTTCCTATTTTCATACCTCTTTTTCTAATTGTTTTAATTCTTGTTGTAATTTTTTAATTTGAGCTTTTTTCTCATCTATTAAAATTATAGTATTTCGTTCTAAAGCCTCTTTAGCAAACTCATTTCTATCTATAATTGATAATTCTTTTGTACCATCTTCATTTAATATAAATTCAATAGTGCCTACATAATCTGATCTTATATTATTGTCAGAAGTAATTACCTCAGGTAAAGCCTCATCAAGAGTTGTAAAGTATTCTTTAATATTTTTACCTTGTAAAATGTTTAGATATTGTTTCATAGTTTTATTAATTTAAAGTTTTAGAAATTATCATATTGTTTAATACCCCATACTATTGCATATAAGCACCATATAAAATGAATAGAATAATCTTCAAATTCTTCTTCCCAAAAATCTTGTTTTAAAAATTTAGCAAATTCATCTATATTTTCATCGTAACTATTAAATCTTTCTACCCCTTCTCTTGCTTCGTGCTCATTATCAGAATATAAAAAATCTTCTTCCATTTCTTGAAGGCAGCTTTGTTTAAATTCATCATCCATGTCATTTTCTTTACAATAATCATTTAAAATTTCTTTTATCCTATTTTGAAATAAATCAGTTGAAAATTCCATAGCTGGACTATGTACATCTTGAGAAACTAATTTTTGGTGCCAATAATAAGGATTAATTTGTAAAGTTTTTTCTTTATCATAATTAAAATCGTAATCATCCATTCTAAAAAAATTAAACATATTTTTAACCCTTTTAAAAACATAAGTCCCCATATCTCCTGATATGCAAAGATGATTCTCCCAAGTAGTTATTTCAAAATGATAATAGCATTCATTCGGTCTTTTAAATTTAAGAGATATAATATCGTTAGTATCATTAATTATTTCTAGTTTATGATCTTTTACATCATTTAAAAATGTTTGTTCTGTTATTTCTTTTTTCATAGTTTTATTAATTTAAAGTTTTAGAAAATTAGATCCTTTTATGTATTTGATAAAATCAATAGCGGTTTTACCAGTTTCTTTATAAAATAAAAATTCAGAATATTTATCTTCTCCAAAATAAATTCTTTCTTTAACATCATCAAACATTATTGGACCTTGTGCTTTTTTTACGCACCATTCTAATTTCATAGAAGATTTACCATTATTCATAAAACTATTTAACATTGTTTTTATAATTTGCCCTACTCGTAAATCTGAAAATTCATTTTCTATTAAAAAACCATTTAATAAGTTTTGATAAAATAAATAATCTCCTTTTCTTGCAAGATCAGCTTTATCATAAAAATCTTGTTTTGTTATATCAAATACCTTCATAATTTTATCTTTTAATTGTGTTTCTTGAGTTGTCATGATTATATAGTTTTAGAAATTAATTCTTCTCTTTCATCTTTAAGAAGATTTTGTTTAGCTTCTAAATCTTCAATTCTGATTTGATTCTTTTTAAATCCTTCTTCATATAATTTAGTAAGTTTTTCATCAATAATTTTAATTTCTTGTCTTACTAAAGAGATTTTTTCATTTAAAGTTTTCATAATTTTATCATTTTAAAGTTTATATTTATCTAATCGATTGCTCAATTGATAAATATATTATAGATCCTTAAATCTTTAATGTAAACAATTAATTTACATATTTTAAAATTTATTTTACATATTTTAAAATATTATTTAATACTTATTTTAAAATTTAATTAGCTTTTTAATTAATTTTTTGAAAAATATACAAATTTCACTTCTAGGTTTATATATTTTAATTATTTCAGTTACTTTTTCTATTTCTTCAAAACTTCTTTTAAAGTCTTGTAAAGCTGCAAAGAAATATTTTTTATCTACTTTATCGCCGTAATTAAAAGTAATATAAATAGAAGGGGTTTTTTCAAATTGTGGGAATATATAATTTCTTATAGAAGTAAATCTTAAACAATTATCAATTTGATAAATATCATACTTATTAAAAGTTCCTTTTCTTTGAATTTGTTTAATAATTGCTAAAAATTGCCTTCTATCTGTTACAAAATATTGCCAATTGAATTTTTTATAATTATTCATTTTATTTTTATCATTTTAAAGTTTTTATTTGTCTAACTGACTTTTATATTATAGATCCTTAAATCTTTAATGTAAACAATTATTTTACATATTTTAAAATTTATTTTACATATTTTAAAATATTATATTTGAGGAAAATAACCTAAAAGATTACCTTTATGCCATTTAAGGAAAAGAACTCTCTCTATTTTCCCTCTCATCTTTATACCATTAATTGTTATTCCGAAAATTGGATCATATTTAATAAATTTTTGAGAAATAGTGTTTGCTATACCTTCTATCATTATAGTATCGCCCGGATTAACTTCGGAGGCATTAATAAATTCAATTTTCATAATTTTATCATTTTAAAGTTTTTATTATTAATTAACAACATAACCGGCTTCAATAAAACCGTCACCATCAATAACTATTTGTTTACCTTCTTTTGTGATTTTAGTATCTAAAATTGAAGTAAGTGTTTGACCGTAAAAATTAATAGTAAATTCAACTAATTGGTAAAATAAGTTTTCATCACCTTTTGGAGCTTTAACTTTTTCTAATTTTTTAATTTGTAAGTTTTTCATAATTTTATCATTTTAAAGTTTGTATTTGTCTAACTGACTTTTATATTATAGATCTCTACTTTTTAAATGTAAACAATTATTTTACATATTTTAAAATATATTTTATTTTTTGCAATTTAAGGTTTACAAATAAGAAATTGCATTTTATAATTATTTTCTTTATTAACCTTAAATTAAAATAAATTATGTCTACTGATGATTTAATGTCTTTAGAAGAAATACAAGCTTTGCTTAAAGATAAGAAGCTTTATGTGATTGCAGAAGCTACAGGATTAACTTATCCGACTCTTAAAAAGCTTGCTGATGGTAAAAAAGCTAATTATACTTATGGTACTTTACTGAAAGTAACAAACTATCTAAGACCTACTAAAACTACGGCAAATTAAGCTTCATCTTAGTTTGATTGGAACGTAAATATTATAAATTAAAATAAATATTTGATATGGTTAAAAATTCTATTATTGACCAATATCTTTCAGCTGGTAAAAACTTAATGCCTTTAGATGTTAAAATACCTAGAAAGAATTGGAGAACTACAATATTTTCTAGTGAACAGCTTCATAGCCACAATAGCAATATTGGTTGGCAAATAGGTTTTAAAGATCTTGTTGTTGATGTTGATCCTAGGAATAATGGAGATAAGAGTTGGGCTAAATTATGTGAAAGATTTAATTTAGATTTAACCCCTACAGTTAAAACGCCTAGAGGTGGTTATCATTATTATTTAAAGATTCCTGAAAAATACAATGATTATTCTTTCAAGAAAACTTTAAAAGAATATGAGGGTGTTGATTTTTTAACTGAAGGATCTTATTGCCTAATAACTTCTTGCTCAACTGATAAAGGTGATTATGTTTGGTGCGATGATTTATTTGGTAAATTCGAACAACAAGAAACCCCTGAAGCAATATTTAATCTTATTGCTTACAAATTAGAAACTAATGACTTAGGAGATTTTGAAGGTTTAATCGGTGGTAAATCTGCTAATTGGTCCGAAGATAAAGTATTAGAAATGCTTGAAAAACTTGATCCATCAATGGGAAATGATGAATGGGTTAAAGTTGGAATGGCTTTGCATGATTGGGACCCAGTTAAGGGTTTAGATTTATGGGAAGATTGGAGTCAAGACGGTGATAATTATGAAGAAGGAATGACAGAAACCAGGTGGAAGAGTTTTGATGTTTCTGGCGGTGTTACTCTTGGCACTATATCTTATATGGTTAAAGAAGTTAATTATGATGAAGCTTCCGAGCAAGTAAATAGATATTTAGATAAGATTAAATATGCTAATGAAAAGGATTTAGAGTTTGAATTAATACCTAAAATTAAAAAGCATAACTTTTCTAAGATTAATCTTGAGAAGATTGTAAAAGCTATTCAAGATAGATATAAAGATATTTCTAACGTAAAAATCCCGATAAGCAATATCAGGAATCTTTTAAGCGGTGTTGAAATAATTAATGGAACTTTTGTTGAAGAAGGTGAAGCGCCTGATTGGTGTAAAGAATGGGTTTATATTAATAGTCATACAGCCTTTGCAAATCTTAATACTTTAAAGATATTAAAAACAGAAGCTTTTAATATTAAAAATGGTAAACACGTTCCTCCTTCTGTTAATGGCTCAAAACAATCAGCAGCTAAATATATTGCTGATAGCGGTTTTATTGATACCGTTGATGCAATGGCTTATTTACCTAATACTCATGAGCCTGTTGTTGAAATAGATGAATATAAAGTATTAAATTGTTTTAATCCTAAAACAGTTCCTACAGCAGCAATTGAATATTCTGAAGAAGGAAGAGCCGCAATAAGTTTAGTTAAAAAACATATTAAATTTATTTGCACGACTAAAAATAATAGCGATATTTTTACTCAATGGCTAGCTCATCAAGTGCAATTTCCAGGTAAACAAATCCTTTGGAGTCCGGTTATTCAATCAATTCAAGGTGTAGGTAAATCATTTTTTGGCGAATTACTTAGATGTTGTTTAGGTGATAGGAATGTAGGAACAGTAAGCCCCGGACAAGTTGTAAGTGATTTTAATGGTTGGGCTACAAATGTTAGTGTGAATGTTTTAGAAGAATTAAGGGTAAAAGGACATAATAGATATGATGCTATTAATAGTTTAAAACCTTTAGTTACTGATCGGATGATTCAAATTAATGATAAAGGTGTAAAGCAATATATGACTTACAACACAACTAATTATATTTGTTTTACTAACTATAAAGACTCATTGCCTATTGATCAAGATGATCGAAGATGGTGGATAATATTTACTCAAATAGAATCATTAAATGAATTAGTTGAATATGTAGGCGAAAGTGCTGAAACATATTTTCCTAAACTATTTGGAGCGGTTAGAACTTACGGTAATGAAATTAGAAAATGGTTATTGGAATATAAATTATCTGATGAATTTTTAGCTATAAAACAAGCCCCTATGACTGATGATAAACTTTCTATGATTGCAACTGAAGAATCTTCTTTTGAAGGGTATTCAGAATTAAAAGAATTGATCGAAAAAGGGGGAAAATATTACAATAAAGAGGTTGTTTCTTCATCAGATTTATTCGATGCTTTGCTTTTTGAATATCCGGATTTAGACATTCAAACTAGTAAAAAACATCTTTTAATGAAAAAATTAGGATTTAGTGCTGTTGCAAAACCGATAAAAATTGACGGAAAAGCGAGAAGAATTTGGCGAAAGAAAAATTACTCTAATGAAAAAATTAGAGAATTATTAAAATAAGGTTACTACTAAGGCTAAAGTTACAAGAAAAAGTTATAGGTTTTGAAAGGGTTGTAACTTTTTTATTTTTTCCTGAAGCCTTTTATTTATTGCTTTTATTATTATTTTATTTATATAAAGTTACAAGTTACAAGTAATAATTAAAGTATACATATTATAATAATAAAAAATATATAAAAAATAAAATAATAAATATGTATATAAGGGCTTAGCGCCTATATATCTTGAAACCTGTGACTTTTAACCCCTTGGAGATAAGCATACCTTGGCTTTAAGAGGGTTACTAGGCATGAAACCTTACCGTAACCTATTAAAAAGGGTTAGTTTTGAATGTACTTTTAGGATTTGTAAAATATAATTTATGTTTTTAATATTAATTTAGTTAAAAAATGGCACAAAAAGATTTAATTCCTGTTACCCAAAGAACCAAAGAGGAAGCAAAGAAAATTAGTAGCAATGGTGGAAAAAAATCCGGAGAGGCTAGAAGGAAGAAAAGAGACTTGAAAGAACGCTTTAAAATTGCTTTAGAATTTATGGGAAATGAAAAAGCAAAAGCTCTTAAAAAATCTGGCCAATTAGATAAAGCCGCATTAGTAAAAGAAGTAGGCTTAGAAGTTTATTCTCTATTAGAAATTGCGAGCAATACTTTAATTGATGAAAAAGTTCAAGCTTCAGCATGGAATGATGTAATGGACAGAACAGAAGGTAAACCCGTTCAGAAAAATATTCTTGATGCTACAGTAAATGAATCTCAAGAACTTTCTGATAAGGAAAAAGAATTAATTGATAGGCAAATTGCAAAGCAAGCTAAAAAACTAAAGAATGACTGATCTTTATAATACTGATACATTAGATCACCTCGTTCAGAGCAAGTTAAGCTGCTTTTATGAGCAATCTTTTCCTAAATTTGACGCCGGAGAGGTTTATTTAGATAATTGGTATATTGAGCTCCTGTGTGAGTATTTAGAGGCATTTGGTAGAGGTGAAATTAAAAACCTTAATATCAATATCCCTCCTAGATTTGGTAAATCAGCTTTATGCAATGTTGCTTTTTCGATGTGGTTACTAGGCCATAATCCTAAAATGAAAATAATAACTATTTCTTATGGTGCAACATTATCTCAAAAATTACATGGTTACGGTCGAGCAATTTCAAATACTTCTTGGTATAAAAGGGCTTTTCCTAGATTTAAAATTGATAATTCTGCTAAGTTTGGAAAGATTGATGAAAGCGAAACTAAAAATACTCAAAGCCAATTTATTACAACTGAAGGAGGTTTTAGAATAGCTGCTTCAACAAATGGAGCATTAACAGGTGAAGGTGGTAATATTTTAATCTTTGATGATTTAATGAATCCGGCTGAAGCTTTATCAGTAACACAAAGAGAATCAGCTTTAAATTGGACTAGAGGAACTGCTTTTTCCAGGTTTAATAATAGGAAGCTAGGTCAAAAGCTTAATATTCAACAAAGATTAGGCGATGAAGATTTTACAGGAACTTTTGTTGATGATGGATGGGAAAATGTAATTATTCCTATTCAAGCAAGACAAACTAAAATTTATAGTTTTGGTGATGTTGTTAAAGTTTATAAGAAAGGTGAATTTATAGAGCCTAGAAGGTATGGGCCTAATGAAATGAAGCAAGATAGAATTGATATGGGTTCTAAAGTTTATGAAGCTCAATTCTTTCAAGAGACAGAGCCAGACGACGGCGAAGTATTTAAAAAAGAATGGTTTAAATACTGGATGTTTTTGCCTAAGATGGATTATTATGCTATTTATGCTGATACTGCTTCAAAGGAAGGAAGGGACAATGACTATACTGTTTTTATGTGTTGGGGACTTCTTACTAAAAATGGAAGAAAATACGCATATTTGATTGATGTTTATAGGGAGAAAGTAACAACCCCTAAGCTTTTAAAGGCTTCTAAAGAGTTCTGGTTAAAGCATAAAAATAATGAATATAAAGTTCCATTGATTAAATTTGCTGTTGAAGATAAATCTTCCGGCATAGGATTAATTCAATTGTTAGAAGATGAGACAAATATACCAGTTACTAAATTAATTCCTGAAAAGGATAAGGTGGCTAGAGCTAATGATATACTGCCTAGAATGGAATCATCACAAGTTTTATTTCCTAAAGATGCTCCATTCTTAGCAATATTAGAAAAAGAATTGCTTCTTTTTTCATCTAAAAAGAACAATAATAAAAAAGATCAGGTTGATACACTGACTTATGCAATAAAAGATTTACTTTTTGATCCTGAAGATGATAAAAATAAACCTTTAAACTATTCGGCTTTAATAAACGAAGTTAATAAATTATGACAAACAAAAATAAAATATCTAAAATAACTAATGTGGATAATACTGATGAAGCATTAAATACTGATGGTTATGTTGATTGCGCTAAAAAATTAGGCACAAGAAAATCAGGCAATACTGGCTTTTCATTAAATTTAGGCGATGATTCATTATTTGCTGCTTTATATACAGGAAATGGATTAACTAAAAGATATATTGATCTTTTAAGTGATGATATGACTCGTCAATGGGTTACTATTCCTGAAGATACTGACGGAATAATTTTAAATTATCTTGAAAGATTAAAAGCTAAGAAAGAATTTAAAAATGCTTTAAGGGCTTCAAAATTATTCGGTGGATCAATTATCTTTATGGTTATAGATGATGGCGGAGAGCCCAACGATCCTGTAAATGTCAATAATATTAGATCAGTTCAAAAGCTTAAATTCTTTAGTAGAAAATATGTTACTATTGATACTTTGAATTATTATACTGATGCAGCAAGCCCTAAGTTTGGTGATCCTGAATTCTTTACGGTAACAAGTGGAAGCCAAGTATTGACTATTCATGAAAGTAGATGTTTAGTTTTTAGAGGAGAATATTATCCTTTTGATGAATTAGGATTGCAAACAAATTATGAAACTTATTGGGGATTATCAATATTACAATCAATCCATGAAGAATTAGAAGATTATGGATTAGCTCAGCAAGCTTTAATGAGATTATTAACTAAAGCAAATATTGATGTTCTAAAGATCAAAGGTTTAATGGGTTTATTATCAACTCCAGATGGTTTAAAACAATTAGATGCAAGAATAACAAGTTTTGATTTAGCTAAATCAGTTTCAACAACATTACTTTTAGATAATGAAGAAAATTTTGATTCAGTAAATCAAACATTAACTGGAGTTGCTGAAACTTTTACTAAATCTCAAACCGCTTTATTTGGTGTTATGGGTGTTCCTCCAATGCTATTTGGTATTCAAGGAAAATCTTTAGGCGGTAATGATGATAACCAATTAAGATTATATTATGATAGAATAAAATCTGATCAAGATGAAGAAATGCTTGATCCTTTTGATAAATTAAAAGGTTATATTGTTAAAGCTAAAGACTCTAAAGTTAATGAGAATCAAGAATATAATATTAAGTTTAATTCTTTATGGCAACAAACAGAAAATGAAAAAGTTACTATGAGAAAAGAACAAGCAGAGACTGATCAGATTTATATTAATAATGGGGTTGTAGGTCCTGAAGAAGTTAGGGAAAGTAGATTTGGAGGAGGAACTTACTCTATTGAAACTGAAGCAGAAGGCGAAGTTGATTTAGGAGAAATACCTCAAGAACCTAAAGCAAAAGAAAATGAGTAAATTAATTCATACTAAAGATAAAACTCAAATTTATTTAAACGAACTTGATAATGAAATAATAATTGATATTGACGAGCATTCTATGCACAATGATATAAGTTCTAGAATTATTTTTTCAGGTTGTTTAAGATATGAATATTGTAAAAGTTTTTTAAAAACTAATTATTCTATTGAATTAGATAATTTTATTGAAGATTAATATGGCTTTAAATCCAATATTCAAACAACAAGCTTTACTTGCTAATAATGGTAAAGTTAAGGTTAGAAAGAATTTTGCTAAATGGCTTTATCCTCACAATGCTCAAAGAACTTACGAAAAAGAATTAGTAGCATTAAATAAGCAATTAAGCAGAATAGCTTTGCAAAATGTTATTGATTTATTGCCTTCTTTAGTTGAAGAAGCTAAGGTTGAAAGGGGTGATAATTCTGAATTAAAATTAGATTTAGGGTTAGTTGATTCAATTAAAGAAATAACTAAAGCAACCCTTTTTGATTACAATTCTTTTGTAAGTGATCCAACACTAAATGAGCTAACAGGCCAACAAGCTGCTAGAATATCAAATTATAATAAAGGGCAATTAGTTAAAGTAATTCATTCAGCGGTTAAAGTTAATCCTATAATGGCCGAGCCTTATTTGAGGCCACAAATAGAATTATTTCAAGCTCAAAATTCAGCATTAATTAAAAAATTATCAGCGGAACAAGCTACTAGAATGGAAGGAACTCTATTTAGAAATTTGTCAGCTGGTAATGGTGTTAAAGTAATTAGGGAAGAATTACAAAAGAATTTTGAAATAAGTGAGAATAGAGCAAGACTAATTGCCAGGGATCAAACAAATAAATTTAATGGTGATTTAGCTCAATTAAGACAACAGGAATTAGGAATAGGCGAATATTGGTGGTCAGGTTCTTTAGATGAAAGAGAAAGACAAACCCATTTAGATAATGAAGGTAAACATTTTGCATGGAATAAACCGTCACTTATTACAGGCCACCCAGGTTCACAAATAAGATGCAGATGTACTGCTCAGCCTATACTAACTGATGAAATGTTTCTTTAACTTAAAAATAGTGTCATTTTAGCTTAGAATGCGCTATAATTGGTTTATATGTTTACTTTAAAAACTTAAAAGCTAATATTATGAAAATATTTACAATTGTAATTTTACTATTTACTGTATCTTGTACTTCATTAAGTCAATTTGCTTTGAAGGTAGATTTTGAACAAAGATTAAAAGAAAATACATTTGATTCAGATCTTTCTTTAAGAAAAACTAATGAAAAGGTAGATAAAGTAGAGTTAATAAGATTAGAAGAGATTAAAGATATACCAACAACTTTGGTTGCATTATCTGTAGATTTAGAAGGTTATGCAGTTACGCATATTACTAAATTTACAACTGATGAAATGTTTGTTGTTGATGAACAAAGTCTAAAAGATTTTGCTAAATCTAAAAATTCTAATTTAGTTGTTTACATTGAAATAAAAGACGTGTTAAGGTATAATTTATACAATGACAATAAAACGATAAAAGTTATAGAAAGAAAAGGAACGAAATTATTTAATGCTTTTCTATTTTCTAAAGTGAATATAGATGGTTCAAGAAAGATAAACATTAATTAAAGATTGTGACTAAAGACAATATAACAATTGACAGCTTAAAATTAGATGGCTTAGATACTGTTGAAGCTGTAAGATATGATAATCTAAACTTAGATGAAGGAAAGCTAACTAAAACCGATGAAGGTTATTTAGAAGGTTTTGCTATTGCTACCAGAACTGGAGTTTTTAATTATGTAAGAGCTGATGGTTCAATCCAAAGAGAGTTAAGACTTCCTGAAGAAGTATTTAAAGAAGATGCAATTAACTCTTTCAAAATGCTCCCTATTACAAACGATCATCCAAAAGAAGAAGTAAATGCTGATAATGTAAAAGAACTTTCTGTTGGATATACAGGGGAAGAAATAAAGAAGCAAGATAATTTTTTAGTTACAAAATTAAAAATAACTGATAAAACTGCTATAGAACAAATTAATGCTGGTAAACGCGGCCTTTCTTATGGATATAAAGTTAATCTAGTTAAGAAAGATGGTATTTACAAGGGTGAACGATATGATCATGTTCAAACTGGCATTAAAGGGAATCATTTGGCCATTGTTTATCAAGGCCGAGCTGGTGATAAAGCTAAGCTTAGACTTGATGGGCAGGACGCCATGTGTGTTTTTAATAACTTCAATAATAACAATAATCTAATTATGAAAAAATATAAGCTAGATGGAAAAGAAATTGAAGTTTCAGAGGAAGTCTTTTCAAGACTTGATACTCTTGAAACAGAAATTACTTCTCTTAAAAACACTGAAAAGGAATCAAAAAATAAGATCGATTCTTTGGAAGGCGAAAAAGACGCTTTAAAAGTAGAGAAAGATGCTTTGAAAGTAAAATTAGACGAATTATCTAAAAAAGATGATTCAGAAGAAATTGCTGAAAAAGTTAAAGCTAGAATTTCTTTAGAAAAAAAGTGTGCTGAATTTTTGAAAGAAGATGAAGATATTTCTTCTCTTTCAGATTCAGAACTTAAATCTAAAGTTATTTGTGCATTTTCTCCAGAATTTAAATCTGATGAAAAAAGCGAAGAATACTTAACTGCTAGATTTGATGCTATTTTAGATCTTAAAAAAGATTCTAAACTAGCTGCAAATTTCAAAGTTGCAAGCAATAAAAAAGATTCTGATGAGTCTAAAATTGCTGTTAGCAATTCTGATTTACAAGCAGATTTAATTAAAAGATCAACCTTAAATAAATAATTATTATGTCTATTATAAAATATCAAGATTATTACGACGTTGGCCAAGCTGGTCAAGTTGCAACTTTAGAAGATTCTAATATCAAAACAAGAAACGCTCAAGAAGTTATCGGTTTTGGTAAAGGGGTTGTTAAAGGTTCCACTGGCGGAACTGATGTTAAGAATATTGCTAAAAATATAGCAACTCTTGATTTCGATGCTGACTTTGTAACTTCAAATACTATCAACTTAAATGTTAATGGTGTTGCAATTTCTGAAGTAACTTTTGACACTGACCAAGCTACTACAAAAGCTGCTTTGGTTGCTGCAATTGATGCTTTAACAGGAATTAGTGCTGTTGATGCTGCTTCAAGAGCAATCACAATTACAACTGATGCTGGTGATAATATTACCGTTTCAGATATTGTTGTTGCTGCTGGTGCTTCTCAAGCTAATGGTTCTGTTGCTTATACTTCTTCAGATGTTGTTGAAGGAATTAGTGCTTTAAGACATGGCCAACCAGTAACTATTGGCGGCGATGATGCTTACCAAATTAATGATGCTGTTAATGTTTTAACTAAAGGCGTTATTTGGGTAAATGTTATTGCTACTGTTGCTTATGGTGATTCAGTTTATATCGCTAACGATAAAACAGATTCTGCAAATCAAGGTAACTTTACAAATGCTTCTAGTGGAAACTTAGCTGTTTCTTCTGCTAAATTTGTAAGTGCTGCGACTGGAACAACTGGAACTCCTGCTTTAGCAAAAGTAGAAATTAACCAACCGTAATTAATAACTTAAAAATTAGTAAAACAATGACTATTAAAACTTTTAAATTAGATAATGGAGAGGAGTTGAAAATCGACACTTCTTCAAGTGAGTTTAAAGCTTACGAAAGAGCGGCAGAGCAAGTCGGTATTGTAAAAAATGATGAAGCATTCTTTTTTGCAAGAAACCTTGAATTTATCCGTCAAAAAATATTCACTCCAGTATATGCTGAATTGAAATTATTGAATGGTGGTTTACTACCAATTAATAGTGCAATTCCAGAAGGCGCTGAAACTGATACTTATGATGTTTTGGATTCTTCAGGTGAAGCTGATGTTATCGGTGATTTTGCTGATGATATTAATACTGTTGAAGTATTTGGCGAAGAAGAAACCAATAAGATCAAGTCAATCGCTGATGCTTATATCTATTCTGTACAAGATATGAGACGCGATAAAATGCTTAATCGTCCTGGTCATTCTGTTGTTACCAATAAAGCTTTAGCTGCTAGACGTGCTGTTGATCAAAAAATCGAGAAAATGCTTGGTTTTGGTGATTCAAGATATGGAATTACTGGTATGTTCAACAATGCTAATGTGCCTAATGCTGCTGTTGCTGCAACTGGTACCGGTTCTTCAACTTTATGGACAACTAAAACTGCTCAACTAATTTTAGACGATGTTGCTTCAGCAATGGACGACATGGACGATATTAGTAAAGGTAATGAAATGGCTGATACTATGTTGCTTGATAATACTAATTATGAATTAATTAGAAAGAAAGCTCTTGATGTTACCAATTATTCTGGTATGTCAGTTCTTAAATATATCGAGCAAGAGTATAATTTGAAAGTTGTTAAAATGTCTCAACTTAAAAATGCTTTTGTTAGTGGTACTAAATCAGGTTTTTGTCTTTATAATAATTCTCAAGAAAAACTTGAAGGTGTATTACCAATAAGAATGATGCCTCACGCTCCACAAGTTAAAAATCTTGCAACTAAGAATATCTTAGAAGCTAGATGCGGTGGAACAAGAGTATTCTTCCCTTATTCTGTATCTATCAATACTGGTATATAATATTGAAAACTTAATCAGGAGGATAAATTATTCTCCTGATTATTTTATATTTATTAACACAAAAAAGTATTAACATGAAAATATTAAAAAGAACTAAAGGCCTTTTAAGATTTAAAGTTTCAACAGGAACTATTACTTTAAAAGAAGGTGAAAATGAATTATCTGATGCTGAATCAAAATTAATTAAAGAACATCCTATGTATGAAGCTTTAGTTAAAACTTCAGGATTAGTTGAAGTTGCCGAAGCTCCGAAGCCAAAAGCTAAAACTGCTGCTCAAATTAAAGCAGAAAAAAAAGCTGCTAAAAAAGCTGAAGAGGAAAAATTAGCTGCTGAAGAAGCTGCTAATGCTGATTCTGAAGGTGAAGAAGATGAGTCTAAAGAAGATTCTGATTCTGAAGGCGAAGAAGGAATTGATCTTTCTGATATTGATCTTAAAAAACAAGATAAAAAAGCTTTAGTTGAAATTGCTACTGCTTTAGAACTTGATACTAAAGGATTAAATGCTGATCAAATCATCAAATTAATTGAAAGCAAAAAATAATGACAACTGCCCTTGAGTGGTTGGCATGTGTTGCTCCAGCAATTGATGCTGCTAATTCCACGGATGTAAAAAATAAGTTTATTGGTATAGCTACAAGCGAAATAGATGCTACTTTGTTTACTGAAACTAATACTTATAATATGGCCGTGGCTTATTATGCAGCTCATTTGTTGGAGCTTAGCTCTCGAGATGGTAATTCTCGAGGAGTTTTGACAATGGAAAAAGAAGGCGATTTGTCAAGAAGTTATGGGGGTGGAAGTAGCAAAGAAACGAATAATACCCAATATTTAGATTCTTATAAAAGATTAATAAAGGCACGAGTGCCACAATTTTATATGCAAAGTGGCAGTTGTTAAAACAAAAGATACAGGATTTAATAATTATAAAGATGCCTTTAAAGAATTAGATTCTAAAAAGGTTGCCGTAGGATTATTTGCTGATGTTGGCGATGAAGTTTTGACAAAAGGTGTTGTAAATGAGTTTGGTACAACTCAAGCAGGAAAAAATCATAATATTACTATTCCGGAAAGATCTTTTATCAGATCAACTTACAATAAAAATTATAAAAAAGTAGGACGAAGATTTGGTCAGATAGCTAAATCTATTTCTAATGGTAATTATAAAGTAAAAAGTAAATTAAAGCTTATAGGATTAGAGCAAGAAGCAGCTATTAAAAAAGCAATGGTTGATTTAAGAACTCCGGCAAATGCTGAATCAACTATAAGAAAAAAAGGTTCATCAAATCCTTTAATTGACACAGGAGAAACTAGATCTAAAATATCAAGCGAATTAAGAGGAGCAAATGAGTAGTTTTAGACAAACATTGACAGTCAAAAGAAAAGCTAGCGGTTCTTATAATGCTGCAGGATTTTTTGAAGTTACCGGAGCAGATTCTACATTTGAAATTCAAGCAAGTATTCAACCGATTTCAGGTAGTGATATGAAGTTATTGCCAGAAAATAGAAGAGAAGAAGAAATAACAAAATTATATACAGATACAAAATTGAATGGTATAATTAAAGGAAGTGGATTAAATCCTGATTTTGTTGTAATTGATGGAGTTGATCATGAAGTAATTAGGACTTTTAATTGGCGAAATAATGTGATTAACCATTATAAAGTTTTTGTTGCTAAGAGGGTAACAAATGACGCCGTACCACCAATAGGAGCTTAATATGTCAATAAATTTTATAGATTTAAAAACAAATATTGCAACTGTAATTACTACATTAACAAGTAAGCCGGTTATCTGGTCAGATCAGAATGCTCCTACTCCTGATGGTGATTATATTGTTTTAAAAATACCAACTGTTAGAAACCCGGGGGGAACAGATTGGGAAAGTAAGCCAAATGCTGCTGAAGAAATTGAGACGCAAGGAGATAGAGAAGTAATTTTATCATTAATAGCTGTTGGTGAAACAGGAATGGATATTTTGACAAATTTAGATAGTTCTTTAAATTTAAGTTCCAATTTAGAATTATTGTGTCAAAATAAATTAGCATATGTAGGATTAGAAAGTGAGGCTACTGATATAACAACTATTATTGGTAATAGTTTTGAAACAAGAGCTGCAGCTGAAATAATTTTTAGAATTTCTAAAAACTATTCTGCTGCAGGAGATACTGTTCCAGCTGTTACTTCTATAGATGTTGATGGCACTGCTCAAGGTGAGAATAGTGTTGATCCATTTTCTATAGAATTTACAGTGGATTAATTTTTAATAATAATTAAAAGAAAATAAATATGTCAAATAAATTAGATCAGATAATTGATATTTCAATTAGTCTTTCAACTAAAACCGTAACCCAACAAGGTTTTGGTATTCAGATGATTTTAGGTGAAAGCATGAAATTAGATAGAAGAGTAAAAAGTTATGCTAATGTAACTGAAGTTTTAGTTGATTTTGCTGAAACTGATACAGAATATAAAATGGCTCTTGCTGCTTTTTCACAAGAAAAAACTCCTCCTTCTGTTTATATCGGAAAAAAGATTGTTGCTACTTCAACAGCAATTACAGCCGCAACTAATCCTTCCGGAGATTTAGTTAATATTAATAAAACTGCTCACAATTTAGAGTCAGGTGCTTCTGTAACAGTTACAGGATTTAATGAAGTTGAATATAATGGAACATTTGAAATTACTAAAATTGATGATGATAATTTCCAATATACAGCTGCTTCAACGCCTTCAGCAACTCCTGCTACCGGTTCAGGTTCTTATACTGCTCAAGAAACCTGGTCAAATGCAATTCAAAAATGTTTTGATTATGATTCTACTTGGTATGGCTTAACAATTAGTTCAAATGTTGAAGCTGACATTTTAAGTGCTGCAGGTAAAGTTGAAGCTTTGAAAAGAGTATTTTTGGCTAGAACTTCTGATGCTGATAATTTAGATGTTGCTCAAACAGGAAGCTTAATGTATCAATTAAAAGCTTTAGGTTATGATAGAACTATGACTATTTATAATGGTGATACAGCTAGTTATTTTGCTGATGCTGCATGGTTTGGAAGAATGTTACCAACTGTTCCTGGTTCTTCAAACTGGGCATTTAAAACTTTATCTGGTATTGTTGCTGATGAATTATTATCTTCTGAATCAGGTGCTTCAGGAGTATTTGGTAATAATGGAAATACTTATGAATCTATTGCTGGAAATTCAGTTACTAGATATGGTACTGTTGCAAGCGGTGAATATATTGACGTTATTCGTGGAGCTGATTGGTTACAAGCAAGACTTCAAGAAAATTTATATTCAACATTAATTAATGTTGAAAAAATACCTTATACTGATGCCGGTGGCGATATTATTGAAAATGACATTAGAGAAATTTTAGATATTGGTGTAGCTAATGGCTTAATTGCTTCTGATGCTGAAGGTAATGGTATTTATACAATTTTTGTTCCTGATGTTGCTGATATAGCTGAAGCTGATAGATTAGCCAGATTATTTTCAGGGGTAACTTTTGAAGCTACTTTAGCTGGTGCAGTTAATAAGATTGCCATTGCTGGTAACCTTTCCGTATAATAACTTTAAATAAAAATATATTATGTCTCAATCAATAGGAACTTTCGATTTTAAAAAACTAAGTGTTATCTTCGGTGTGTCTCAAATTACAGGATTTGCTGAAGGTGATGCTGTTGAAATAGCTGAAGAAAATGACGCTTTTAATTCAGTAGGTGGAGCTGATGGTTATGTTGATAGAGTTAAAAATAACTCTAACTTCTTAACTATTACTTTAAGGCTTCGTCAAACTTCTCCAACAAACCAGGTTCTTTCAGCTATTCATAATGCTGATCGTCTTGCAAGTGCTCCTCTTCCTATTTTAATTAAAGATAGATCAGGAAATACTTTAATTTCAGCAACTGCTGCCTGGATTGTTAAACATCCTACAACTTCATTTGGTAATGAAGCAAAAGAAAGGGAATGGATGATCAAGACTGGATCAACTTATGTTGTTAACTTAGGAGGAAATAATTAATTATGGCTATCAAAACAAAATCAGTTAAAATTGGCGAGCATGAAGTTACTATAATTCAATTTAATGCTTTAGAAGCTTTAAAACTAAGAAAAGAATTAGTTGAAAGTGTAAAAAGACAAGTTGGAAATGATGTATCTTTCGGCGAAGATTCAGGAGCTATTTTAAAAGCTGTTGCAGGTTTAGTCTATGAGATTCCAGAAGATATGTTTTTAAAATTGTTTAAAAACTGTTCAGCTAATGGAATAGGCTTAGATAATTCTGACAATTTTAATACAGTTTTTTCTGATAATTTAGATGGCCCTATAGAACTTGCTATGGAGGTGCTAGATATGAATGGTTTTTTTTCACTAAATATAGTTTCAATATTAGTAAAGAAGATTCCGATGCTAGCTCCAATGGAGGAAGGGTTAAAACAGTTCTTGAAAGACGCAAAGAAGGGTTAGTAAAAAAATTAGACTCAGATATTTTAGATGAGTTATTTATTTGGAGACTTGTTGTTGATAAAGTAATTAGTTATTCTGAAATTGAAAGTTTAAATTTTATTGACGCTTTAAAGTTAAATGCAATCTTAGATTTTAGGAAAGCATGCGAACAACTTGAGCAGGATGATTTAAATACTAATACAGAAAACAATGGCAACAAGTCTTAAAGAATTAATAGTTACTTTTCAAGCGAATGCTAAGCCAGTATTAAACGCTTTAAATCAAGTAGACTCAAAATTAAAACAAACAAGTAGAAGCTTAAGAGCTACAGGCGAATCATTTAGCAGAATGGGGCGTGAATTAGGTTTAGTAGTTTCTTTGCCTCTTGCTGCTATGGGTGCAGCTTCTATTAAGGCTGCTGCTGATGTTCAAAGTTTAGAAGCTTCATTAACTTCAATCCTAGCTAAATTTAATAAAGAAGGAAATATAGATGATGCTATAGCTAGCGAGATGCAATTCTTAAAAGAAACTGCTGAAGAATTAGGCGTATCTCTTCAATCTATTCAAAAACCTTA
>Ga0070745_1000712_pt1 | contig 19401 bp, 21 predicted proteins | sample VirMetDEL_Mar_4_FD_77438 | JGI IMG/M metagenome (GOLD analysis project Ga0070745, IMG submission 77438) | Aqueous microbial communities from the Delaware River and Bay under freshwater to marine salinity gradient to study organic matter... | ecosystem: Environmental > Aquatic > Marine > Coastal ...
GCAGTTTAGTTAATGGTGAGACTAATATTTTTGGATTTTTAACCTATAGTGGTAATGGTGGCACCTTATATCATGATGGATTTGCCATAGCAACTGGAGTTTCCTAATGGTACAAATAGCTAATCCAGACAGCACTGTAACAGCTAGTACATGGCAAACAGAGTCAGCTTCTAGTACTTTACATCCATCTATTAATGATGGTAGTAATTCTACATATATTACTGATACAAACTTTGGCTCTCCAGGGCAATGTGAAGTGGGGCTATCAGACTTAACTGATCCGGTAAGCTCTTCTGATCATACTATTTATATTAGCGGTATGTATGTTAACTTTGGCCCACAATCAGTAACGGTTTATCTGTATCAGGGTGGAAGTATAAGGGCTCAAAGCAGTATATCTCTAACCAATAGTTTTGCTGGATATTCATATACTCTTAATGCTAGTGAAGCTAATAGTATAACTGATTATACAGATTTAAGATTTAGATTTACTGCGGGTTCTGCCAACTATGCAATTGAAGTTAGTCATGCAAGATTTGAGGTTCCAGATGCCGCATCACCACCACCACCTCCACCTCCACCACCGAGTTCTAATTTTATAGAAATTTCAAATGCTCAATTCAGAATTGAAGGATTAACTAATTTAGGAGGTTAAAATGGCACAAATTACTCGTCCTAATGGTGCAGATACAGATGGAAATTGGGGTACAGGACCTACACCATTTGGAAATCTATGGGACGTAACTAGTGATCAAAGTGATGGGACTTACGCCCAATTAACAACATTCGGAAGTAGTGAATTTATTGTTACTTTAAGCGGTCTTACTGATCCAGGTGTCCATACTGGACATGTAATAAAGATGAAGGCGGCTATGAGTTCTAGTTCCCAAAACTTCACATTAAAACTATATGAGGGTGCTACACAGAGAAAATCTGCGAGTCATACTGTCAATAGCCCTACTTTTACTGAATATACAACGACGCTATCTGAGGCTGAAGCATCAGCAATTACAGATTATACAAATCTAAAAGTTGGCGTGACTGCTAATTATTTTGGTCCCGATACAAAAGTTAGTGAATTATCGTTTGAAGTTCCCGATGCTTCTCCTCCACCTCCTCCACCACCACCTTCAGCATCATCAGTGGATTCTATAAAACTTGAAAGTGCTAATTTTACTTTTCGAGGATTAGCTAATCTATAAATAGATTCAGGTTCATATTAGGTGTATAATATATAGAATATAATACTATTATATGGTATGTGATTAATTTTAAAGATAAGGAGTTTATTTCATGGCTTTATCAAACATCGGAGTTACAGAGGGGATAGACGCCCTAGTATTAGTAGATGATATTGGGGGAACTGGATATCCAATATCAAAAATGATGCTTGGTACTGCCGGTACTAATGGTGGACTTGTTGATGAGAACAATCCAGTTCCAATGATTTCTAGTAGTTCAAGTGCTTTTAGGGATATGGTTATTTCCCAACAGAGAGAGCAGATAAGTCTCAATTTTACCTATGAAATTAATCCAGAAGTCTTATATGATTTTACATTCGGTCAAGCTACAAATATCTCTGAAAGTGGCAGATTATTGATCTCGGCTGGTCCTACATCAAATTCTATCGGTGCAGTTGTTAGTAGAAAAACAATAAATTATAGACCTGGAATGGGGGCCTGTGCTAGATTTACCGCTGGATTTACTACTGGTATATCTGGTGTTAATGCTGGTGCTAGTGCTGGTCTTGGTGGTGAAGAAAATGCTTTTTTGTTTAATTATAAAAATAATACTATGAATATTTTACATCGTGCTCATGGTCAGAGAGATGCAAGACTATTAACATTTACGAATGGTTCAAATACATCTGGTAATATAGTTATTACATTAAATGATAATCTTATAACAGGAATAGTGTCTGATAATACTAGTCTAACTGCAAATACTGCTAATGAATTTTTATCTGGTTTAAATCCTATTTCATTATTAATTGCTGGATATCAAGCATTTGCTTATGGTAATTCTATTGAATTTATGGCACTTAGAACTGGTCCAAAAAATGGATCTTTTGGTATTAATTTTGGTGCTAGTAATGCTAATGGCACATTAACACAATTATCTACTGGCGTATTAGCTACCGAAACTCTAATACCACAGTCATCATGGAACCATGATGTATGTGATGGAACACAATTTTTGCCAGAAATTGATTGGTCAAAGGGTAATATATTCCAAATTAGATATCAATGGTTAGGATATGGAGAGATTGCATTCTTCGTAGAGAATCCAGATAATGGCAATTTTATTAGAGTGCATGATATTCACTATGCTGGAACAGCAAATATTCCATCTATATCAAATCCAAATCTTCCATTAATATATAGTGCTGGAAATGGTTCGACATCTGATATAGTGCAAATATTTGGTAGTTCTGCTGCTGGATTTTTAGAAGGAGGCACTGTATTAGTTAATAATCATAATAAAAAGGCCGTTTCTTCTGCTAAATCAATTGGTACTTCTCCAGAAATTCTTTTAGCTTTCTATATGCCGAGAATATATAAGGGTAAAAGCACTCAAACTTTTGCGGAGGGGTTGAGAATGATCATCAATTCTTCTGCTGGTGGAGAAATTGATGTTTATAAAGGAACCGATGTTGATCCAATATCTTTACAGGGTAATGTGTCTTGGACTCAGCCCACAGATAATACTTTATTAGTATATAATACAACTGCAACTGGTTTTTCTGGTGGTAGATTAATAGCTAAGTACCTCACTGATGGTATATTAGATTTAGCTAGTAGTCAAACTGAAAATAATTTACTTGAAATATTACCTGGGGAACTTGTAGTTATACAGGGTTTGGCTGATAATGGAACAGTTAAATTTGGTGTAACATTTATATGGGCAGAAAATAAATGATAAATGGTAATTTAATTTTATATTTTTTTAGTCAAACTCCACTCATTAATATTGGTTCAAAATTAACTTGGCGAATATGTGGTGATAGTAATTTAACATGGGTAATTGATAGATGTGAGCCTGGAGATACATGGATAATTAATTGCGAGGTATCAAATGAGTGTAACTGCAACTGACATCGTTATATATTATTGTCAAAATAAACCAACAACAGATTTAACAACTGCTGGTGGTGCTATAGATAGTGGTGTTAGAGCTACATTCACTGACATAGTTGCTACTGATACAGTTGAAATATCTGGAACAAATGCTTCTGATAATGGAGTAGTGACTATTGTAGGTAGAACTGCTGCTGGTATTATTACATCAGAAAATATTACTATGAGTGGTCTTACTTTAGTTTCTGGATCACAAAGTTTTGAAAGAATTCTTTCTGCAACTAATGATGCTTCAGCAAATGGTGATATTTTAATTAGAGATACATCTACTGATGCTACCATCGGTTATATTTATCAGAATGAATCTGGATTTAGAAGAGTTTTCTATGATGCTACTGCGGAAGCTGCTGGTGGTAGCAATAAGACTCTTTATGATAAAGTTTTTATTAAAAATAATAATACTGTAACAGCTTTAAATAATGTAACTGTAACAGAAGTTGTTACTGGAATATATAATATTGTTGAGTTTGGTCTTGAAAATATTAAGCAAAGTTCTGAAACAACATCTAATAGAACAACTGCTCCAACTGGAGTATCTGTTTTTGGAAGTGGTGCTAGTGGATTACCACAAGATGGTTATCTTAATCCATTAGATTATCAAGGCGTATGGTTGAAGCTTGATCTAACAGCCGGTGAATCTTCCCAAAATAGTTTCTATAGATTACAAGTAGATGGGACAACTACATAATGTCGGCAATAGTAGATTTTATAGGACAAAGGCTAACCGACGCAGATAGTGATACCAACTGGTCGATCACCAAGATTGATGCTGGTGGTGGTACATGGGGCTTAAATGCTATTAACACAGATAGTCAAAAACAGGGGGCTGGATGTATAGAGGCTCAGAGTGCGAATACTGTCGACAAAAGACATATTATTGCATATGATTATAATACTGCGGCTGGTAGCCCTTTAAATCTTATAACTACTTATGCTGGTCAAAATATATATGTGTGGGCACAGCATCTATTAAAGCCCACGGCAACTGGTTCTTATAGTACATTACCTGGATTGGCTATCGCATTGTCTACAACTAGCGTTACTGAGGCAAATACTGCGGTATATACATTTTACGGTGCCGAAAATTATCCCGGTGGTTGGGTTAGAATGGTGATTGATCCTCGCAAGCCACCCACTGTATCAGGAGCCGGTTACGATCCAACTAGTGTATCCTTTGTTGGTATATTAGTGACGAGTAGTACCGCTAAGGCTGTTCCGGGTGCTAGAGTTGATGCTATTGATATTGGATCTGGATTAATAGTGCATGGTAGTGGAACTTCTGAGGATGGATTTGGAGATATATTATTTGCAGACGAAGGGACTGTAAATAATCAATATGGTGTTTTAACATCATTAGAAGATACTGAAACGGTGTTGCAAGTTAATGGTAAGCTGCTAATAGGAGATAATACTGGGACGAACGAGACTGTTTTTAATGATATTAATAAAATTATTACATTTGCTAATCCCAAATATTTTAATTCTGCTGGAAAACTTGTAAATGCTATTGAGGACGATTACCCAAGTATATCATTTGTTGGAAATACTACGTCAGGAACTTTTGTAACTTTAGGTGCACAGGTTGGTGCTGGTGATAATACTAGAGGTCGTAATGGTGTTACTTTCTTAGGAAACGATGATTACTTCATTAATATGGATTTCAATGATGGAAATGTAAATAGTTTATATTTCTATGGATGTACAGTAAGAAATTTTGATGATCCGGCTGGAGTAATAAATGAAAGCGTTACATGGACTGCTACTGGATCTCATGGATTTTTTGGTTCTGTATGGGATAAATGTAGAGAACTAAATCCTGATAGTGGTGTTACTATTAGAAACTCCACATTCCTTAATCATTTCTTTAACGGTCTCGGTGTCGCGGGGGCAATACTTTGGAACTCTACAACCCCACCAGATGATCAGATTATTGACATTAAGAACTGTTCCTTTATTGCCAATGATAATGCCATTTTCCATGAAGAGTCGGGAACTTATATTTATGATAATCTATCATTTTCGGATAATACATTCGATATTTACTTTAATGGCGGTGTTCCCGGTCAGGATTTAATCATTAATGCTACAAATGGAACATTAACAACCTTATCTGCAACTACGGGTACTCCTGGAGATACTGTTACGATTACAGCAACAGTAACACTTACTATTACAGGATTTGTTGATAACTCTGAATTATACGGCAGAGATGCTACAGATGCTACTAATCCAATATCTACTAGATTTAACGAGGAATCCGTTGCTGGTAATTATAGTTATGTATATAACGATCCTGGTAGTCAAATAGATTTGTTTGTTATGAAAAATAAAACATCTCCTACCGATACTGGATATCAATGGCTATCTATTAGGGATTTTACATTGCCATCAACAGCACAAACATTACAAGTATTTCAGATTAGAGAAAGAAATACATAATATAACAGGAAAGGTGTATAAAATGAGTAAGATTAATATTGAGTATGGTTTAATTAAAACTTTTTGTCCAAGTGCTGAAACCGTATCGTGTTCAGATGAAAAATGTCCAAAAAGTGTAAAATTTATGCAGGAATGTTTTTTGGATAGTGATGGTTCGGTATTATGTATCCAATGTGGACAGGTAAAAAGATATGAGAGAAAAAAGGCAGAACAAAGAAAGCTTTTAGGCTTACCAGAAATTTTAATTAACGGAGAATAAGTAAATGGCAATTATAACAGATCCCGATAATCTAGATCGTTTTCAAGTCTTGGTTGATTATGAAGGCGAAAAGATAAGTATTAGAGCGGTAGAAACCAGCGTTGATATTGTGGCCCCATCAACTGGTGGTTTACAAGTATCTGGAGAAGGCGTATTGTATGACGTTAATACAACAAAAGATTTTACCGCCAGTGGAGTTGGTGGGGTTGGCGTCAGAAGTGGAGATGTATTAGTAGTAGTAGATGGGCCAAATATTAACCATTGGGAGGTTACTGGCTTATATGGTACAACTGGTATTGGTGTAGATACTGGCACCTTAGGTAAATTTAAAGAATATTATAATAATGGAACCCCACAAACCCAATATACTGGTTCTTATGCTGTATATTCTGGGGTGAATGGTTCTATTGCAGATGGTGCAACTCTACAGGCCCTCTATTCATTCCTCAAAGAAGAATGGAAGACTCAAGGAGTTTCTGGAGAAGTAACACTTGTTGATTTAATTCAATTTATTTTTCCTTTAGAATCTATTACGAGAGAGCAGTTTGAAATTGGTGGTCCTACACATAGCAATTGGGATTGGAAGGATGATACTACCAGAAACCTAATTAGAACTGCTGGATGGAATAGAGTATCTGGAGATGGTCAGATTTTGGCTAAATATGCTGGTATTGTAACCTTGGGTACTCTCGATGCCGATACTCAAGTTTATTATCAACAAATTGACTCAGCTTCTGGAACACCAACAGATCCTCAAAACTTTGTTCTTTTAGGTGCTGTTAATCAGGCTATTTTATTTGATGATTCAAGCCCTGGAGATAATACTCTTGGTAATCAGAGCCAATATCTTAAGTTGTTTGCTCGCAAAAAGGCAAGAACATATCCAGCATCTGAAATTGCAGACATCGGTGTTAGCACATTAGAAAACATTGTTAACAGATTCCCTCTTACTCATGCTGCTGATCCAGCTATTGTAGAAACAGATGGTACACTTGCTGGAACTGGTGTTTGGCAGCAAACTGATACCGCTGGTGCTATTGTTTTTGGTGCATCAAACGGCTCAACAACCGCACAGACATCGAGCCAGCAAGAGCAAACTTTTGTCTTTACTTCCGTTGGTCAAAACTTCTTTGCATCTGGTATTAGACCTAGAGATGTATTAGCTACTGGTTCTGCTGGTGGTTCATCATCAGATGAGCTTTATGAAATTATAGAGGTTGGTGCTACAACACTCACTGTTTTGCAAGAACCAGGGGTTGATATTTTAACATTATCCTCATTACCATTTAATGTTAGAAGTAGAATTCGTGGTGTTACATCTGCTGGTGGTGGTGGAAGTACTGGAGTAGCTGGTCAAGCTCAGGATATTAATACTACTAGTGGTAATTTCTATTCTGCCGGTGCTACATTCTCTACAAATGGTGTGAGTGCTAATGATATTCTGGGTATTATTGCTCAATCAACAAATGAACCAGTCGGCACTTATAAAATTCTATCAGTTTCTTCAGAAACTGGTCTAGTAGTAAATACTAGTGATCAACCATGGGATGGTGGTCCTTACAACAACTGCACATTTGAGGTTTATAAGCCTGGAATGTTCTTACAGTATAAAAAAGAACTAGCTAATAATATCACTAATGGTGGTGTTGACACATCATCTTTTGGTTTTTATACAGCCCCAGCATCTATCGTAGCATCTGGAGGATTTAATCTTTCTACTTCCGGTTATGTTGTAGGAGGTATTGTAAGGGTCGGTAGTGCTGAAGATACTGCTAATAATGGAGCATTTTTGATTACTGGTATCACAACTACAAGTTCTACAAATGATACTTTATTGATTGATAATACTTCCATCGTATTAAATACGGCAGATACCACTGCAAATATTAGTGGTGATAATGGTTTCCTAAGATCTCCACAAACTACTGCCTATAGCTACAACTGGAGATTGTTTGGTAATAATGGAACATTAGCACAATGTTTCCAGTGGATTCAGAAGCAACTTAGAAGAGGTGCTAATACAGATCTCAATAGTGCTCTTGGTGTTGCTCTTGCTGATATTGATACTGCTAGTGGTATTTTCAGAGGAGACGTTACAGATCTCTTGATGAGCTTCGCATCTCCAAATGGTACTACTCTCAATATGTACATTGATAATCTTGCGGCTACTGACGCAAACAATGTGACATTTGAAGACGCTCTTGGAGTTGGTAGAAACTTTGCCTTCATTTCATCCCTTCTCATTTCTGTAAATGATAACTTAATTAATGATACAAGCTCTAAGCTTGTAGTCTTCTTTACAAATGATGATGCAGGTGATAATCTTGGCAGAGACTATGATACAGAGAATGCGATTATCGTAGAAGATACAACTAATACTCAGATGATATCAACTGATATTGCTGGAGATAAGAATGCCAGTAATCAAATTGTATATAGTTATGACTATGATAATAATGCACAGCGTGGTACTGCGTCTGCTGGAACTAATGCACCAATTACAATTGCTGCTATTGGTACTAGCGGTGCCCAGTGGGTTAGAACTGTTGGAACTATCGAAAGACAGAACACCAACACATTCTCACTCGTTGCTAACCTAGAACGTAACTACCAGAATGTCTAAGATTTCTTAAACTAATTCCCTTGCCCCCATATATAATATGGGGGTGAGGGATTTTTATAAAAAATATCAGAAAAGGATAAGTTGATATGGTGCTTCCAGAAAATGGTTTTATTAGGCTACCACCAGATAGCACAGGTAAAAGATCTGCTGCTGCTGCTAGATTAATCTTGTTATGTCAAGATAATACAACTTATACTTTTGAAGTTGGGCAGACTATTACTGGACAAACTAGTGGTGCAACTGCTGAGATAGTAGGATATAATATTAAGGGGTTTGTTGCTGGTGAGATTGAACTTTATTGTGATTTGAATACATTGGTAGGAACTTTTCAGGCCAATGAAGATATTTTAGTCGGAGCTACTGTTTATGCTAAAACTAAAACAGCCGCTACTTTAGACCAGATATATTATCAAAAAAATATTATTGTTGATAGAGATAATATAGATAGGCATTTAACTATTGGTAATAATGGTGATGCTTTTGTAAGATTTGATGAAGGTTCCCCATCCTTAAGTTCTTTCGGCGGTTTGATTGTTGAAAGTCCAGAAACAGTTAGACAATATGTATATGCTTATGATGAAAGACCAGATGATTTTCATGATAATACAAGTGGTGGTGCTTCTGTATCATATGCATCAAACGAAAGAGCAGTTATTCTTGATACTAATGGAAATTCTTCTGGGGCTCTAGCTCAAAGAACTAGTCATTTATATCATGCATATCAGCCTGGAACTATGACTAAGGTTATGCAGACTGTATTACTTGGTGATACTGGAAAAGCAGGGGTTAGAAGAAGATGGGGATATTTTGATGATGACAATGGTTTGTATTGGGAATTAGATGAAACTACTTTATATGTAGTAGTACGTTCTAATACTACTGGTTCTGTTGTTAATACGAGAATTGCTCAAATAGATTGGAATAGAGACCAGCTTGATGGTACAGTTAAGTTTAATATAGATGTTAGTAAAACTAATCTTTATTGGATTGATTTTCAGTGGCTAGGAGTCGGTATTTGTAGGTTTGGTATTTATGAAGAAGATGGTACTAAAACTACATGTCATGTATTTGAAAATCCAAATAATCAAATAGCAGCCTACATGAGGCAGGGAACACTGCCAGTCAGATATGAGTGTGAAAATATAGCGACTGCTGGATCTTCTAGTGAATTAAAAGCTATATGTGTTGTAGTTCAAAATGTTGGTAAAATTAAAAGACAGTTGAATAGCCATTCTGTATCTTCTACTGGATATGATGCTGGTTTAGGTTTAGCTCCAGAAAGACCAATATTAACTGTTAGGCCGAAACAGACTTTTGGAGGATTAGATAATCATGCACTAACTCTAATAAGCGAGATGCATGTATCTTCTATAGGTAGTGGTCCATATATTTATAGAATTAGAGGAAATTGCTATACTAGTGGAAATGCATTTACTAGTGTCGATTCTAAATCTGTTAGTGAATATGATATAGCAGCAACTGGATTTGCTAACTCTGGCACAGTCCTATACAGTGCAATACTTAATGCTGGTAATCATTATGAGCATTCATTTTTAAAGCTTTCAGATAAATTTCAAGAAGAGATATATACACATACATTAGCAGATGGTAATTTAACGCAACCTGAAATATCAGTTACTATACAGCCATTACTTCCTACATCTACTGGTAATTTTTATGCTACTCTAAATCTTAGTGAGATGGTATATTAATGCATCATACTTGGCCATTCAATCAAGACTACTGGCTACTCTATCTGAAGGTAAGTTTTGATGGAGTGACTAAACTTATTACAGTTAACAGTAATGAGAGCGAAATTGATGTCCGTGATGATTTATATTCAGCATGGAAAAGGTGGTCTTTAACTAGAGATAATCTAAAATATATTAATGCAATGAGATCTGTTGGTGGTGACCCCACTGTTGCTGGAGAATTTCTTGGTTCTACATATTTCGTAACTAATGGATGGCAAATTGTTCTTACCAATCGAGTTACTATAGTAGGTAATATATTCTCTGATGATTTTGACACTCCATACTTGACTGAAGAAGGAGTTGTTATTGCTTATAGTAAGGTCTCTAATTTAATTGATAAAGTTGCACCAACAACAGAAACTCTTAGTGAGGTAGCTACAAGTGTTATAAATACACTAAATACTGGCACTTATGATGGTGTTTCCTTTGAAAATATTATGCCTATTCTACTTGCTATGGCACAAGGTAAGATTGTTAATAGCTCTTCGGGTGTATATGATGTATATGCTCAAGATAATTCTACAATACTTTACACACTTACAGAATCTGGCGTAGAGAGACTTAGATCATGAGTTTAAGTTCTATTAGAACATGGGGATGGTTTCCTACAAATGCTGGTGGCAACGCCAGCATTTCTTCTATTAGGACTTATGGTTGGTTATTTGAAGCCGGTGTAGCACCAACTCCAGAAACACCAATAGCAGCTATTTTTTCTTTACCAGTAGAAGCCTTATTATCGTTATCAAATAATTTTAATTTACCATTAGATATTATTGGTTCTACTAATGTAAGCTTTATTAATAGCCTACCAATTGAAAATATTTCTAGTTTAAGATCTGGAAAAGATATTCGTGTAGAAAACATATCAAGTCTGAAATTATCAAATAATATACCAATTTCTCATCTAAGGAATATACCTACCGTTATAGGTGACTTACCTATTTCTTATTTACAAGCAATTTTACAGGGTCAATCGTTTCCTACGGAGATTATTTCTTCAATAGCTTTAGACCAGAATATTCCTATTGAAAATATTTCTAGTTTAAAAGTACTAAATAATATACCTATCTCCAATTTAAGAGATATACAGTCTATTATAAATAATATACCGTTATCACATCTTCAAGGGATTAATACTAACCAAGACATACTAACAGAAGTAATATCTTCTTTAAATATAAATAAAGATTTACCAGTATCATATATTGGAACTATTTTAGTTAATAATATTTATAATTTACCAATTGAGAATTCTCAGGGCATAGCTGCATTTACTACTCAAGATATACCCATAGAAATATTAACTCAGGTAATTAATAATTATAATCTTCCAATTGATATTGTTGGTGCAACAGTCGCTTGGATACTAGATAATCGTGGAGTGCTATGGGTAGTTCCAGAAAGAGGAAACCAATGGATTAGGGTTGGCAATATTGATATGTCTTGGACATTACCAGAATGTGGACCAAGCCAATGGATTGTTGAGGAACGTGATTGATAGGTCAAAATGGTGTATAATCTCTTTGAAAGGAGATTCTATATGTCAAATATTACGGCAAAACAAAGACTTTGTAAACAACCAGCAGAAAAGAGAAAGTTCTCTATGGAATTCTCTCAACTTCTTGCTAGTGGAGAAACCATTACTAGTATTGCTAGTGTTACATCTGAAACTATTGATGGAAATACCAGTGATTTAACTATTACTGGACAAACTATTAATGGTTCTAAAATTGAAATGTTTATAGCAGATGGAACAAGTGGTTTAACATATCGTGTTGAGATTACTGTCAATACTAATGGTTCTCAGATTCTCCAAGGTGATGGCATTCTTTATGTTTCAGATAGATAAGGTAGAAACAAATGGCAACATGGCAAAATACTAGTTTATTAATGTTGAGAACAATGCTTAATGATGCTGGGTGTGGAGAATCTAAATATAGTAATGATAGATTAGAGGATTTATTGATTACTTCAGCATACATCATTCCTATTGATGTTAATTTTAGCACTACTTATACAGTAGATGTAGAAGCATATAGCATTAGTCCAGATCCTATTAGTCAAACAGATGGGAAAGAATTTATTTCTTTTATGGTACTAAAGGCTGCATGTATAGCCGATGAGGGTAATTTTAGAACTGCTGCATTATTACAGGGTGTGTCTGCTCGATGTGGTCCAGCGTCTATCACTACAAGTAATTATGGTGCTTATCTAAAAGAGCTACTTGTTGGTGGTCCGTGCAAAAGCTATGGTTCATTAGTTGAACAATATAATTTTAGTTATGAAGGCAGACAAATTATCAGGGCTGTTATGAGCCCATTTGCTGCTAATGATTTTGATCCAGGTACGCAAATGGGTCAATTAGGTATGGGAGATTTACAAAATTCACATAGAAATAGGGGTTATTAATTATGCCAGATCCAATAGAATATGTATATCCATCACAACCCATTCGTAATGGGGCAGCAAGGGTCGGTGCTCCAAAAGGATTGGGAGTAGAGGCTGTAACTGGAGTTTCTGCTGGTAATTATGAAATAAATGATTACGCATCAGCACTTCCAACAACAGGAACAATTGTTACTCAATATGGTCCAAGATTTACTGGTTGTCCACCATGCCTTACTCCATAGGTGAAAAATGGATTTTAGTTCTATAAATTATAGTGGTCTACAAACCATATTTAATGATGCTATTGGTTCTATGTTAGACAATGTAGCATGTACGGTTCCATGTACATTAGAATATGGAGTAACTAAATATGAAAATTGTAGTAACTGCGTATATGATCCTATAGGTAGAAAGTCTGCTAATACATATCAGGCTGGTGGTCCTATTCCATTTCCATTTGGTGGATTATGTCCCATGTGTAATGGAGAGGGAAAAAGACCAGTTATTTCTACCGAAGATATTAATGTCATTATAGTTTATAATCCTAAAGAATTTATGAATTATAATATTTCTGTTAATAATGCAGAAGGATTAATTCAAACCATGGGAAGATTAGCATATATGCCAAAGTTTCAAAGGGCAAAAACACTAAAAGCATCTATTGATATTAATAATATGTTTACAAGAACATATGAAAGGGTTGATGAGCCTACTCCATGTGGATTTGGTGATAGTACATTTTGTGTATGTACCTGGAAGAGGCTATAATGTCTATACAAGTTTCATTATTGGTAGATGATAAACAAATATATAATGGTATTCTTTCGGAAATTAAAAAAATAATTAGCAAAAATGTTTCTAAAATAGAAACCGCTATTAATAATAAAATTAAACAGATCACTAAGCAAAGATTGGGAACTAACATTCCACCTATTTCTGGTAGGGCTTTATATGAGATGGGCGTGCCAGATATTAATGAAAGAATTGCAAGTATTATTGATACAATAAGTAATAACATATATGTGAAAGTAACTCCTGCTAATTTATTACAAATTGAAATAGGTATTTTACAAATAGACTATAGGGATATTTTAGCGTTACCAGAGGCTATTTTTCAATTTACTAGTTTTCGCGGAAGCGGTATGTTACCATGGTTAGAATGGTTATTATTTAATGGTGCTGGTCAAGTTATTGGAAACTTTACCTTTAGTCCTATCCCAAGTAATTATTCTAGAACTGGTGGAGGTATCATGGTTCCTGGTGGAAGTTGGTCAATACCCTCAGAATTAGCGGGAACATCAACAGACAATATGTTTACAAGAGCCTTGACTAATATAGAAAAAGATATTTTTAATATTGTTATGCAAGAGTTACAAAGGAATCTCAAATGACATGTGCTCCAAATAGAAAGTTTACCAATACCAATCATATAGGTAGTAGTCTACTTATTAATCAAATAGAAAGTAGTTTAAAAACTTATGTTGATTGGGGCATATTAAGCATTGGTGGTTGGTCTAATGTGACCATTCCTACCTCTGGTGCATATGGAGGAACCTTTGATAATCTAAGGCCAGTTTCTGATCCAGCCTATGATGATGGTCAAGTGTGGGAATCTGCTAGAAAGGAATGGGTATGGGAAACGGGCATGGATTATTCTGGAGTTCTTTCTAATGGTGATTTAACAGGAGTAGCACCAATTACTACTACTGGAGTATCTATTAATGGAACCATATATGGAACCGGAGATGCTACTTATGGACATCATTATAACTATCCATTAGGAAGAGTAGTATTTGATACCGCTATTAGTACTACATCAAGTGTAAAAGCTGAATATAGCTATCGTAATGTTCAGGTATATATTGCTGATCAGGCACCATGGTGGGATGAATTTCAGCAAAATTCTTTAAGGGTTGATGATGCTACTTTTAGCAATTTAGGTTCTGGTAACTGGGGTATTTTAGCTAATCATAGAGTGCAGTTACCAGCGGTTATTATTGAGGCTGTTCCGAGAAGAACATTTACTCCGTTTCAAATGGGTGATATATCACAGTTTATTTATCAAGATGTTTTATTTCATATAGTAGCCGACACTAGATGGTGGAGAAATAATTTAGTAGATATTATCTCTCTGGAAAAAGATACTAGCATAATGACATATGATAATAATACTGTTGCACAGAGTGGGGCTTATCCATTAGATTTTAGAGGTATGGTAATAGACCAGTCTAAAACATATCCATGCTTGGCTGAAAACTATCCATATAAATTATTAAGAATGTACAATGTAATAGTAACGGAAATGCAAACCATTAATTCACGATTATACCAGGGTACTATTAGGGCTACTTTTGAGCTTGTTAATAAATAATGGTGTATATCTTGATGATACATTTCCCTTTTTTTAGGAGATTTACAATATGCCAGCAAATAGAATTTTCTATGCTGTTCAGCAGGTAGCTATCAGTAAAGATAACGGCACAACTGCACATCAAGTTCTTTATGGTGTTCAGTCTGTTTCTATGACTACTAGCTTCTCTCTTGAACAAGCATTTGAGCTTGGTCAATTAGAAATTTATGAGAACATTGAAGGCGTTCCAAGTATTGAGGTTACTATCAATAGACTACTAGATGGTACAGCACTTGCATATGCATTAGCTGCTGGTGGTTATGCTAATGCAGATAGTATCAATCTTGCTTCTTCAAATGAATGTTCAGTTAGACTTGGTATCTGGGATGAGTCAGCAAATTCATATGCTACTGGAAGTCCAGTTGCACAGGTTACTGTTCGTGATGCTGTTATGTCTAATGTGTCATACACACTTGGCGTAGATGGTAACTTTACAGAAGAAATCGGCCTTACATCTAATGAAAAGGCATGGTATCTTGGTGGATTACATGAATGCACAAATGCTCTGTGGGCTAGTGGTTTTACAACAGGTGTATTTGGTGCTACTCCAGACAGCCCAGATGCTGTAATGGGCGTTCAAAGAAGAGAATACTTTGATAGAATTAATTCAGTTCTACCATCTGAGATTCCTGATAGTGGTAATAAGATTCAATCCATTTCTGTATCTGCCGATTTCGGTAGAGAAGATTTGTTTGAGCTTGGCACCAAGGGTCCATATGCTAAGGCTGCTACATTCCCATTAGAAGTTTCATGTTCAATCGAAGTTATTTCTACTGGTGGTGATCAGGTTAATGCAGTATCAAGTGGATGTACAGCAGTTGCTAGCTGTGCTTCTCTCAATCAGCTTACTGATCAAACTATTATCCTCCAAACCTGTGATGGAACCGTCATCGACTTAGGCACAAGAAACAAGCTTTCTTCTGTATCTTATGGTGGTGGTGATGCTGGTGGTGGTAATGTAACCACAACATTTGAGTATGTAACATACAACAAGCTTTCAGTTAGTGGAAGCGGTGCAATTGCATAGTTGATAAACTAATAGGGGGTTATGGGTTTTTATCCATGACCCCTTTTTAGTCAGTAATAAGCGATAGCCCAAAATTAAGGATAGGAATATATAATATATTGGTAAGGGCAAGTAAATTACTGACAATTAGGACATGAAATGGAATATATACAACTGGAGCATACACTATATCAGATATTACATGGGAAATATTATATTGAATATAATAAAGAAAGTTTTATATCTGTTCCCAACACAATTAAAGATAAATATGAATCTTCATTAATATATAATTCTGTTATGAATGATATTTTATATGAAGATATGTTAACGTGGGAACATGCACAACGGATTTCTCACAATATTGGAATATGGACTACTAAAGAAGAGGCTGGATTAAAGGATCTAGAAAAGATGTTGGAGAATACAAAGTTACAATTATTTTTAAATTATACAAATCCTTCTTCAGTATCTCAACTAAAGAAAAAGATATCTAATTTAAAAAAGGGAATTGCTAAATCTAATAATAATAAGCATAAGCTATATCATGCAACTAAAGAAAGCTATGCAGAAAATATTAAAAGACAATTCTTAGCTGCGGTATCAATTAGGGACAAGGATAATAATCCTATATATAATATGGATAATTTTTGGCAGGCTGATACTATATTTATAGAAGCCGTTATAGAACATATAGATAGAAACTTTATTCCAATAGAAAACATCAGAGAATTAGCAAGATCAGAACCATGGAGAAGTATGTGGATAGCCCAGAAGGGAGATGTTCTTGGCAAGCCTGCTGTAGAGTGGACTGAATATCAAAGAATATTATGCTCTTTTTCAAGAATGTATGATAATGTTTATGAAAGCACAGAATGTCCTCCAGAAGAAGTCATCGAGGATGATGATATATTAGACGGATGGTTTGTTAAACAAAAGAAGGATAGGGAAGATAAGAAGAGTAATAAATCAGTAGATAATCATTTTAGTAGTCATAAAGGTAAGGGTAGGCAAGAAATGTTCATCATGGCAAATAATAAAGAAGAAGCACAAACTATTATGAACTACAATGATCCAACAAGCAAAATGATTGTAGAAAGTAGAAATCAAATAGTTAAAGCACATGGTGGAGAAGTTATTAAAGAACAACAAATGCCAGATGTGCAACGAGACTTGCAGATTCAGGCTACACAAGACAGAAGAAATTCAATTAGGAGAATGAAATGAGACCTGAAGAATATGGAGAAAGTTCCAAAAAAAGATTACTTAATAATATAAAGAAGAAATTTGATACCACTATAATAGGAAGTCTTGCGGCTTTTGAAGATGAATTTGGTTATTTATGGGCACATGGTAAACCATATTCAGAGCTTACTGAAGTCGAACAAGAATTTAGAGATATGTGGAATGCTGCTAGGGCTAAAGTACTAGACAATGGAAATTTTAATTTACGCAGTGCTCAATCTGAAATTTCTCAGTATACAATTTCATGGAATCGTTATGTAACAAAATTTAATTTTAGGAAACCAGGAGAATGACTATGTCAGACACTAAGAACAAGAGAGTATTTAAAGTAGAGGTTGCCGATACAAATGAGGATGGAAGTTTGAAATTTGATACTCATGGAAATATCGAATTCATAGAAAAAGAATTTGCAGTAAGGCTACCTCCATATAAGGTCATGGAAGAGGCTAATAAACTTAAGTCTAAAATCTTTAGAGAATCTCTTGATGCTGGTGATATGCTCAGGGATCAACTAGATGATATTTTACGACAAAAAGGATTATGGAACGATCAGAGACAGATGGAATATGATACTTTACGAAGAGAAATTCTAGATAGAGAATATCAACTCCAAAAGGGTGGTATTAAACTTAATGACGCAAAAAGACTGGCCGTAGAGATGAAGGAAAAGAGAAATCGTATGGTTCAGATGCTTTCTTCTAGGTCTGATTTAGATAGTCAGACATGTGAGGGGAAGTCTGAAAATGCTAGGTTTAATTTCCTTTTTGCTCATAGTTTGGTGTATAATGATGATAGCCTGACGCCTTTTTATCCTAATGGATTAGAGGATTATATCGTAGATACTGAAAATCCAATAGCTATGAGAGGTGCTACGGAATTCTATTATCTATTAAGTAATACTGAAAACTTAGATGATAGACTACCAGAAAATAAGTTCCTAAAGAAGTACAAGTTTGTTGATGAAAAATATAGGCTTGTAGAAAAGGGAACGCACAGACTTGTTAATAAGGATGGTCGTTATATAGATGAATATGGAAATTTCATTGAATATAATGCCGATGATACTTATTACTATGTAGATATTAATGGTAGAAAACTAGATGAGAAGACTGGTAATTTTGTCGTGGATGAACCAGCACCATTTTTAGATGATGATGGAAATCCAATTATAGAAGAAGGTACGGTAGTTAGTGAACAGCCAGTTCTAGAAGAAACTAAGCCTAAGAGAAGAAAGAAGAAAGTAGAAGCAGAAGCAACAGAAGAGGCTACTGCTGATACTAATGATTAATATAAAATGGATAGTGACCGTGGGTAGTATATAACTAGACGATGTTAAAAATACCTGCGGTCACTTTGTATATATTGGGAGAAATAAATGGCGTTCAATATTACTGCACAGGTTATCTTATCTGGTCCTAAAAATCTTAATCAAGTTACAAAAAATATCAGTAGTAGTTTGAGTAAGGCTGGATCTTTTAAGCTAAATATTGATCCAAGGGCTGCTAGTGCATTAAATACTGTTAATAAAAGCGTTATAGTTCTCACCAATAATTTTGTTAAATTAAATCAACAAATACAAACAACTCAGGCTTCTTTAAATAGAATAGCATCTGCATCTAAAGGTTTGTCTAGTGGTTTTAGAAATATAGCCTCACAACAAAGTACTTTACAAGCTCAAACCAATAAATCTAATGCTTCTCTACAAACACAGTCTTCATTATTAACAAAGCTTGGTGGTAGATTTAGAAATGTAGCATTACAGGCTGTAGCATTCGGTGCTATTTCAAGGCCAGTATTTGAGTTGCAAAGAGCCTTTACTGGTGCTGTAAAAGATGCCATAGCATTCCAAAGAGAAATTGTTAGAATTTCGCAAGTGACTGGAAAAAGTGTGCAGGAATTATCCAGTCTTACAGATCAAATAAATAAGTTAGCTATTTCTCTTGGCCTTAGTGCAAATGAATTAGCAGAAACATCAAGAATTATTGCACAGGCTGGTATTCGTGGTAGAGACCTAGAACAAGTATTAGCAGCACTTGCAAGATCAACATTAGCACCAACATTCGGTAAAATTACTGATACTACCGAAGGCTTAATTGCTGCTATGGGACAGTTCAGGATTACTGGAGCAGATGCAGAAGCA
>Ga0070745_1000713_pt1 | contig 19400 bp, 15 predicted proteins | sample VirMetDEL_Mar_4_FD_77438 | JGI IMG/M metagenome (GOLD analysis project Ga0070745, IMG submission 77438) | Aqueous microbial communities from the Delaware River and Bay under freshwater to marine salinity gradient to study organic matter... | ecosystem: Environmental > Aquatic > Marine > Coastal ...
AGCCGCAGCAGAGTTTGCGGCACTCACCGAACTGGCAGCAGCGTTCGTCTCGCTAGTCGCAGCGTTCGTAGCAGACGTAGCGGCATTAGTCTCAGACGTTGCCGCGTTCGTTGCTGACGTAGCCGCAGCAGCGGCATCAGCAGCCGTAGAAATAACGTCAGCAGCCGTTGAAGCAGCATCAGCATTTGTTGAAACAACGTCAGCAGCGGTAGCCGTCTCCGAAGCAGCAGCGTTCGTTTCGCTCACAAGAGCGGCAGCGGCAGAAGCCGCGCTCGCAGTCGCGCTTGTTGCAGAGTTAGTGGCCTGAGTAGTCGCCTGAGCCACCTGACTTGTAACAGCAGTTTCAGCCCAGTTTTTAGTGACAGCATCTTGAGCGTCAGTCGGATCAACCATGTTCGTGATCTTGTAAGCGCTGCTCAGATCAATGTTTTCAAGAACCCTAGGGTGAGCGGTCGTCGCACGCCATCCGTTAGTGGAAGAGTAGACGTAAAGAATCTCCTCGTCAGTAGCGTAGTAAGCCTGACCAACAATAAGGCTAGTAGTAGGACGGTTTGCTAATGTCCCGATATCAATATGCCCATCAAGAGCGTTAACGTGAGTGTTAGCCTCACGAGCATCAGTAGCAGTAATGACATGCTCAATAATTGACGCATCACCATGAGACTGTGCAGCGGTATCATCAGCGCCCCGCTGCAAAACAATAAGATCCGTGCCGTTGACAGAAGAAATAAGGACTTTTTCCTCATTAGGCTTCTGCCGGTTAATAACAGCGAAAAACGGGCCTACGTTTCCAGTCGGCCACCCAGTAAACCCACTAGTAGGAATAGTAGTAGCAGTAGCGTTAAGAGGGCCAACGAGTAGAGTTGCCCTGGCCGATCCCTTATAGTCTCTAATTGCCATTAAACAATTTCCTCTACCGTTAAAACAAACGTGCCTTGCCAGCCCAGGCCGCCTGTTGCCAAGGATTCGGGTCGCCATTCAAACCCTGTAGCGTGGACTGAGTATACCAGACCGCTCTCTTGATAAAAGAACAAAGCACCCGACTGTACTAGGTTCATTAAAAACCCAAGTTCCTCTACCGGATCACGAATAATCTTCGCCCCATCAATATCTAACTCTTGATAGTTCATTATTGGAACATTCCAAGAGGAAGCCTTGCCCACCGCTGGCACGCTACGCAACTCCCATCGGGTAATAGCGGGGTTGCTCGTCCCAGGAATGATTACGTAGCGAGGCTCTAAACGAGAAAACACTAAACCGTCTGTGCTTCTATGGCCGCTAGAAATGCCTGAATCCATGCTTACGCGAGCAGACCGATACCAGTTGCCGCCATCAGCCTTGTAGTCTAAGAAAATTCCTCCGTCATTTGGCTCAAACCACTTAATCAGTTGATAGAGGCCAGCCTTGTTGTCCTCAACGCTATACGAGATGCGACCCTGCTCAAGCCAGCCAGGAGCCGGGGTTTCAAGAATTTCGGCGTAAATCTTGCCACCAGCCTGCGCAAATACCCTACGCCCAGTAACCGTTGTTGACTGAGCGTTAATCCCATCAACAGTAGCAACTGCCGTTATCGCTGTATTAATGCTATCTGGGGTAGATCCTGTAAAGGTAGGCCACACAAATTGCGTTTCTTGAGCGATAAGGTCATTAGCAAAAGCAGGAGTCAGGGCAACATTTGTGTATTCGGACAAATCCATGCGCCCAAGACCTTGCGCTTTTGTCGGGGGGAAATAAGTGCTAACCGTGTCTTCGTTCTCTGGAGACTCATAAGCATCCGTAATGCTGGACTGCGTGTACCAGACAAAACGATCCTGACCCTCAAAGTCATAAACGGGAGTATTGGTAGGGACTTTCGCTCCAGAAGTTAGAAGACCATTAGCGTCAGCAACCATCATCCGAAAACCAAAACGAGTACCAACAATAATAAAACCTTGGTAAGCAGTAATGCTGTACCCGATTTCTCCATCAGGCAATGTCTGGGCAACAACCGGGGCGTCAAACGTAGCGCCGGTAGAGTCTAGTTGAAGAAAATGAATAACCCACTTATCGCCGTTACCGCCAAGAAGGTACGTCCCGTTAGGGGCGCGAGTACCAGCGACCCACTTAAAGTCGGGAATTGGATGCTGGTAAATCTGAGTATGAGAAGCGCCTGGAGTGGTATCCCACAAAACATTATCCATGTTTGTAAGAAGTCGATCCTGCGACCACAGCACAAAATTATTAGTTCCATGCGTAGAGGGATGAAAAGTATCAACAAGAGTTAGAACGCCAGCAGCATTTTCGTATCGGGAGATATCCGTTCCGTGAGAAACAATCGCGTACTCACCATCGGTACTAATGCCCGTAGCAACCCCGCTAAGAGGCAAGGTAAGTTCTGAAACAGTCCAGTTAGTAAAATCCGTTATCATAAAAACTTTAGTGCCGACTGCCCCAAACAAGTCGCCGTTAACTTCCTGAAGATACGTTTGCGCTGTAGCGCTTTCAGCAATATCAGCAACCTCGTTAGTCTGGTTTAGCAGAGAACATTGCCATTGATTTGAGAAGTCAATGTTTATGCTTCGGTAATACCTGTTAATATCCGACTCGTCACGATCCATGTTGGACTGGCCGCTGCCCTTGTTCCAAGACGAAACCGTGTGCCGCCAAACACCTTGAGGAAGTAGAGTCAAGTCGCGTGTACTAGAAACGTTGCGCTGCTCAACAACCTTAACGCTGCTGCGCGTCCATTGGCCGCTAGAAGTATCGACCAAGAAAGCCCTGCCGCCCACGCCAACAACATCAGGAAGATTATCAATAAGGCCCTGCTGAAGAGCGTCGTAATACGGCTCAGAAACCGTGGCGGTTATGCCAACGGTTCCAGTAGCGCCACCATCCCAAAGACTACTCATATACTTATATACCTATTGTAATCGGGTTCTTAGAAATCAATCGCGTGTACTCCTCATTCACCCTCCGCTGGTACACCCGCTCCAGTCTTCCCGCATCCGTGTTGTTTGCCGTAGCAGCAACCTCATCAGCCCTACGAGCATCTGTTTGCGTCTGGACTTGATTGCGACGAGACTCCGTAGTGCGCAGCAAGCCAATAGCCACACCAAGAGGAGGAATGTCGTGAGCAGTTTCAGCAAGACCAACAACGGTACTAACATTGTCAGACAAGTTAGTCGCTTTTGTGTAAAGAGTCCGGTAAGTAAACTTAAGGCGAGCGCCCCCAGTAGGAACGTTGTGCATCAACTGAACCTTACCGTCATACACCCGATACGAGTTGTTATCCATCTCATACCAAACATCAGGAGTGCCAGGAAGCCGGTAAAGAACCTGAACAATGCCCTCAACATAAACACCGGCAGGGAAAGGATAAGTCTGGTAGGTCGTGTCAATATCAGTTTCCCAGGTAGCCAGCGGGTACAAGCCAACAGAGGGGCTACTTAAAATACTGAACTGATGGTTTAGTTGGCTGAACGCCTGCCAGTTAGTCATTCGTGGACGGACGTAAACAAAATCACCAGCAGAGCCAGCCTGCTGAGGAGCGTTATCATAACCCGGTATAACAAGAACGCTTCGTGAAGCGCTGCTAACATTCCGCACGTACCACACGTTAAGACCGCTAGAAAGAATAGTGCCAGGCTGGATCTGGGTTGTGTCCATGTCCAAGAAAATCTCGGTCTGCCCAGCAGCGTAGTCAGTCTTAATAATGTTTAACTGTTCAGTAAGAGTTCCGTAAGTAAGACGCCGAACTTCAGCGACCATATCGCTCATCGTAGTCATTAAACAACCGCCTCAAGAGTATACCCAGCCGCTACCAGGGAATTATACGCGAAACTATTTTCCTCTGTTATGAACTGATGACCACCGGGAATGAAAACAGTAGCGGCCTTAATGTCCTCGTTTAGCGGAGCCTGAACAGCAGTAACCGTGCCATCTGAAGAGATGAGAACGCTCTTATATGACGGAGGGCTGTGAAAAACCTGCCACAAGGTCAAGTCACTAATCACCGGAGGCGGGATAACACCGGGCCTAGTTACTGTGGGAACCAAACGGTACTGAGGCATTAGTTTCTACACTTCCACTTCCTGCGAGCCTTACGTAGCCGCGAGTTAGGATCCTTAGCAGCCTTCGGAAACATCTTCATCTGCCCCTTGCTACGGGCGCAGTAACTCTTCTTACGCTTACCGCCCTCAGGCTGAGGCCGCTTAATGTCCTGACCCTTTGCACGCAAAGATGCGCGGCCCTTCTCGTTCAAGCCGCCGTCAGGGTTCTGGCCTTCTTTACGAGTCCAAGCATCGGTCTTGTACTTCTTCTTGACCTTTGCTGGCTTCTTAACCTTGGCCTTCTTTTTAGCCACTTAGCGGGACTTTCTCTTTCGCCGCTCTTGCTCTTGAGCCTCAAGCAAGTTGTCAACCTTCTTATCCGCGTTCATGCGAGCAACACGATTCCTGCGCTGCTCAGTACGCCGTTGACCAGGCTCCTCGCCCTTCCCCTTAGGGCCGTCCTTTAGCGAACCATAACGAGAAGAACGCTTTTTAGGCCCCTCAGCAGCCATCTTCTTAATGGTCTTCTTCCTGACCTTTACCGGAGGCTTAAGAAAAGCGCCATCGTAATTAGGGTCTTTCTTTGGCTTACGCATTACCTATACCCTCTCATTCGCTTCGCTCGCGCTTCCACAGCAGCCTTCAGCGCTTCTTCTCGTCTCTTACGCGCCGCCCGACGTTCATCAGCGATTTTCTTGTTATTGGCCTTAACAATGGCGTCACGGCCCCGAGTCTTAGCAGCGTTACCGCCACGTACTTCTATTGCTCTGCGAGCCGAATCAAAGAACTTGTCACCGGGAGTCTTGGGCCTAGTAGCACCAGCACCAGGGTTGTAAGTCTTAGTTTTGTTGGGCTTCCCCGAACTTCCCTCTCCGCGAGCAGAAGGAGAGACACGAGAAATAGTAGGTCGTGTAGAAGGAGAATCAGGCGTCTCAGTAACCTTCTTCGTTACTTTAGTGCGGCCCTTCTTGTCAATCACTCTAAGAATTTCCCACCGGCCAGTATTAGCGTTGTACCGGCGAACAGTTTTGCCGCCCTTGCCCTTACGGATAGTGCCGTGTTTAACGCCAGCGTTGTCTGCCTTAAGAGATTCCGCGCTGCGCTTCTTTCCACCTTTACCGCTGGCTCCGTACTTTCTAGCCATTGCTACTCCTAGATTGGGGAGTGCCCCTCCCCGCTGGCTCATACCAAACGGGGAGGGGACTCAATCATCACGCTGTGTCGATGTACACCATTGATTCGGGACGGAAAATGCTGTATCCGACCAAATGGTGCCAACCGACGCTGGCGAAACGACGCAACTTGTCCACAACCGGCGAGACGACCGTGTTCGGGGTCGGGCCAAAGCCGGGGGCGTTGCTGTGAACCTTTGCAAATGCCTCAGCGCCCATCAGGATCGCCTTAGTAGCAGTTGGCAAGTGGTTGTTAGCGATGATGTTCACACCTTCATACGTACCAACCTGGCCGTAGAAAATGTTATTACCACCCATGCCCTGCTCGCGCATTGTGACATCGCGCCAGCCCGACTGGTTGCTTCCGCTCAGAGCCTCGCCACGAAGGGCCATGACCTGAGCAGGCGAAGCGATGAGAGTCCAGTAAGACCCGTTCATCGGGCGAGCGTTGTTCTGCTGCAACTTCAAAACAGCAGCACGGATACCAGCAGACGAAAGACCACTAGAGTCTGTAACCGTGTGGACAGTTCCAGTAGAGGCATCGTCGTAGGTCACCGAGCCAGCCTGCAAAGCAGTAGCGGCAAGAGTGTCGATGGAAATACCAGCGTTGTAGCCCACGCGCTCCGCAACCAGCGGATCAATCGGAACCATGCTGGTTCCACGCAGAAGAGCGGTCGTAGTAACCGCATTGCCGTATTCAGACATCGAAACGACAAGGCCCTTGGCTGACATAGAAGCAGAGTCAACGTCAATGTTCTCCAGAAGAGGAGTCGTTGCTTCTGCGAGGTCGTCAACAAAAGAAAACCGGACAGACGAGCCACGGTGCGTCAACTTGGTTGCACGCACGGTAGCAAACTGATCCAGAATCAGTTGAGGACGGAGTGACGGGTACGCTACAAGATTGTAGGCCGTCGTAACGAACTGCGAACCTGCCGTAATGTCAACGGCGGGGGCAGGAGCGTTGTTGGTCAACGGGCCAGCAGCGGTTACGACCTCTCCAGGGGAGTAGGACGGGGCCGCTACAGCACCGTTTTGGTTTGCGCCGGGAGTCCCGGTTCCTGCTGGCATAACTTACCTCACAAAAAATTACTCGTCGTTATTGGTTGGAATACCTAGTTCTTGAGCAACAGCAAGAAAAGCATCCGTACCACCTTGACTCAACGCTTCTTGCATCTTCATCAAAGCAGCCTGTTCGGTAACGTCTTCAAATTCACCGCCACCAGAAGCAGCCATAACTCTTTGCTGGGAACTGAAATCAACCTGAGGTTGTTCGACTTCTTCGTATTCTTCTTCGTCGTCATCGACAAACTCAATGAAGCCTGCTGCCTCAGCAGCGTCAAGAATTGCGTCCTCGTCCAGTTCGCCTTTGTAAGCGTCCGCAAAATACTTCATGCGCGGATCTTCCATTGGCAGCCCTGCACGCTGGAAAGCGACCTCTCGCTTCATGTCGTTCAGTTCTGCTTCAAGTTTCTTGGCCCTGTTTGCCGCACGCCTCAGATTCTTGATTGAACCAGGATCGTCGTCGCCGTCAAACTCGTCGTCCAGATACTCTTCACTTGCCATTACTTCCCCATTTCCTATACTCATAGGCGCGGGAGTACGCCTACGGAGGGTCTATTTACATAAGACAATTCACGGACTGCGCCTTGCGCATCCGGCAATGTTAGCGACCAGCGCACCTCTTATTCAGAGGGCCAATCAAGCCAACAAGAAAACTATACACTAGTAAGAAGCCGATCCTAGACCCGACGCTCCCGACTCGCCGCTAACGTAGCCACCGCCTCCACGGTTACTAGCCCTACGAATCTTAGAAACTCTAGCAACAGCCTCTTCAGCAGCAGAATCACCAAACGACCCGCGAATCAACTGCTCTTGACTTACAACATTAGCCTTTCCTGTGGTTAAGCCGCGTAACTGGCTTGCTGTGCCAAAGCCCTCAAGCATTTGCTCCTCAGTACGCACACCCCTGTCATATAAGTCCTCAGCCAAAGCCTTAGGCAAGTTCGGAATGTTTTGGCGTGCCGCTATGGTTCCGGCTAAAGAGGCCGCAGATTGCTTCCTAAGCGATGCTTCAACGTTATCTGGATCAAGGAAGTAGGCAGCGAGCCCACCCTCATCAATACCATAATAGTCACGCATAGTAACCTTAAAGTCCTCAGGGGCTTGAACGGCAGCAGCGCCAGCCATAGCAGCACGCTCAGCCAACTCCTCAGCAGTTACCTCATTAATAAGCAAATCAGTAACAGCATTATATATAAGATTATCTGGTAGCCCGTACTGCTGGTCTAGGTTACGAGCAGCCTGCTCGTAGTTAATGTAATCCTGCTCAGTAAATCCAAGTTTATTGTCAATATAATGCTGCATAGCCGGAAAACGTTGCTTGTACTCTTCCCGATTTCTAACGTTTAAGCGAATCCAGTCTTCCGTGTATCCGTCTTTAGCCGATTGATTTGCCCACGCAGCAATGCTTCCTAACCCAACGCTTTCAAAGTAAGCAGAAAGATTCAGCCCTAGTTGACGGCGGTTTTCTGTAAGTTGCTGCTGAAAGGGATCAGGAGCGCTAGCCTGTGGCTGTGGAGCAGGGTTGGCTTGAGCAGCCCGAATTTGAGCAGCCTCAGCGTCTCGTCTAGCAACAACGTCGCGCATTTGATTTTCAATGTTGCGAACAATTGTGTCCGTCATTCCGCGAGCGCTAGGAGACAAATTGCCTGATTGGGCAGCGCGAATAGCAGCATCGCGCTGAGAATTTAATGATCCGTATTCTGCGTCATATTGTGAATACCAAGCCATTTACGCTACCCCAAACATTTTCGCAAGCATAATAAGGTTTCCATCTATAGTTTCTCTGCCGTTTTGAGTCTCTTCCCATTGCGGCAAATTACGAAGATATTTTTTATAATCGTAAATAGACATTGCAGACGGCTTGCCGTCATCACCCATAGAACCCTCCAAAGCGAACTGAAGGTTTGGGTCAAAAATATCTTGTGGGGTGTACTCAAGTGTTTCTTGAAGAGCAATCTTCCACGGGCTAACCACGCTCCAAAGGCTTTCTCCAGCATTAATCCTGTCAGCAAACAAAGGGTAGCGAGATATGGCTTCTTGCCTAAACTGCTCATCATAAGTATTAAAGTTGGCCTCTCCTGCCATAATCTTTTTCTCAGCGTCAAGAAACCATGCGGCGTCTTTGCGAACACCGTTATCTAAGGCAGAGTCACGAAGTTTGTCTCCAATGTTTTCAATAGCGCCAGCAGCGCCCTCGTCCATGTAACGAGTCACTACAGCCGCACGAAGATTGTCCCTATTTCTAGCGTCGTTCCACCCGTTTAAGTAATACTCGTTAACCCAACTGTCGTAGTCTTCCTGAGAAACACTATTGGGATCAACACCAATAGAAACAAGTTCTCCACGCAAAGCGTCAACAGCACGATTCTTGTACAACTCTTGCTGGCCCTCACCAGCAGTTGCAGGGCCATATTGACTAAAGTACCAAGCGCGAGCATACTCGTCTTTTTCCCGAAGAAACTCAGTTTGTTGAAGTTCTCTAATAGCGGTGTCGTCTGTCATAACAGACAAATACTGGGGGCTATCAGGGTCTAAGTTAATAACCCGGTCAAACCATCCTTCAAGAGTTCCCGTGTCGTCAGCATCAATTAGAGCCTGAACGTCAGCAAGTTGATCGTCCTGATACTTTTTTATTTTCTTGCGTAGTTCTCTAGCGGTTTTCTTATCACCAGAATTAACGGCCTTATTGTAACGTTCGCCAAGTTTGACTGCCTTTGCTCTTTCCTCTTCAGTAAGAAAGGCCGTCATAAACTCCGTCATCAAAGTGTCACTCATCGAACTGTCCCCAATACCTTGCCCAAAAGATTAATAGCGCGAACATTCTTTTGATAAGCCTCACTATCAGGAGACTCTAGAAGCGCGTCCTTAACGCCTTGAGTAAAGTTGTACCCCGGTGTTGTCTTTCGCTGACTTGTTCCTAAACCAGTAGTGACACTAGGATTTTTACGGGCTTCACGGTTAAGTTGCTTTGTTAGTTGCTCACTCTCTCCAACACCAAGAGTCCTACCAATAGTAGCCTCAGCCTGAGGATTACCAACCGCACGAAGATTTTGAGGATCTACCTGCTCAACAGTACGAACTGTACTGGGGCTACCGCTACCACGGCTCTTGCCGTAAGCCTCACGAGCAGCCTTTAACGCTTCAGCATTAGCAAGATTTCTAGAGTCAAGAAACGCTTTAGCGCCTTCTGCAACAGTCATTGTGTTTCGCGCCCTAGGGTTTTCAGTAAAGTACATAGAAGCCAGTTGCTGATTAAGTTCAATAGCGCGGTTTAAAGCATTATTGCTGTCACCAGCAACAAACGCCTGCGACTCAAAACCAATAGAGTAACCGCTCTCCCGGTCATCATCATAAATTTGACCCAACTCGTAAGAGTTACCTTGAGATACTGCGTAACGCTCGTAGTTGTTTAGCATCAAATCGGGTTCAGGAAAATACACACCAAGGAGGTCTTTTTGCGAGGCTTGCCAAACGTCAGGGGTAAGAGCATCTACCGAACTAGGCGTAATACGTTGTTTCTTGCCCGTCTCAGGATCTTTAACAAGAAAACCTAAGTTTGGGTTAAACCCAGCGTTAGGTGTCCCAGTATTACTGGGAGCCTTAAAGGTAAGACCCTCTGACTGGTAAAACTGCTCAAACAGTCCTTTGTCAGCCCTAGAATACTGACCGGGGGGTTCAGCCATCACATCTCCTCGTTGTAAGTATCATAGGATACACCAGGGAATTGCAACTCCCTATTATCCCCATATAGAAAGCGCTGATAAAAAGCGTTAAACGTGGGGTTTCGCATATTAAGATCATCAACGTAAGTTACCCAAGCATCAAAAAGCGCGGCATTATCTTCAGCCGTAATGCCAAGTCCCGTCTGCCTAACCAACTCAGCCATGTACTTCCGTTGAGACAGATACTCCTGCATCCCGTTAACAAGTTGCTCATTCTCTGGGTCTGACTGGAATTGAATAGCATGAACATTGTTTCCAGTTACCTTCTCCATAATTCGCAAAGTTTTAGCAAGACGAGAAGATCCGGTTTCCCTAAAGGCGTCACCCCATCCGGTGTAGAGAGGGTCACTCATCATAAGGGCTTTTTTCTCTTTAACAGCCGCCATTAACTCTGGACTCTTGGAGTACGAAGAAAGACCCGCTTGAGCAGCAACAACGTTAATTTTATCAATAAACCGTAGGTACTCAGTCCATCCAGCAGAAATGCTAGATGCGTTTAAGGCTTCTCGTGGAGACTGCAAATCTCTGTAAGTGTCGCTAAGCCCAGGAATTTTTTGTGCTTCTTGCCAGCGCAACGCGCTTGGGCTGTAAACATACTCAGACTTAGGATCAGGGTCATTGATGATAGCGCCCAAAATGTTTGGCTCGCCAACAAGATCCTCGGAAATGTATTCAGTAAGACCCGAATACTTTACTGCCCTGCGAACAGCGTTGTCAGTAATGTCTACACCAGCAATACTTCTAGAACCGGCTTTGCTTCCAATATACTGAAGAGCGGGCCCGTAAGCCTCGTTAAAGTAACGATCAGCGTCTTTACCGTAAGTCTTCTGGTAATGCCGGTATTCATCAACTAGCGGGTCAATTGCTGGATGGAAAGAGGGGCTAGTGGGAGATAGGTAGTTAAAAGCCATACGGACTAGAATGTATCCGTTAGTCTGCTCAGCGGCTTCTTCCCATAATTCGTCTATGCCTCCCTCTGGCATTTCTCGCTCACCTGACTGAACAGCAGCAATCTCCTGCCGGATAATAGTGTCAAGCGCATAACTGTAAGCCTTGCCCTTAAACAAAAGGTCTGCTGCCTTCTGCATACCAGCAGGGAACAAAGCCCTCACGCTATTATCAAAGGGGCCTCCACGCTCACCAAAAAGGTACTTCTTAAACTGAGCCCATGTCTCATCAGAAGCCTCGTCCCCGATAATGTTCCGCATAATCTGTGGGGCGTAAGGAGTAAGAAGTAAGCCTCTCTTCATCATTTCTGACGCTGGAACCGTAACTACTGGGCCAGGGCGATGAACAAGACCATATCCCGTCTCAGGGAAAAGCAAGTTTAGGCTACCCAAGTTAATACCAACGTCAGAAAAATTCTTTTCCATAAACTTTGGTAGAAGATGCTGCATCCACGGGAGAGCCACCTCATTGTTCTCATCAACAATGTCTCCGCTTAAATACGGGCGCGACCACAAAAAGGCGAGTAGCGCAGCAGAGGAAGGATCCCTTGTTGTAAGACGGCCAACTGCTTGAACAGCGTTTTGGCCTGCGCTAATAAAAGGCATGATTTTTTCAAAATTGTCGCCCAGCCAAGTCCTGCGCTCAATTGTGTACAAGTAGCGCTTAGTAGCCCTCAATGCGTCTTTGTGAGAGGCAGTAACAATGCGACCAAGTTCAGCACCAGAAACCAGACGCCTTCCTTCTGACTCTGCGGCTTGACGCGCTAACTGGACTCTATCCTCAAAAACTCTCTTGTACTCTCTGCCGTAGAAAGGCATACGGACAAAAGCGTCTTCTGGCAAAACACCAATAATCCCAAAACCCTTTTGTACCTTTTCACGATAAAGGTCACCAATCCGCTTAAGGTTACCTGCATCAATTTCTACGTCACCAATCAACGGCTTAAGGCGAGATTCAACAACCGGGTCACCGTTAAGACGCAAAACCGTGTCGCTAAAACTTTCTGAAGCGTCAGGAACAATCCTTCCAGCAGTAATCTCATTACGCAGTTGACCGTTAGGAGTAAGATCCTCATACAGTTTAAGAACCTTATTAAGATAAGCCTCTTTGTTCAGTAAGTCTTGCGCAGAGTTTGGTTCAACACGAGAATACCGACCTCCAGTAACCTCTGCTTTAGGAGCGCCAAAACGAGTCTGATCTTTAAACCCGCTCTTAGGGGGATTGCTTGATAGGAACTCCCAAATCTGACGACCTTCATCAGTATTAAAAAGCCTAAGGAGACGGTCAACTTCACCGGGCGCAAACACCAAAGACCCGTCTACAGAAACCTCTGTCTTTGCCTGCATTACCGCTTTCCCAAACACGCCGTTATACATCTGGCGCAGTTGAGTAGCGTTGCCCTGGAAATACCTAGACCTACGCTCATCTCGTACTTTACCTTCAGCAAGCGCTATCCAAGCCCCGTCTCCCGAACGAGGGTCAACCTCAACAAACTCCTCGCGCAGTTTTCTACGAACACCGCTTTCGCTAATACGAGAGTCAAGCGACAGGTGGTGGCGCGTAGTAGTCCTTGCGCTAGCAGCAGACAACGCTTGAGAAGCAAGCCTGTTATCACCAAAAGCCTCGCGGTCAGAAGACTTTAAAAGAGCGGTAACAACTCCTGTCCCAAAATCTTGAGCCATTTCACTCTGGTAAGACATATGTTTACGGACTCTTTGCTGAGCGTATTGTCGTATAGCCCGATCAGGTAAACGTATTTCAGCGAGTCGCCCCTTAAAGGCGTTTTCCAATAAACGAGCGTCCTCAAGATTATCAAGAGCCGTTCGATAACGGTTAAGAACCTCAAGGTCAATATCTCCACGCGCTGTCGTGGGAATATTTACTTGTGGCAACAAACCTTCTTGCCCTAGCCCTTCAAGTCGATCAACAGATGCTTGCGCTCGTGCAGCAGCAGATCGCCTAGTAAACTCAAGGTTGTTTTCGTCAAGAATGTCTTGCAGTTTTTTAGTAAGAGTAGCGTCATTACGGCGGCTAGTGACTATCTCAATAGGCTCTCTATAGGTCTTGCTTCCGCTAGTAAAGACAATCTCGTCATCAGTTATTTCTTTAATAAAAAACTGCTTGTTAGGATCAAAAACGTAGCCGTCACCAACGGGCTCTCCCAGTAACTTACCTGGGGTCTTCACAATAATATCTTGACGAGGCGCTTTTGTTTCGTTATTTCGTAGCCGCGTAAGAACAACTTGACCACTTTCTAAAAAGCGAGCAGACTCAATCCCGTACCCAGAATTGTCGGTAAACTTACCGGGTTGACCTACAGGTTTTGTTTTAGCCGACTTGCGCTCCTGCAAAGATGGAACGTTCTCAAGGGAAACCTTCTCTATTTTTTGAGCATCCTTTACGTCCGTAGGAAGAGCCCTAACAGCGTCCGTCTGCTCAACAACATCTTCCAGTAATGTGCCCTCAGGCAAAGACGCTTTAATCTCTTCTAGATCCGCTTCAGCATCTTTTACGGTCTGTTGAGCGCGCTCTAACTCAGCCTCATACTTCCTAGTAAGAGCAAGCCACCAGCGTCGAAACTTTTTGTCCCGAGCAGCACGGATAAAAGCAGGATCTTTCTCAAGTTCACTCTTAGCCACACCTACATAAGTAGGAGCGTCCCCGCTCTCAACGGCCCGTAGGTATGCTTCTTGGTCTTCCTGAAGACGAGAAACTATATTGTCTTCTTTTCGGGCTCGCCTTCCACGCCCACCTCTAACAAGAAGATTGCCAGAACCATCGTACCCAGCCTTAAAAGCATCAACAATTGGACGGAAACTCATCTCATACATGCTTGCGCGAATAATTCCTTCGCCAACGTTTCTCACCGGGTATCCCAAGCGGAACAAAACTGCTGGTCGCCAAAGATCGTTAAACCCGTTATACAAGCCGTTTACTTTATCGCGGAACATTGTGTTGTAATTTGAACGTCGCAAAACATCTTCAAAGTGCCTAAAGTCATAGGTAAACATCTTGTCAGCAAGAGAAGACTCACTAACAGGAATATGCTGCACTTCGTCGCCGTCCATCCAGTAAGAACGACCTTGCTGAACCTTAATTACTTCTTTAACCCTGTTGTTGTTGGCGTTGCTTAGCGACTCCTTAATAAAGGCTTCTGTTGCCTCGTCTCCTTCTTTAAGAACAACACCCTCTACTGTAGTAACAACTTCGTCAGGCTTGTTAAAGAAAAACACTTCTCTAGTTATTGTTTCTTCAAGTTCCTCAAGCGCTCTTAGGCCGCTTTGCCCATCCATCTGGACGCCGCCGTATTTATTAATCCAACTGTCAAGAATTTCTTTACCACGCTCAATACCGCCGTAAGACTTATTATCAACAACGCGAGCAGCACCAGAAAAAGTCCTTGTGCTAAAAACAGTCGCCTGTATTTCTCGCAAGTTGTCAGCACCAGTTAGGCCACGCAAGTTAATCTGCCCAGAGGGTCGCTCAACACCCGGCAAGCGCCATAGGCGCATCATCATTTTCATGCCACCAGCAGAAAAAATAGGAATAGTCGTGCTGCTTGCTGCGCCGACTGCTCTACGAACGTTTCCTGCCGCCGGAACAACAGAGGCCGTTTTATCAAGGTTTTTAAGGCGTCGCGCTTGATTCCATCGACCAAGAACATTTCCGCGACCAATACGGGTTTCAGCAGTTAATCCATAGTTATACGATCCAACTTGCCGGATAAGATCTTCCGCGCCTTGAGCAGCATCACGAATTTGTTTAAAAGCCTTTGCGTCAATTTCATCAACATCGCCAAGAATCCTTGCCACCTGAGGGTTATCTAACGGCAAAGTGCCTAACTGAGCGGCGCGCTCCATAGGATTCTCGCTACCAGTTACGTCAAGGAAACGCCTAAGAACATCCTTAAAATCTTCTGCCGCATTAACTTGAAGCCGTGTTCCTTCAGGAGCAAGGGAAAGATTCCTAATGCTCTGTTCTAATTCAGTCTCTAGTTTGTCTATACTGTCTGTAAGAACTTTGTGAGACGTAGCATTGTTAGGGGAAAGACTATTGCTTCTCCTGACCGCAGTCGCAATAGCAACAAGTTTTGTTAACCCTGGGAACTCGTCAGTAAGTGCGCGAATAGCCCTCTTATCTCCAAGCCCTTGAGCGCGATAAATTAACGAAGCAGCCTTAAACTGGTCTTCTATGGGAAGATTTCTAGTAAGCGGGTTTTCTTTAACAGACCGAACCATAAAGTAAAGGTCTTGATTTCCTTTAGTGTTGACAAAGGTAGAAAACTGGACGCTATCAGAGGTCAAAACATAGGCTATGTCTTGACCAGCGCCAGAAAGTTCAGAGGCTTTAGTAACGCTACTAGGTGCTAAACCTGGGGTCGCCCGATTAACCAGTTCAGGGCTCTGGACAACCTTAGCCATATCATCAGCAATAGTGTTCTGCAAAGCAGTATAGTCGTCGGCAGTTTTTAAAGCCTCATCTAAAAACCTAAGACGCGCTAGTTTAATAACTTTGCCACCAGGGACAATCAACAAAGGATCAACAACTATCGCCCAAGTAAAGTCGTAGGCACCGCTAGAAAACTGGGCTGGGCCTGACCCAAAAACCTCTTGTTGCCGTTCTTTGTTTAAAAACTGCTTAGGGTCTTTCTCAAAATCATCAGGCAGTAACTTGCCGTCGTACCGATAAGCCATACCAAGCGGTATCATCCCCGCGCCACCAACTGAAACAGCAGTAAGCAAAATGTTGGCAGCCTGCTCAAGATCAGTAGGATCTTGCAAAGCAATTTCAGCGTTAAGCGTTGCTACCTGGCCTGGACTAATAGTGCCAGCCTCATCCCAAGTTAATTTGTCAATGCCGCCAGGGGCTAAAGCGCCTAGGTAAGACCCACCTTGGTTAATCCGCTCATACATTTTCATCAACGGCCATACAACGGCGTAATCCCAAGCACCCTCTACAACGTTTTCTTTCTTATCCGTGTAATCAAACGCCGCAGCCATTAGTGAAGCGCCAAAGTTTTTTGACCTCTCTAGAAAACCTGGGTCGCCCTCCAACGTCCCATCAGGATCTCTTTTCTCAAAATCTCCACGAACAACGCTCTGTAAAGTTTCCTTCTCCTTAGAGTTACGAAAATCAGAAGCCTTCTCTGCAACAGAACCATCAGGAGCAATACCAAAAGCAGGGTCAATTGGCTCTTCTTGGGGCGCAAACGCAGAGTTTTTGTCCTTAAGGAACTGCATTTTTTCTTCAAAAGTTGCCATTAAACTCGCTGCTCCTGTGCGGTTCGACGGGGATCTTTCATTGTTAAATCTCTAATAAAGTCATCCCGGTCATCATTGTCAGCCCACGGTACTCGCGTGCTTAAGTAAAAAATCAGGGCGGCGTTCTCTACACCTAATGCTTCGGTAAAAGCCGCAATGTTGCGAATCATCATGTGGTTCGCGTTCACTTAAACCGTCCTAATAAAATTAACAAACGCCCTTACGCTATTTGGTACGTCAGGATCATTAGCAATAGGCTCCAATAAAGGTAGCCACTTCTTAATTGCTACCGCGTCATCCCTCCGTGGATCTTTTGGCCCAGCACCCAACCCGCTAGGAAGACCTTGGGCGGTAGGAATACCGGGCCGGGTTGTCGGATCCTTAAGATTTGGAAAGTCGTCTGCATAAATCCTAGGCTTATCCACTTGCCGCTTAGGTTCAGCCGGGGGATCAATACCGCCGCTTGCAGGAGTGTTTTCTGCATCAGCAGAAGCGTAGTTCATGCCCAAATCAGTACGGTTTGTGTAAGCCTTACCCGGTGTTCCTTGACGCTTACCACCTTGCTTACTGTGTCTAGGCATCAGACGCCACCGCCGCTAGTTTGGGGCCTACGCATTGTTGACAGCAGGCTCATCATGTTTTGCTGATCTGCATTAGGGCCGCGAGTAGTAGGCATAGCCTCAGGCCCCGCCATTGCTCGCATAGTTGCTGGAGCGGCAAGAGCATCAGCAGTCTGCACTTCAGACTCTTGCTCTTGCTTCTTTTGCTCTTCCATTGCCTCTTCAGTCACTTTATTCATGGCTTCAGCAAGTTCCATTCGATCAGACTCTACAAGTTGAATAATCTTCGCTACAGTCAGCGGAGGTATTTGGCCGCTAGCAGCCTGCTGCTGCAAACCAGCCATAAGAGCCTGCTCTAAGCCCTCCGCGACAATGCGGTCTTTCTCGTTCTCAGGGTTATCAACAAACGGATCTAGGCTCGCTGCTGTCTCCTTAGAGATAATCCCAAGGCCAATACGCTGCCCAAGGCCAATAATCAACTGGTTAACGTCAGCGCCAGTAGCCGGGTACGAAACAACATGGTTCTCTTCAGGGAACACATTGTTAGCCTTGTACGTAACGCTCCGTGTAGTGTTGCCCGTTCCTACGTAAATAGTGCGCTCAGAGTCACCGTCAAGGGCTTTAGCCAATTTAATCCCGGTAATGTCCTCAGCGGTCAAAGAGAAGGCAAAAGTTTCTTGTGCTTCAGCGACCGGGTAGTCAATAACAGCAGACAAGACTGCATCGCCCCTGCGTCCGGTACGCACATTGGTAGCAGATTCGCCACCAAACTCTTGCGGTATGCCAGCAGACAGGCGTTGAGCGCGTTCTAGCCGGTCAATCGTCGGGTTCGTTAAGTAACCAGGCTGCGACTGCACCTCACGAATATCGCCACCGCTAATAATGTTTACCATGCCCGTGCGTCCGTCGTGAGGCCCGTCAAGGAAGCGGCCTACCTCACCCGGTCGGCTAACAAGGTACGTGTCAGGGAAGATGCCCTTTTCTACAGCGATAGTTTCTAGAGCCATAAGGCGAGCCTGCTGGTAGTACATGCCAATCATGTTGTCAAACTGCCCTTGAGGGCCGTCTAATGTAATACGCATTGGTATGTGAACTAGCGGAGTATCAATAGGGTTCTCAAAGTATTCAAGAACTACTGCGCGACGCTTGCCGTCAATGTGCCCGGTTAGCGGGTGCGGGAAAGTCGGGTCACTAAACGCAGTCAAAAGAAGCGTTGTTGAGGACTCGTCAACGTATTCAAGCAGTAGCATGGGGGTATCGGAAGTTAGGTTGTTTTCCATGCCAACAAGTTGCTGAATTTGCGCGTTGTACCCATTCATCTTTAGCCAGCCAACGGTACGTCGGTACGCAAAAATGCAGTCTCGTGGCTGAGTCTGACCGGGCTGAATATCAACGCTAGGGAAAGTTTCTAGCGGGTGACGAACGTGCCACGTAGGAGTGTTGGTCTTAGGGTTCCAACGGACAACTACCGGGCTCATGCCGTAAGCAATCATGTGGCGAGCGCGGTTCTTAAGTTTCATGCTTAAACGGTCGGTCTGCCAGTACCCGTATAGCACCCGGCCAGCGGTCATGGCGCGGCGCTGCTCCCTACGGTTGCTGTTGCTTTTAGGGCTAAACGTGACATTTGGGGTGACGCTAGCAATACGACCAGCCATCTGGTCAATGCCTTGCGCTAGAAGATTGGGTACGCTGGCGGCCTCATTCCGCTCAACCTCAGGGAGCGGCACTCGCGCAGTACCGTTATAGATAGACTGGACTTGACGCATCTTAGTGTGCAAGCCACCGTAAAAGTTTACTCGCTGCCGGTATAGGTCTAAAATATGGTCAACGCTTTTCACAATTACACCAAACCCTTTGTCAACCAGCCAGGACGCCTCATCACATACTGCCCCTGCTTCTGGGGTGTATAATGATTCTCAACGCCAAGTTTACCAAACCATACGCTCATAATAAGGTCACTCGTGTCGCTTTCAGGATATCTTACACCCTCATCTATTAAATACTGACATTGGTTACGCGCAGACAGGCTGGCCCAAGGTATTCTTACCTGACCTTGCCTAAACAAATCACCAATACTTTCAAGACCCCACTTTGGGTCGCGCTTGTTTATAGAAGTGGTGTGTGGCAAAAACTGCACCCCGCTCACTTCCATCCACTTCTGCACATGAGGCTGACTAATCAACCACCGCTGCGCTGCGTTTACCTCAACAATGCAATGCGTTATTGGCAAACCGGCTAATACGCTTTCCTTCTGCCACTCATCCATCAACCCGCCAAACTCAAAACTATTCAGGTCAAAACTAAGGAACTGTTCAGGGTTCAACCGGGTACGCTTCAGTTTCACAATCCAGCGCGTTTGACTCTCAGGGTCGTACACCCACCAGATAATGCCCCACCATTCTGTAGGTGACGGGTCAACTGTCATAAACGACCAGCACTCGCGGCCAAATAAGTGCGCCGGTATCTCGCCAAAGCCACGGTCTTTGTCTAGGCAACCAGGAGCGGGGAAACCGTCGCCATCTAAGCCGCCTGTAATCCAAGCCGGGTCAAGCAAGCCGCCGACAACCTCGCCGTCATTCTGCTGATACATCACCTCAAAGGTGCGCGGGTTATTGTGCTTAATCGTTTCCAGGTCTTTCCACGGCAA
>Ga0070745_1000718_pt1 | contig 19290 bp, 36 predicted proteins | sample VirMetDEL_Mar_4_FD_77438 | JGI IMG/M metagenome (GOLD analysis project Ga0070745, IMG submission 77438) | Aqueous microbial communities from the Delaware River and Bay under freshwater to marine salinity gradient to study organic matter... | ecosystem: Environmental > Aquatic > Marine > Coastal ...
GCTATCAGGCTAATTTTCGTATTGATAAAGAGATCAATTGCTTAGCATTAATTGCAAAGTTAATTGAATTAAAATGAAACAATTCCTAAAATTTCTCCTAATTTGGATAAGCCAGAATTTGGCTATACCATTTTGGATGGTAGGACACGTTCATTTAATGACAAGTGTATACCAAGACCTACATGAAATAATCGCTAGTGTAGGCATGAATATTTTAGTAGCGATTGGATTTTACTTAGATTATAAACAAAACAAACAATAAAATGGCACAACAACCAGAAATGCAAGGTCCAAACATTGACCTGAAAAACACAACAGCAATTACCTCTTCAACAGGTGGTAAAGTATTCTCAGAAGGTGTAATTCTTCGTAAAGTATCTAAATTCGTAGCTGGTACAGCTGAGGATGCTATTATGCCTATTCCAGTATTTTATGATGTAGTAAGTGGTGAAATTGTAACTGAAATGCTTCCAAAAGAATTAAGAGATGAGTTCACCTCAAAATCTATTTGATTGGTTAAATGAAATAACTGTTGTTAAAACATCCCCCGAAAAAATTTCAGAAAAATCGTGGGAAAAATGGAATTCTTACATGATACATAGATATTTATCTATGAGCATGGATTACATTGATATTGTGAATTATGTTCAAAAGATTAATCCACAAAACAAACAACAAATTTATTCCATTTACCGAGAAATGATACCTAAAAAGAAACTCTGGCTTAAGTACGTAAAAAACGAAAATAAAAAAAATTATCAAGAATTAGCAGAATATGTAGCTGAATACCTTATATGTAGTTTAGGTGAAGCTGATCACTATATTGATATTTTACAGAAAAACGGAGTAAAAGATATTTTGTATCGAATGGGAGTAAGTGATGAAGAAGTAGAAAAATTAATTAAAAAAGCAAAGTTATGAGTAAATTAGCAGATATGCTCTACACATCAGCTATGGCTGATAAATCAAAAGCCTTATTAACCTTAGATCTATTAGAAAACCACCCAGCAGGTATTGGAGACCATTCAACAGAAGATTTCTATAAAAATGCTGAGGAAGCGCTTCAAATGTTAGTTGATGCTGATGATCGATTAAAAGCAATTGATAAGTATCTAAAAACTAAAAAAGTTATTTAAAAATATGTCAGAACCAGTTGTAGAATACCAACCAAACGGATCACATAAGACAATCCGTGATTTTGAAAAATTATATCCTGAGTTAGCAGAAGAATTTCAGGCTGTCCAAAAAGAACAATATGAGTTGTTTGCTGCTAAAATGATGGATTATGGTTTATCCAATATCTCTTTAGGGTCAGATTTATCTACTAAAGAAGATAGAGATTTATCTCTAACAGGAATTTGGCTCCGTTGTAATGATAAAATCAATCGTTTAAAAAATATGCTAAAGCGTAATGGTAAAAATTATGTTCAAGGTGAAGCAATGATTGATAGTTTTATTGATATCTCTAACTACGGCATTATTGCTATGTTAGTGTTAAGAGGTAAGTGGAAATAATAAGTTATGACTTTTACAAAACACTCTTCAATCAGATTACTTATCAATAGTTTAATTGAAACTAAAACTACAATGGTTTTTGATTTTAATTTTGAAACTGTACTGCGTCACTATTCTAATATTAAAGATGTAAGCGGTGATATCGTTGAATGCGGTGTTTGGAGAGGTGGTTTTTCTATATTTTTAGCTCATTTATTTAAATATAAAAATGTTTGGGTTGCTGATTCGTTTGAAGGTTTTCAACCCTTGGATCAAGTTAATTACCAATTTGAAGGTGAAAGACACACCCCAGATTTTACTATGACCCCCTTAGGCCCTATAGGTATTAGTTTAGAAAAAGTTAAAGAAAACTTTTATGATTATGGGCTAGGTAATGAAGATAGAATTAATTATCTAAAAGGTTTTGTTAATCAAACCCTCCCATTGGCACCAATCAAATCTATTTCTTTACTAAGAATAGATGTAGATAGCTACTCAGCAACATTAGAAGTTTTAGATAACTTATATAATAAAGTCGCTTCTGGGGGGTATATTATATTTGATGACTCTGGTCTTCCTGAATCTTTAGAAGCAATTAAGGTATTCTTTAAAAGATATAATCTTCCTTTATACCTTAACCACCCAGTAACGGATGAATTACTAGATATGAATCATCGTTATGTAAATAATGATTCAGGATTACCTGAAGGTTGTTATATAATAAAAAAATAAGTTTTGGCTAAAAAGAAAAAAATCCCCCAAATTGTAAAGGAGATTCAAAATAACAAACCCGAACCTGTTAATTTTGCCTATGAGAAAAACATCTCATACTCCCAACTATCAATGTACTCTCAGTGTCCTAAAAAATGGGCATTACAATACAGAGATGGTCATAAGATAAGTGAACAAAGCATCCACATGACATTTGGAACTGCTTTACACGAGACACTACAAATGTATCTCGATGTAATGTATAATAAAAGTGGGGCAGAAGCTGATAGGTTAAATTTAGAAGATGATTTTGAGGAGCGCCTTAGAAATATCTATACTGACAATTATAAAAAGAATAATAAAGAACACTTCTCATCCCCAGAACAACTTCGTGAGTTTTACGATGATGGGATTGAGATAATCCGTTATATAAGAAAAAATAGAGGCAAATATTTTTCTAAACGTGGTTGGTATTTAGTTGGTTGTGAGGTTCCAATTGTATTGGCGCCTAATCCGCGTTTACCACGTGTTAAATACATGGGCTATTTGGATGTCGTATTATTCCATGAAGACACAAACAAATTCATTATAATCGATATAAAAACATCTACTAAAGGGTGGGGTCCAAATGAACGAAAAGATAAATCTAAACAACATCAATTAGTATTGTATAAAAAATTCTTTTCTGAACAATATAATATTCCAATTGATAATATTGAAATTGAATTCTTTATTGTGAGACGTAAGCTATGGGAATCTGATGATTATGTAATTAAACGAGTCCAACAATTTAGACCCCCATCAGGCAAAACATCAATTAATAGAGCAACTAAATCATTACAAGAATTTTTAGATAATTGCTTTACTAAAAATGGGTTTAATGAAAAGGATATGCCTGAAACCCCAAATAATAATTGTAAATGGTGTCCTTATTTTAAAACTCACCTTTGCTCCGCAACCTTTTCTAATTAACGTATATGTATATCCGTAAATATAAAAATTAAGATTATGAAAAATGAACAAACATTAACAAGTGTTAAGATCAAAAGTGATTTGTTTGATGAGTTCAAAGTTTCTTGTGTAAGACATAAGTTTTCTTTCCAAAAACTTGCCGATCGAGCTATCCATTTGTATCTTACAGATGAAGATTTTAGAAAAAGTATTCATTCACACAACAATTTAGATTTAAAATAAGTTTATGAAAGAAGGTTATATCCCTAAAGATCAAAGGAAAAAAATTCTTTTGATTACCGATGATATTCGTCTACCCTCAGGAGTTGGAGGTGTTGGTAAAGACATTATTCTAAACACAGCCCACAGATATAATTGGGTTAATTTAGGAGGTGCTATGAAACACCCTGATGCTGGAAAACGTTTTGATTTAAGTCAAGATACTAATAAAGAAATGGGTATTGATGATTCATCAGTAACTATTTATCCTACTTCGGGGTATGGGGATCCTCAATTAATCAGAAATTTAATTAATATTGAAAAACCTGATGCTATCTTTTTGATTACAGATCCAAGATATTTTGAATGGTTATTCAATATGGAAAATGAAATCAGAAAACACATTCCAATTGTTTACTTAAATATCTGGGATAATTACCCAGCACCTTCATACAATAAAGAATTTTATGAGTCGTGTGATGCTCTGTTAGGTATTTCTAAACAAACTACTAACATGAATAAGTTAGTTTTAAGGGAAAAAGCAGATAATAAAATTATCGATTATATCCCTCATGGAGTTAGTTCAAAATATTATTTCCCAATTGATAGAAAAGATCCTCAAGTTGTAGATTTTAGAAATAAGATGCTTGGAGGTAAAGATCAGGATTTCGTATTACTATTTAATTCAAGAAATATCCGTCGTAAATCAATTCCAGATACAATGTTAGCTTGGAAATATTTTATTGATAGATTACCTAAAGAAAAAGCAGATAAGTGTACTTTAGTATTACACACCCAACCTGTAGATGATCATGGTACTGATTTATTTGCTGTTAAAAATTATATTTTTGGAGAAGAATACAATAATATTGTTTTTTCATCCCAACGCATGCCTATTAATTTCTTAAATTTAATGTATAATAGTTGTGATGGTCAAATTTTATTATCTTCTAATGAAGGGTGGGGTTTAACATTGACCGAATCACTATTAGTTGGTAACCCAATTATAGCTAATGTAACTGGAGGGATGCAAGATCAAATGAGATTTGAAGATGAGGATGGTAACTGGTTTACACCTTCAGCTGATATTCCTTCAAACCATACAGGAAAATATAAAAAGTGTGGTAGCTGGGCATTCCCAGTATTCCCTTCAAATCGTTCACTTCAAGGTTCACCTAAAACACCATACATTTGGGATGATAGATGTAATCCTGAAGATGCTGCAGACCAAATCTACAAATTATATTCCTTAACTCCGGAACAACGTAAATCTGCGGGGTTAGAAGGTAGAGAATGGGCTTTAGGTAATGAAGCAGGCTTTACATCAGGAATTATGGGTGAAAGAGTTATTAAAAACTTAGATAAGTTATTCGCAACCTGGGAACCACGTAGCCATTATGAGTTTATTAAACCTAATGAATACCAACCAGATGTTCTAAATCATAAATTGTTATACTAATGAGCAAACCAATATTTACAATTAGTGCACCTTTCGATACCTACTCAGGTTATGGTGCTCGTTCTAGAGACATTATTAAATCAATCATTAAAAGTGATAAGTATAATGTAAAGTTATTATCTCAAAGATGGGGAAATACTCCTTGGGAATTTATTAAGGACCATGAAGAAGAATGGGGATTTTTAACCAATTACTTATTCACACCACAAGACCAACAAACACGTCCTGATATTTGGATGCAAATTACAGTTCCTAATGAATTTCAACCTATGGGGAAATATAATATTGGTGTTACTGCTGGTATGGAAACTACATTAGTGGATGCTAGTTGGGTTGAAGGTATTAACCGAATGGATATAAATTTTGTCTCTTCTGAGCATTCAAAAGCTTCATTTTTAAATTCTCAATATGAAAAACAAGAAAATGGACAACGTGTTGGAGTTGTTAAAGTAGAAAAACCTATTGAAGTATTATTTGAAGGTGCTAATTTAGATATCTATAAACCTACTACAGAACCATGTTTAATCGATTTTGACATCCCAGAATCTTTTGCATTTTTATTTGTAGGACATTGGATGCAGGGTAATATAGGTGAAGATAGAAAAAATGTAGGGTATATGATTAAATCATTCCTTGAAACATTTAAAAATCAACCAAACCCACCAGCACTTATTTTAAAAGCCTCAAGTGGGGGAGCATCATATTCTGACCGTAAAAGAGTATTAAGTAGATATCATCAAGTTAAACAAACTGTAAAAGGTAAACTTCCTAATGTGTACCTCCTTCACGGTGAATTTACTGATGAAGAAATGAATTCTCTTTATAATCATTCTAAAGTAAAAGCTATGATTAGTTTAACTAAAGGGGAAGGTTTTGGCCGCCCATTACTTGAATTTAGTTTAACTAAAAAACCAATTCTTGCTAGTGGTTGGAGCGGACATTTAGATTTCTTAAATCCTGAATTTACTACTTTGTTAAAAGGTAAATTAATGAATGTAGACCAAAGTGCCCTTGTACCTAATATGATTTTACCTGAATCACAATGGTTCCAACCAGATGCTGGAAATATAGGTACGGCGTTAAAAGATATGGTTAAAAATTATAAAAAATACGCTACGTTAGGAAAGCGACAAGCTCATTACAGTAAAACTAACTTTAGTTGGGAGAAAATGGATGAGTTATTATCTTCCTACTTAGATAAAAATATTCCAAACTTCCCAAAACAAGTAGCTTTAACCCTACCAGATTTAGGAAATGTAAAAAAACTTGAATTACCAAAACTGAAATAATATGGATAAATTAGTTATTTGTAAGAAATGTGGCAGCGATGCGTGTTATGCCCAAGAAGTAAATGAATCTATTACCAACTACCAGTGTATGGGTTGTGGGTTCATCTCTAATACTCTCATGTCTCCAGACTCACAGTTTATTAACGAGCAAAAAGAGGTTTTACCTGAACTTTATAAAGATTTGTTTTATGAAGATAAAGAAGGACATATTTGGATGCCTTCTACAGTAAATATTCCTACTATGGGAATGGTGTTTGCTAATGGAACTAATGCTGATAATTGGAGTTGGGCTGCTGTAAAAGCTGTTCCTGTTAAAGAAGAAGAGAAAGAAAAATATGTAAGAAAAGATAAAACTTCTTATGAGTACAGAATGGATATGGATACACTTAAAAACTATTCTGAACACGATTATATGGAAGCTTTAGAATATATTGGAATCTTTGAAAAACAAAATTAATGGAATTAGATAAACTAATCCAAGATTTAGAACATTTACAAAGTAAAGGAGTTAGAACTATTAAATTAGTTTTTTGTAATAACAATATTGAAGTAAAAACATTATTAGATGAAATTAAGTTATGCTATCCCAGTAAAGGATGAGTTCGTAGAAATTCAACGATTATTAACATTTCTTATTGAAAATAAGGATAAGGAAGATGAAATTGTTGTGTTGTGGGATTCTAAAAATGGAGATAAACAAGTAGAAACATATCTTCGTAAGATGAATGTTGAAAAATCCTTGTTTAAATGGTATTCTTATGAGTTTGATGGGCATTTTGCTAACATGAAAAACCACCTTACTTCACTATGTGAGGGTGAGTGGATTGTTCAATTAGATGCTGATGAAATGGTTGGAGAATTATTTATTCCTTGGGTTAAAGGTTCAATCAAAGCTAACCCAAATGTTCACTCCTTTTTTATTCCTAGAATTAATACTGTAGAAGGTTTAACTCAAGAGCATATCCAAAAGTGGGGTTGGAAAGTAGATGAAAGAGGTTGGATTAACTTCCCTGACATCCAACAACGTGTTTACATTAATAATGGTAAAGTAAGATGGAAAAATAAAGTTCATGAAGTGTTGGAAGGGCACGAACATTTTGGTATTTTCCCTAATAGAGAAGATGTTTGTATACTTCACCATAAGGATATTAAACGTCAAGAACGTCAAAACAATTATTACGAAACACTTTGAAAATAGCATTCCATAGTAACCAGTTAGGTATTAGAGGCACTGAAGTTGCTTTGTATGATTACGCATTAGGTAACCGAGATATATTAGGCAATGAGTCTATTATTATCTCGGATGCCCGCGCGGATTTGACAACGTTAGACAAATTTAAGACGCAATTTCCTGTATACCTCTACAATGATTTTAATGAAATAGAACAAATAGTTGAACGTGAGAGTGTAGATGCTGTTTATTGGATTAAAGCTGGATTTAATGATGGGAAGTTAGTTAGAAATGCTAAAAATTTAGTCCATTCTGTTTTTAAACATAATGAACCTCATGGAGACAAATATGCTTATGTTTCTAAATGGTTATCAACTGAAATGTCAAATGGAGAATTACCATTTGTTCCTCATATGGTAAATTTACCTAAACACAATTTAGATTATAGAGGTCCATTTGGTTTAGAAGGTAAGTTTGTAGTAGGTTGGTATGGCGGAGATAATTTTGAACTCCAATTTGCTAAACAAGCAGTAATTGATATTACTAAACAAAGGGATGACATTGTGTTTTTATTTATGAATTGTACCCCATTCACAAATGAACCCAACATTTATTTTATAAATGGAACTCATAATTTAGATGAAAAAGTAGCATTTATTAATACTTGTGATGCTATGATTCATTCACGTGAGCGAGGTGAGACATTTGGTTTAACAATTGCTGAATTTTCCACATTTGAGAAACCCATTATTACTTACCTTAATTCCCCAGAAAAAAATCATATTAATATTCTAGGTGATAAAGGTTTTTATTATGCCAACTACGCTGAGCTATATGAAATTCTAACTAATATAGACCACAATACTAAAGGGTATAATTGTTATACTGATTTTACCCCTGAAAAAGTTATGAATAAATTTAAAGAAGTATTTTTAGATGCCTAGTATTGCTTTTATTTTTGCTCACAGACCTACAGACAAATGGAATACACCTTTAGCTGTAGTTGAAGAATTTAAATCGCGAGGTTGGGATACTTCTATTTATAGTCTATTTGATTCTAACGATAATTACGTGGATGATAACGTCTATAAATTACTTGAAACCAAACCTGATGTGATCCTACATATGGATTGGGGTCGCCATTTATCTCCAGTATTATCTAAATTAAGAAACACGGGTGCGTTTTGTATAATGGAAGCAGGTGATGACCCCCAAAATTTTGAACGTAATGTTGTTAAAGCCCCTTGGTTTGATTTAATCCTTACCCCAGATATAAGATCAACAAACGAATATATAAATCGAGGATTTAATGCTGTGTGGTGGACACACTTTGCAGATATTAAAATTTATAAACCCCTAGAAATTAAAGAAAAATATGTTGCCGTATCTTCCAGAGGTAGAGGTAGTAGTCAAATATTAGATGCCTTAGCTGATTATTACTATGGAGATATTATTAATCAAAATGGTTGGGAAGGAGAAGAACATACCAAATTCCTAAATTCAGGTAAAATGGTTATTCAACATTCTAGATGGGGTGAAATCACTCGTAGAATATTTGAAGGAATGGCCTGTAGTAAATTAGTAATTACAGATCGTTTACATAAAGATATTTGCCTAGAAAATTTGTTTACTGAAGGTGAAGATATTATATTGTATAATGATATAAAGGATTGTGCTGAAAAAATAGCATATTATAATAATAACCCTGAAGAACGAGATAGAATCGCTTTGAATGGGTATAAAAAAGTAATGTCAAACCATACTCAAATACAACGAGTAGATTTAATTATAGAAGAATGGGAAAATTACCAATATCAATAGGAATGTTAGCCTGGAAATCAGGCCAAACATTAGTTAATACACTTCATTCTTACCATCTCAATGGTTTATTAGGGATGGTTAATGATGTTACCATTTTTTTCCAAGAAACTAGTGAAGAAGATATAACTATAGCTAAACATTTTGGAGTATCTTATATTGAAAGTGAAAAAAATATAGGAATTGGTAAGGCATTTATTGAATTAGCAGAAAATGCTCAATCTGAGAATATTTTATTCTTAGAACATGATTGGAGATTAATTGAGGGCCCCACTACAACACATGATAGGCTATCTTCTGGGTTAGAATTAATTAATAATGGATTTGATTTAGTTAAATACAGACATAGAAAAACCCCAGGTATTCCTTTATTTTCACAACGTCCTTATCAAGGTAACGAATTAAATCACTATGATAAGGAGATGGATTTAATGTCCCCTCACTTATTAGAATCTATTCATTGGGTTGAAAATCCTGAACAATCCTTCCCCGAACAAATTACAAAACAGGGAGAATATTTTACTACTACAAGTAGATGGGGAAATTGGTCAAATAATCCTGGGTTATTTAATACTGAGTTTTATATCAATACTGTAGAACCATTTGCAGGTGGTGGTATTGACTTAGAAGGAAAAATTGGAGGTTGGTGGGCTCGACAAGATTTCAAAGTTGCTCATGGGGAAGGATTATTTAAACATGAAGATTTAAAGAAATTTGGCCAGTGAAAATATTATATGTAACAAATCATAACAGGATAGCAATGGCTAGTGGTGGTTTTATTTCGGACTACCAAAATGACCTTGTATTTTATGGTTTAAGAGAATTATATGGGGATGATGTAGTAGATTCAACTCAAATTGTTTCACTTTATAAAGAATATGAAAATAGAATTGACCCTAGACATTTATGGGGTGGTATGACTACTTTTTGGCTTATAGGTGATAATAATATTGATAGAACTAATATTGAACAAAAAATTAAAGATAATTATTATGATTTAATTATCTATGGTGCTATTAAACGTTGTCAAGATTACTATGATTTAGTTTCTAAATATTACCCAAATAATAAGGTTATTTTAATTGATGGGAATGATGAAACAGAATTAGACCCTTTATATAAAAAACATTTATATTTTAAACGTGAATTAGTTGAAAAACATCCTAATTTACTCCCTATTACATTTGGCATCCCAACCAGCAAATTAACTACACCCAATAAAGATAAAACCCAACAATACGCAACCTGTATCCCAGGCCAACCTGATACTTACATTTTTTCTAATGAAAAACCTTATTATGAAGATTATCAAAAATCATATTACGGGGTTACTATGAAAAAAGCAGGGTGGGATGCTATGAGGCACTATGAAATTTTAGGTAACTATTGTATGCCTTATTTTGTAGGTTTAGAAAATTGTCCTGTAGATACTTTAGCAAATCTTCCAAAAGAATTATTATTAGAAGGTAGAGAATTAGCTTTTAATTTTGATGAACAAAAATATTATTGTATATTAAATGAATTATTTGAGTATACTAAAAATAACTTAACTACTAAAAACATAGCCCAATATATTATAGACCATGCAAAGATTTGAAATTATAAATACTTTTATTAGAAATAACAACTTTAAAAATTACCTTGAAATCGGGGTATTTGAGGGAAGAAATATTAGAGAAATTATTGCTGAGCATAAAGATGGAGTAGACCCTACTACTGAATTAGGTAGGAGTATACCTGAGATTAATTATCCTATAACATCCGATGAGTTTTTTGGAATGCTTAAAGGTCATGATATTAAGTATGATATTATTTTTATAGATGGTCTCCATATCTCAGAACAAGTAGACAAAGATATTGAAAATGCTCTTAATCATTTAGTTGATGATGGTATTATTGTGTTACACGATTGTAATCCCTTAGTAGAATTATGGACTAAGGTCCCACGCCAAAGTGAAGCATGGCACGGTGACGTTTACAAATCTGTATTACGTTTTAGACAGAAAAGTTCCCTAAAATACATTACAGTAGACGATGATTGTGGCTGTGGAGTTATTTTTAATGGTGTTGAAGAAGATAATAAATGTTCTAATGATTTACTCCAAGAAGGTGAAAATTCATGGGAGTATTTTGACAAATATAGAACTAAATTATTAAACCTAATTTCAGTTGATGAATTTAAGGCAACTTATCAATAAATCAACTTATGGTACTATAGGTTATATTGCTAGTGAGGATGACCTCATTAGAATGGAACAATACTTAATGTATAATCTAGAAGTACTTAAAGAATTTAATAATATCATAATTGCAACCAATTATAATGGAAATTTTCAGGAACAAAACGCTCAAATTTGGAAAAAATACTTTCCTAATTGTATAATTTTAGATTCTCCTGTAAATAGAGGTCATAATTTTGGTACTGCTGACCTAGATAATAAGATATTTGACTATTGTAAAGAAAATAATATTGAATGGTTGTGTAAGGGGGCTAATGATGTTTTACTTCAAACTAAAGTATTTGATCTTAAAATAGATAATGCTGATTTTTACTATATGAATGGTTTTTCATTTGAAACTTTATATAGAAACAATTTTAGTTTAGAAGAATTAAATAAAAACCACTTTACCCCCCAAACCAATTTTTATTTTATAAATGTTTCTAAAACAGATTATTTAACTAATAAAGAATATCTAAGTGAAACTTATAGTTATGTAAAAACATTACCTAATTATAATAATAAACCTTGGGAGTATATTCCTAAATGGTCTTGTGAAGATTTTTTAGCTGAATGTGTTATACGAAATAATCTCACTAAATATCATTTACTTCAAGGGGAGTTATATGAGAAGTTATTTAATTTAGTTAAAACTAATACTATGGGAGATCCTTCACATAAAAATATTATAATTCAAGGAGTCTGCCACTTCCAATTTCCCTCCCAACCAGTATTCGAGATAAATTTGGATTCTTAATTATTAATTATTATATTCACGTAAAATAAAATTAGATGAAAAAGTATTATTTTTATTCAAAAAGTGACAGAAATAAAGAATCGATTATGAGTATTCGATCTTTCTCTCGTTTAGAAGCAGCAATGAGATTTGCAGCAACTAAACAAATGGATCTAAAAACATTTTTGTCTATCTTTTCAGTAAGCAAGTAATGAAACGGAGTAAAAACCCCATCCTAAAACAATTGGAAGAAATTGTAGGGGCTAATGTAGATATCTCTGAATCTAAGAAAACCCGTGCTAAAAAAGAACAAGAAATGTTTTGTTTCATAGTAGACCTCTGGGATAAAGCTTGGCAACGAGGGGAAAAATTATTCAATGAGTATCATGTAGACCTAGGAGACTATGATGCAACTTTCTATCAGGCAATTGAAAAATTATTTATTCTATCCTATGGAGAAATGAAATCTGAAATTGTAGCTTGGTGGGTTTATGAGCGACATTTAGAAGATGGAGAAATAGCTATCATTGTTGATGAGGATGAGAAAGAATATGAATTGAAAACCTCATTAGAATTATTTAAATTTATTAAACAACTAAAGTAAAGCTTTTTAATATGTATGCTGTAACTTTAGATGTACGAGATATGACAAAATTTTGTAAAGGATGTGGTGAAGAAATCCACCCCCTAAGACTAAAAGCATTACCTAACACACAAACTTGTGTTAATTGCTCAAATACGGGTATGAAACGAGGTATTCCTGTAATGCATGGTGATGTAAGTAAAGACGATACTTGGGTTGATATGGTATTTATGGACGAAGATGTTTATGAAACCTATAAAAAATCAACTTCCAACGAGGATTAATTATGCCATTAGCAAAACCCCTTAGTAAAGAACAAATACTAGCGGCCATGTCCCAAACCTTATCTAATAAGGCAGCGGCGAGGTGGATGAATGTATCTTATATTCATTACAAAAAGTGGGCTAAAATTTATGACGCAACCGAAGAAGGTTACCCTAATTTATTTGAACAACATAAAAATCAAGCAGGAAAAGGCATCCCTAAATTCCTTAGTAACTCAGGAAAAGAACCAGCTTTATTAGATATTATTGAAGGGAGAGTAGATATTTCTTCATTTAGCCCTGAAAAAATTAAGTATAGACTTGTAACTGAGGGATATTTATTAGAGGAATGTAATCAATGTGGTTTTCATGAACGTCGAGTATTAGATTATAAAATACCTCTATTATTACATTTTAAAGACAAAAATAAAAAAAATTATAGGAAGGAAAATATAGAATTCCTTTGTTATAATTGTTATTTTCTCACAATCGGAGACATTTTTAACGATAAACAAATTCAGGGGATTGAAGATCATAAACCAGTAAATGAAGGGAAAGTAACTTGGGAAGTAGATGAATACCATTTACAACGACTTAAAGAACTAGGACTTGATACTAATGACCCTGATGAGTATGACATAGTAGCGAGACGATGAAAAAAGCAAGACGAGCACCTCTCTTAAGAAAGAAAAAACGTCATGATTCAATTACTAAGGATTATGAAAAAACAAAATCAAAACACCTTGAAAAACTTGCCAACAAAATGTTGGAGGACCAAGAAAAGATAAGTAAATTAAGGGATAAAAAGATTGATAATAAATTTTTAGACTTATTTTGACATGGCACACTCAATTACAGTTCAAACCCAAGAGGATTTTGAAGATTTAATGAAAGATAACAACTATGAAATTAGTTCTGCTATAACAAAATGTATTCTTAAAAATCTTAAAGGTAAAAAAAAACATATTCACATTTTAGAAATTAATGTTTTAGAAGAACAAACCACATATGATATCACAATTGATAGGAATGACATGGTTGATAGTTTAGAAAAAAACTTAAAGATTCATGAAAAAAATGAAGATTATGAAACTTGTGGTGAAATAGTTAAAGCGATTAAATATCTTAAATTAAAATAAATAAGTTATGTTTTACAAGTACAACAAAAAAGAATTAAAATTTGAAAAATGTTCTAAAGGTTTAGTTATCATTTTTGTAGTAAGTTTATTATCTTGCGTTTTTTCTTATATAGTAGGAATTAATCGTGGTTTATCGAATCCTACCCCATTTGAAAAAGAATTAGTTGTTTTAGACACTAAAGAAAAACCATTTTCCCAAGAAGAATTAATAACAATGCTTAAGGATTTAAATGTAAGATACCCTCACATTGTATTAGCTCAATCAATTTTAGAAACTGGACACTATTCTAGCACCATTTTTAAAACCAATCATAATTTATTTGGTATGAAAGAAGCACGTCGTCGGGTTAAAACCGCAAAAGGGACTCAATTAAACCATGCCTATTATGAAAACTGGAAAGAAAGTGTTTATGATTATGCCTTCTACCAGTGCCGTTATATGGGAAGGATTGATAGTGAAGATGAATATTATCAAGCATTAGATGCGTCATATGCTGAAGCAAATCAATATTCAACTTTATTAAAACAAATAGTTGAACGTGAGAATTTACATTCTCTGTTTAAGTAATATTTATTATTAAACTAAAATATTATAAAAAATGGCAAAAATAGCAAGTGGCGGGGCATTTACAGATCGTCCTAAAAAAACTCGCCCAGGGGTTCACTCCAAAACTAAAACATCAAGGAGTAAAAACGCAACAAATTATAAAAAACGTTATAAAGGACAAGGAAAATAATTAATTTTAAAAAAACCAATGTTATGAGTAAAAATTCAGCACGTCAAACGTATCAAGCCCACACTGAATGGCTTGTTTGGGCTAAAAAACAATACCCAACACTTCGTAAAGCTAAAAAACCCCAACAGGTCCCAATCTGGTTCGAAGGATATAATGCTTAAAAATTCACTTGAATTCTTCCTAAGTATCCCTGATGATTTGTTAGTTGAAATAGCAGTCAAAGATTGGGAGTCTTTAGAAATGTTATGTATAGCCTTAACAATGGATTTACAGTTATTAAAAGAAGAAAAAAATGAAAATATTAGTAATTGGGGAGGTATGTGTTGATAATTTTATATATTGTAGCACCACCCGTTTATCTCCAGAAGCCCCAGTCCCAGTTTTAAATCCAATTAGAATCACCACAAACTCAGGCATGGCTGGTAATACTATGGCAAATGTTAGAGCGTTAGCCCCAGATTCTAATGTTATGCATTTAATGCAAGAAGAAAGCATTACTAAAACTCGCTATGTAGAAGAAAAATCAAATCATATGTTTTTTCGTTTAGATGAGGGTGAAAATGATGTTACCCCATTTAAATGGAGTATGGTGGTTGATACCATGTTAGGTGAGGCTGATATTGTAATTGTAAGTGATTATAATAAAGGATTCTTAGGAGATGCTGATTTAAAAGAAATTGCTAGAAAATCTAAATTATCTATTTTAGATAGTAAGCGTAAACTTACAAATGATATTATTAAAGATTTTACATTTGTAAAGTTAAACGAATCCGAGAATAAAAATAACCCTAATTTAACTACAGATAATATTATTGTTACTTTAGGTAAAAAGGGTGCTTTATATAATGGAATATTATATGAATCCCCAAACCCTCAGGATACAATTGATGTATCAGGAGCTGGAGATACATTTACAGCTGCCTTTATAGTAAAATTTTATGAAACATTAGAGGAAAGTTATTCTATAAGGTTTGCCAATGAAAAAGCATCAGAAGTAGTATCTAAACGAGGAGTAGTAACCCCATTATGAAGCCAATATTAATATTTTGTCACAATTATGTTGCTCACAATTGGCATGGAATTGTTGAGGAACAACTATCAAAGTTAGTTAAAAGTGGTTTATATGATAACGCCACAGAGATTTATTATGGAGTTTATGCTCCTGACCAATTCCAGTTATTTAAATTCATAAATGTAGTAAAATTTTGGGATCTTAAAAATAAAATTAAAATTGTAGTTCATCCTATTAATGATGGGGAACGTCAAACTATGATTTTAATGCAAGAAACAATTAAAAGTTATCCTGATGCCTATACTTTGTATTACCATACAAAGGGCATTACCTCAATGTCTAACCATTCAAATAAAAAGGGTTTAAAATATTCTAATATTGAATCTTGGAGAAAATGTTTAGAATACTTTAATATTGAATGTTGGGAAAGATGTATTAGTGAATTTGAAAAACACCCCCACATTAATGTTTGTGGAGCTTTATATGTAGACCATAGTGGTAATCCTTATAAATATTTTTACGCTGGTAATTTCTGGTGGGCTCATACATCTTATCTTAATACTCTCCCAGATATGAAGGAAAGAGACAATAGAATGGGGTGTGAATTATGGATTGGTCAAAAACCTCATAATTGGATTAATTTACACGCTAGTAAGGGGGGAGATATTTACTATGAATACTTTGACCCAAAAGAATACAGAAAAGATTTGGATTCCTAAAATTCCCTTCGTATATTTAGGTATAAAGAAATAAAGGTTATGCTTTGGGAATTTACAAATACAAACAAATACGGGAATTTAAGAAGTCGTGTTATTTATCGCCCTGATGGGCAGCCATTTAGTTTTAATCCAAAAGGATTTGGTAAGTTTGTTCATGTTAAAGTATTTAAATACACTTATGAACATCCATTACTTCCACCAAGTCTATTTGTTGGGCAAGATGGTAAAAAATATATTGTACCTACTTGGCAAGAGGTATTACCTGAAACTACCTTAAATGATATTAATTGGGTTAAACCTAAACCATCTGTTAAAAAAATTGAAAATCCAAACGAATGGAAATTCGAATCAAAATCAGACCCTGGTAGTTATTATGTTGTAACTCAAGTTAGTGACTTTAAAGTCAAATGTACTTGTACAGGTCAATATAGAGCAAAAGATAGAAAATGCCGTCACATGAAAGAAGTAATGGCTGAATTAGGAATTAAATAAATAAGTTATGGCAACAATAACACTAAACATCCCTGATGCTTTAAGTAAAGTAAAATTTACTAAAGAACAACTTAGAAGATTAGAATTAAGTTTACTTCCTGATATGGCTGAAATCCATGCACTAGAAATTTGTAAGAAAAAATTTGGTGTTAAATTTCATTTAGGAGCTTATAATTCTAAGGGATTTGACCTTATATCTGAAGATAAATCTATTATTGTGGAAGTTAAGCAAACATCTTCAGTTATGGGGAATAGTAAACGTTTACAAATTGGGGGTTATAAGAATAAAGAAAATAATTGCACCCACATTTTAATACTAGATTATAACTCTAACAAATGTTGTATTTTAGAACATGATGATTTCTTTTATAATACCCTACACCATACTAATAATGCATCTTGGAAATGGGATAGTGAATATAATGTAAAGGGGTCAAATAGATGTGCTGAAAATACACAATGGTTTTTAAATAATGAAATTGAATTATGAGTAGAGGTAGACCATCAGAAACAGAAGCAGTAGTAAAAGAAAAATACACACTAGAATTTTTCGAGGTACCTAGCAAACCAGAATTAGGTGGAAAATCAGTTTGGCACTTTGATAGGAATAAAACATCATTTGGTGCTTGGAAAGTAGAACACACACCTCCTAAAGGTTGGAAAGCACCCAAAATTAAAGCTGATAAAGGTAAAGCTTATGCTAAACAACCAGTAGTAATGGTATTTAAAACATCAAATCGTTCAAATGCTAAAACTAAAATGAAAGTTTGGGCTAATGAAAACATTGATTATATTATTACAGCTGATAAACTTCCAGGTATCCCAGATGCTGCTGAGGTGTTAGAGTTAGCAGTAGGTGAAAGCTTTATTGAAAAATATAAACTTAAATATAATTTATAATATTTATAACATATAATTTAATTTAAATAAAATGGCAACACGTGCGTTAGTAGGTTTCATTCAAGATGGACCAAAATTAATTTCTACATATAACCATTATGATGGTTACCCTGAAAATTTAGGTAAGGGATTAGATTCACATTATTCAATGCCTGAAGAAGCTTTAAAAATAGCTTCCATGGGTTACATTTCATACATGAACCCAGAAACAGGTGAAATTGAAGCAAAACATAAAGAACCTGCTGATAAAACACCACTACCTGATGATTTCCAAGAAGCTATGTTTAAAGTAGCTGAAATGGGTGATTCTTATGGTGCTGATTACATTTATATCTACAATGTTGAAACCTCAGAATGGGATTTTGCTTCACTTGGTAGAGGTATCAGAGGAGCAGCTCAAGAATTGATGGGGAAATTAGGTGAACTAGAAGGTGGTATTTTTGCCCCTGTGGGTGATGATTTAGGTGTACCTGGGGATAATGCTTTAGGTTTAGAAGAAGGTAATTATATTACCGAATGGAAAAAATTCCTAAAAGAAAATACAGTAGAAAAAGTAATGTCTCAAGCTATGTTCAAATTACAAGACGAACCTAAAGAAATGCTTGATGCTTATAAAAAATCATTAGCAAATGATATTCGTTTAAACGGTAAAGAACAATACGAAGACTATTCAGTAGAAGATTTTATCGAAGACTACGAAAACTACATTGGCGATAAAATGGGTTCATAATTCATAAAAATGTCATATAAAAAAATTTGGAGGCCCGGAAGGGCCTTCATACATTTATGTATAAATGAAAAAGTAATAAAAGTTATGAAAGTATTTAAAGATTTAGAATTTAAATCAAGACCAATGAATGATGGTGTTGGTGCCACAATGAAATTTGATAATGGGTTTACCATTAGTGTTCAAGCAGGTAAATTTGCTTACTCAACACCAAGAGAGAATTTGAATAGTCCTGATGATTTTGCCTCATTTGAGATAGCAGTATTTGGACCTCCTAATGGTGATTTTGTTACTAGTGATTTTGTACTCGATTTAGATGATGATGTTTTGGGGTGGCAAAACCGAGGTCAAATTAATGCATTGATGTTGTTAATTCAAAGTAAAAAATAATATGGCAAAGTTAAAAAACAAGTACAAACGAGAAGAAGAAGAGCTAATTAACTCAATGATAAAAAGTGGTAATAAAACATTTATCACTCGTATTGAATTGATAGAGACTTCTAAAATTAAAGAACATCAAATCTACGAATGTAGGTATGTAGATAATGGTACTAAAAAACAAGTAAACATTATTGCTCATGATGTTACTGATGCTGTTAGTAAGTTAGAGGCAATGGTTGGATTTGGTTTACCTCAACAAGCAGCTAATTA
>Ga0070745_1000719_pt1 | contig 19262 bp, 22 predicted proteins | sample VirMetDEL_Mar_4_FD_77438 | JGI IMG/M metagenome (GOLD analysis project Ga0070745, IMG submission 77438) | Aqueous microbial communities from the Delaware River and Bay under freshwater to marine salinity gradient to study organic matter... | ecosystem: Environmental > Aquatic > Marine > Coastal ...
CGAGGAGCGTTGTATGTCGCCCAGCATGTACTAAAATACGCGCTGTCTCGTTCGTCCAAAATGGGCTTAATCGACTCTGCCGCATTGGTTACGTAGAACGCGCCAGTCGCATCGGTAGGCCGGAGTTCGTGAATCCCCTCGTCGGACATGAACAGGAGCGTACCCGAACGAAGATCCCCGGTGGTTTCCTGAATGGTAAAGAAACTCGGGGTACCCGCTGCCTGAGTCACGTCGTTGATCGACCCAGAGGACAGGGACTCGCTTTGGTTGTACCGAAGGATCTTCTGGCGCTTAAAAATCAGGAGATTGCTTCCGAACACATACAGCCCGGTGATGTCTCCGGAGCCGCGATCGACCTGGAAACTCCCGCCGCCTGACCACTGTTCGATGTTGTCTGCGTTCGAATAATGCAGCGTGTCTCCGGTCGCCATCCAGTACCGGCCCGCGTACATCACCAGAAACTGCCCGGTCGCCGGAGACGAGCCTCCGAGGGCGCTGATTCCCGCACTGTCTGTGTACTTCTGAGGGGCATCTACGCCGTTGGAGATTACCAGGAGACGCGATCCAGAGGAGGTTCCATACACCATCCGACCCGACCAACGCACGCCGTCTGTGGTCGAGAACGTCCCTACAGAGCCTCCTGTAACCGTCGCCCAGTCCCCAGAGGTGCGTTTGTACACACCACCGTTCTCAGACGTGGCGATAAGCTCTGTGCCCTCTGCGTAATCAAACAGGCCCGAAACAGCATCCTCAACGGTGTTGGTCCCGAGTTGCGTGTACCCCTGCATCTTCTCGGGATCCCCGGAGGATTTGTTGTAGACCATGTTGTAGAGGTCCCAGAGGGAGTTGCGAGGAAACTCCGGGTTGTTCTGAGCCATCAGACGGTAGATACCCCCGTCCAACACCTCTACCCGATCGCGCCCGTCATAGCCTGACCGCATTTAGTTCCCTCGTTCCCGCTGCTTGATCTTTCTGTACGTACGGAACTCGTCGTCTTCTTCGCTGCTACCCTCAGATTTCCACGGCTTTTGTGTACGCTTCATCTGGCCGCGATTCGTCCTGGGAGTCAGCCGCCGCTGTTTTTTACCCACGACGGTAATGCGTATCGAACAGGATGCCGGAGCGCCCCGGGTATCGAATCCCGTACTGGCGTCGGTACGTTTCTACGTCAAATCCGACATCAATGCGTTCCCGGTTTTCGCGCTTGATAACACTCACCATCGCCATTTGCGCGCGCTGTTCGTACACAGCCGCGCCCTGGTAGTTTTCGTCCCATTCCAGGCCTGCCGCGACGACCTTGTGCTCGACGAAGTCATAGGCGCTGGATGGTGCATCGGCCCCGAACATAACCGTGCCGAACGTCGCGTTTTCAGAAAACTCCGTGGTGTACCAGAGTTCGATCAGCAACGCTGTGGTGGGATACGGCCACAAAACAAACTGCGGGTTGTCGTTCGAATCCGGGCCGATTTCCGCGATGATCTGCGGCTTCCCCGAGGTGTTCCGGTGACGGTCTCCCCCGGCAATCTGCATAAGTTCTGCGAAGGTTTTGACCACCAGGGGAGCACCCCCAGACTGGGGCGCAGCGTACGGAATCGACTCGCCGTAGGTCGCCGTGTACAACTCACCAAAGTTCGTTGTGGAGACCGCGTACGTGTCTGTGACAATTCGGTACGCACCTGCTGTGGAGGTGTCTCCGAGATACGCCGTTTCGAGCGTGAGGGTATCCGGACTCGACCCCGTGTCCACCGAGTCGATGAGATACGATGTCTGATCTGACGTACGGCGAAAGTACATTCCAGCGACAACCGAACCGAAGTTGTCGGCGTCGTTTCCGTCCGAGTCCACGGAGGTAACCGTCGTCGATCCGTTGGTTACCGCCGCCGACCCGGTAGAGATTTCCGCTGTGGTGATAAGCGGGGCACGCTGAAGCCGCCAATCAAAGTCCATCTGATCGGTAAGCTCCCGAACCGCATTGTTCGCAACCTCAATCAACCGCTGTTGAAGAATGTTCGATGCAGTGAACTCGGTGATCTCCGGTTCACCCATCGTCTTCAACGCTGCGTTGACGATCGTACCAAGGGTTTTGGTGGGCATCTATCGCCGCTTTCGGTTGCTAGTTGACCCGTGCCCAGATCATCAGGTTGATTTCATCGCCAGACGCGGCGTCCGTGGTGGTGATCGTCAAATCACCCGTGCCACCCGTTGCGGTCTTTACCAGGCCCTCAAGGCCATTCCAAGTGAAGTCAATGTCCACGGGGTCTGTACCCGCGAGTACGGACGACAGAAGGAACTCATCCGCCGTGGCATCGAACTCGAGAGTGAACTCAATCCCGCCCGTGGTATGGAACAGAACGCGCTGAAGGTTGATTCCGTTTGTATACCCGTCGAGCATGGCAGACAGGTCGATAACCGCTACGTCGGCCATGTCGTCGGTAGTGGTCCATACGGCGTTCCAAGAAATGAACAGGCCGTGTCCAACCTGACGAGAGTACACACTGGGTGTGGGTGCAGCCATGAAATGCTCCTGTTAAATAGGGAGAGGACCGAAGTCCCCTCCCCCATTCAATCTGATTACGAGGCTGCCGTGGTCGGGAAGATGCGCGCCGTCTCGTTGATCGCATCGGCTTCGTAGTTTTCGAAGCACATGCACGATCCCGGGTCGATCATCGAACCGAGCGTACCCTCGCCAACAAAGTTCCCAGAGATCGTCCCCGTGGCCGCAGCCGAGAAGATGATCGCGGGACCGAAGTTGCTGACGTTGTCCTCGACGCGGCACAGCGTGTGCGCCACACCCGAGTTAATAGCTCCGGCATCCCAGGCATTCGTATCCGAACCGCCGTCAAACACATTCCGACGGATCACCGCCCGGGTTGCGCCCGTCGCTTCGATTTCGATAGCCGCATCCGGCCCGTTCGCCGTAACGTGGAATTCATTGTCCTCGACAACGAGGTCCGTGCCCGCAGCCGGAACCGTAATGGTTTCGAGATCGTTCGCACCACAGTAGAACACGCAGTTACGAACAGTCAGACCCTCGGCACCCGCATTGATTCGGGAGGTCAGAGCCGCGCCCGAAGCCGCGAACTCCAAGCCATCAATGGTCACACCCACACCCGTCACGTCGATCAGATCATCCGACGCCGCGAGAGTGTTCGCAATCACAGCAGCGCGCGTCGCACCAGCCGTATCGCCAACACCCATAATCGTCACATCAGCCTTGCTGATGGTGATTCCCGCAGTGAGCGTCACCGTGCCCGGAAGCACCGCGATGGTATCACCCGCGCCTGCACGACACTGCGTATGGGCCTGCGAGATGGTGGACAGCGGACGAGCCGGATCCTGTCCGTCGTTGTCGTCCGAAGCACCGATGCCCGTGCCCGTCTTACCTCTGGCAGCGACCGTACCGCCACCAACAAAAAAGACCCGGCCACCAGGCTTGTTCGTGTTCACCCAGTATCCCGAGGTCGGGTTGAAGATCAGCATTGGAGTTGTCTCCGTTCGCTAGTAATGGTCATCCATGACTCGTTGAACCCGGGACCTCCCGCCCGGGCGGCGGCAGACAAGGGGAGAGAACGAACACTCTGTCCGCTCCCTCCCCCCTCTGGTTTACGCACCGCGAAGGTCGAAAACGCCCTTCGGGTCACCCCAACCGCTCGACTGAGCGAACGACATCTTGATCTTGTAATCAGAGGTGTCGAAATCGTACTCATAGTCGGACCACGGCTCCTCGCGCGTGAACAGCGTCAGGGAGTGATCCTCCTTGTCGGACAGCAGGAAGCAGCGATCCGCGTCGGTGAGGTAGTGCCAGACAACGACCTGAACCTTACCGTTCAGCGGGTTGATCGCGTTGGTCGAATCCTCCGGCATCTGCCGCGAGGAGATCAGACGGTCGGCGTTGAAGCCTTCCTCCTTCGGAACCAGCAGGATCTTCGGCTGAATCGACAGACGACGACCGCCGCCGGAGCGGAAGTCGCTGAAGTCGATCATGGCCTGCTCCAAAGAAGTCTGGCTCAGGTCAGCCGCCGAGGACAGCTGGTTCGAATAGGTCGTGCCGTCTTCACGGACGTGCGAAGCGCTCGACAGCGTGACGCCGTCCGCACCCGTGTACCCAGCCGTTTCCGCCCGGTTGCAGTGGTTGGCGAGGATCGTCTCTTCCGTCGCATCCGCCGCGTACGAAAGCTCCTTCGCCAGCTTCTCGATCGTACCGTACATCTCGTCCCGGTACATCCGCCGCGTGACTCGGAAGCCGTTGGCGTAATCCAGGTGGGTGTACGTCTGAAGGAAGCCCTCGTTGTTCGTGAGGTAGGTGACCTGCTCACCCTCGGTGATCTGCTGCATGAGGTTCACGCCGCCGACCGTCAGAGAGTGCTCACGATACTGAGAAGAATCCTCGACGTTGAAGAGCATACGGCCAACCGCCGAACGCTCATCCCACTTGTGGAACATCACATCGTTAATGCCGCGCAGGAGCGTGTGCTGCTCCCAGTTGGCAGTCATTTCAATGCCGGCCATTGGGTTAGACTCCTGCGGCGAGGGTCAGAAGTCCCTCACCCTGGTTAAGCTGACAGACCCAGTCAGCATTCACAGCATCCTCTTCGTTGTCTTCGCGCTGCACGAAGTCGAGCAGCTTGAACCCGCCATCGGACGTACTCAGAGAGCCCAGACCGATTTCGTGTCCGGACAGCTTGGTGACCGTGGATCCCGTACCAGCGACGTGATCCGCCGAATTTCCGAGATTGGTCTGAGCGGGGGTCGCGGCACCGTCATCCTGTGCTTCGTACAACTGATGCGGGTTGTCCGCAACCATGACAGGGTTCGCTGCCGTCGAGGCCGTCGAGGCGGCGTTGTACGTCAGGGCTGCCCCAAGAAGTTGGACTTCCCCCGCAGCGGCGGGGCCGACGTTTCCATCGGACTGCATCTCAATCACGTCGCCCTTGAAAATGCCATCAGACTCGTCCGCATCGACCGAGTAAGGCCGGGCACGCAGTAGAGGCCCGTAGGGATGGAATCCCCGGGGCCGATCATTGTTCGCCATCGTGCTATCTCCTTGAAAGGTGGCGAGTTACAGAAAGTCTACACCACGGGTATTAGTATCTATCTGCTCCCCGACGGCTTTCCACCGTCAACCCGAGATTCGACTCTCCCCCCTCGCGCACCCGGCGCTGTGCTAGAGCGCGAGAGACTTGTGACGCCTGCTGATGGTCGAGATTTCGTTCCGAACGCAGGTAATCATACGTTCGCTTCTCGTACGCATCGCGGGCGGCGGCAATTTCTTCCGCTCGGGCATTTAGCTGATCCGTCACGCGGCTGTCCTTTTGCCGACGACGCCGCTCAGCCAGTTCGTGCGGAAGTTCCATGAGGACGAGTTCGTTGGCTTTCATCAGCCCGTCCTCTGTGGAATTGTTGTATGCCCCCTCGCCTTCGACCGTCTTGGCTCCTTGGCGCTTGAAATGCTCAACACGGTCTCGACGCACCCAACGGGGGGTCGAACCGTCCATCTCCATGCGCTCCCGAATGGCCTCGGGAATCGCCAGAAAATCATGGTGATCCAGGTGAGTGATCTCGTTGATTCCCGCAGCGGCCAGGATCTCGTTATCCGAGTCGCCTACAGGAATCGGCGCGAGTTCGCTCAAATCCAACACTTCCCGATCGAACAAATCCACGATCGAATCCTTGTGCTTACGACGAATGTGCGCGGCCAGAGACTTTTCCATCTCGGGCTTCGATCCCCGGTCCCACGGAGACCAGCCACACACACCACAAGACCCTCCATGCTTTTCGATGGAGCGGTCCACAGCCCACTCGACGGCCTGACGGAATTTGGATGTCACCGGGGCCGTACCTTCGACCTCGGGTTCCTTCGATTGGGCTGCTCTAGCCATGACGCGCTCTCACCTCTTTGAGTTTTTCAGCGGACAGTGAACGAACGGTTTTGAACGGAGATGCCTTGGGGTCGATTGTGGCCTTTGGAGCCGCACCACCGGGGCCGCCAGGAGACATCGGATTCTTCGGACGCTTGCGCTCGGCCCCGGGCTTGAGTTTCCCGGCTTTGACCAGATCGTACACAACGCCCTTTAGAATCCAGGGGGCGTTGGCCGGATCTGCGGCGGCCTGAGCCATCTGCGGATCCCGAAGAACCTTCTGGTACTCCTTTTGAACGATCGCGGACTCGTTTCCGGAGATCACCCCGGAACGAACCAGGTCCGAAACCTCTTCGTTGACCGAAAGACCCGAGCGGATCTCGTTTCGAACACCGCCAGCAGCTTCTGCGGCGATATTCCGGACCTGCTCTTCGGTCAACCCCGAACCGGCGCCCATTTTCTTCAACATCAGACGAAGATGCTGCGAAATCGCCTTCTGGGTCGCTCGTCCGGTGTCGTCGTCCGAGTACAGCGCGGCGATTTGGGCGTCGATGTCGTCCTCTTCGTCCGCTACGGGGGCCTGTTTGGGCTCCTGCACGGGCTTCTGGCTCTCCTGTTGCTGAATACGCTGCTGCCACTGCTGATCGCGTCGTTGGATGGCCTGAAGGACCAGTTCCCGTGCGCGCTCCTGCTGGGCAGGCGTGAGTTCATCCGAAGAAGGTGAAGGTGCGGGGGACTCAGACGGGGTTTCCGTCACTTCCTGAACGGCCTCTGGGCCAGTATCGGGCTGTGCGTCAGCCGCAGCTTCAACCGCTTCGGTTAGTTCGCTCATGTTAGCTCCGTCAGAGGGTTTTAATACTGGTTACGCGGGGCCTTCTTGGCAGGCTTCCCGGTGGACTTCGACTTGGCCTTCGGCGGCATACCCTTGGTACCCGAACAGGCTTTGCGGGGGCTACCCGGCATACTCATCTTCTTCATCTCGTAGTCTCCGTGCGAGATAGGTGGTTTAAATAAAACCTACTACTTGATACGACAAACTACAACTGCTGCGAACCCGCACTCCGAAGAGCGTCGAACACGGACAGCCACTGCTCTCGGGTGAGCTTCCCCGAAGGGATAACCACCGGAGACGGCCCAGTCAGGTTGACCAGGACCCAGGGACCCGAACCACCCGTTACGTTCGAAACGACGGCTTTGCGAGCCTGCTCAGGAAGTTTGTCCGCTAGAATCTGCGGTTCGCTCATCTTCGATTGCCTGCTTTCGATAGTTTTCGATTCGTTTTAGCACCTTACGGATGCCCTCGACCTGACCGGCCTGTACGTTCACCTTTTGAATGTCGCCCTCTTTGGCGTCGAATGTAAGCCGTTGGGTTTCAATGCGTTCCATTTCCTGGATCTCAGCGACCAACTCCTCAAAGGCGCTGTTGGTGACCAGATCCTTGCGGGCTCGGAACGTAATCCCCTGCATCTAGCGTCTCTTTCGCTGTTTGAACATCGGCCATTCGTGCCCAGGAAATTGCGGCGGGGTAACCCGTCGGAAGTTGGTGATCTGATCTACCAGACGAGGAAGTCCGCTACTGTCAGCATACCGGCTAGCGGGATCCAGCATGATGAGCACCTGATGTGCGTCGTTTCCTGTACGCCCGCCGCCTGTGTGTGTAAGCGCGTCGAAGCCTGCTTGGATGATCCCATCCGTCATGGCATCGTACGCCTCATGCGCTTCGTCCATTGTAGCGCCCATGTCCGTCAGGCTGTTCTTCACCCCATCCCAAAGATCATCCACGGTTGCCCGGGCGAATCCAGTCGAGGTTTCCCCCCACATGAGCTTGTTCGTTAGCTCGTACGGTTCTTCCCCGTGGATATGCCGAAAATCCTCTGCGATCTCTTCGAAGACGCGCCTGACTTCTAACGGTGGGGGCTCGTTCAGATCCAGCACCTTCTCCGGACGCAGGTTCTGCTGATACACATACCCTCGAGGGTCGGCCATCTTCGGGGGCTTGTTGGATGGATCATCACCCCGCATGATCGCATCTGACCACGCCCTCCTGTGTTCTTGGGCCAACCGTTCGTTCGCCTTTTTGGTCCGGGCCTTGGCGTACCCCTGAGGAATCTTCCCCGTGTTGTCGGTGTTGTAATACCCCTGACCGTACAAATTGCCTGCGGGATCCGTGCGTGTGACCGAGATCGTCTCCGGCGTTAGATTCTCTACGTCTGTTCCGTGACGCCACTTCTTTGCCGCCAAAAACCTCGGGTCTGTGCGCTGACCAATGCGCCCGAGAGTCTGGTACATGGTCTTGATGTCCGAAGCCGACAGCGGAACCTCGGCCAGAATGCGCTCAACCGTCTGGTATCCCTCTTCGTCACTCCCCAGACGCTCAAGCTGGTCGAGAGGCATTCCCATGCCCAACAACCAGGAAATCAAACTCTGCTCGTCGGTATAATCCTCCCGCGACATGAGCTTCCCGAACTTCGGAGGCGTCAGTGTCGTCGGTCCCTGGGACGTTCGGAGCGCGTCCGTACGAACAGCTTCGGTCATGCTACCCACCCATTGAGTTAATCATCGGAGGTCGCCCGTTTTGTGACGGGACTCCTTGGGCCGCCTGTGCTTGCGGAGACGCGCTTACGTCCCCCATCGCGCCGGACTGGGCATTGTCCAACTGCGCGACGTTGTTCGCGTTCGGCTGGGGATTCGACTGCTGCGGAGCACCCCCGCCTGCCATCGCGTTCATCATCGCCACCTCCTGCTGCTGCTGCTTCCGCATCATCTGGGCCTGAGTGGCTTGGATGTGCGCCATGAACGCAGCGAGGTTCGGACGACCAAGGGCCAGATACGCCTCCGACGACACATGCTGGATGTGCGCCTGAAGGTGCTCGGCGTCATTGTCAGACGGATGGACTGGCGCGGGAACCCCCACGCCGTGTACGAACTGATCCATCTCGCCGTTCTCTTCGGTCGCGTCCTTGGGCGTCCCTGCTGACACCGCCTCCTTGGGACCGATGAACCGCTCTGGATCGTCAAACCCGTAGGCGTGCATGATGAAGTTTTCGGCTTCCCAACGCCGCCCGGGATCCTGGTTGATGAGCGGACTCACGTTGATCTGCTGGGTAAGCATCTGAGCCTGCTGCTGACGGAGCATGGACGAGTAGAGTCCGTGGTTGGCTCCGAGGGCGATGTCGTATTCCCCACGGAACCAGAGTTCGTCACGGGACAACCGCTGCGTCAAAGGCCCTTCGCGGCCCTGCAAACGCAGAATGCGTTCATCCGGCCCGTACTGAATCTCGGCTTCGTACACAAGGTGGCAGAGGTTCGAAAACGCAATCGCATCCCCGGACATGATCTCTTCCGTACGTGCCATCGCCTCTTGCTGCGTTCCGACAAACCCCGTTGCGTGCCGGGCAGCGGCTCCCTTCGTGGGGCTAACGCCAAGGAACAGATCCGTAACACCCAGCACTCGTTCGACCAGGGAATACAGCAACTGCTCTTCCTGGTGGTAGAACGAGGTGACGTTCTGCATCTGCGGGAACTGAACGTCCCGAACATCGTCCACGGGAATGCCCTTACCAGGGCGTAGGACAATGCGCTCAGGATTGATCGTAGACGACGCGGAATAGAAGAAGAACGGCATGTTGGTAGCAAAGCCAACGTCCATTCGCATGTTGTGAATGGTGTCAAGCTCGGCGCTCAAATCCCCGACGATTTCAGGAATGCCCATCGACAACCGGCGATTTCCGAGCGTCTGGAAATCAATTTCGATGAGCGGACGCCGGTTGTGCCACTGAATATCCGACAACGGGAACGCCCCCAGAAGCCGCTCCGGCTCCACGCACCAGAAGAACACGCACTCTACGTCCTCGCCGTCGATCTCCCACGGCATGAACCAGGTGATGATCTCGAACTCAGGGTTCTGGCGCGTACGGGTGCTGCGGTCTGCGTTCGAACGATTGCGGTTGCGGCCCTCAACCCGGTCTCGGAGTTTGGCCGGACTCTGGTTGCTCGACGAGATCGCACCACCGGAACGGTCCTGAGATGGGGCTTCCTCAACCCAGTCCGCGCGTTCTTCATCGTCTTTGATGTAAGCGTACGAACCGCCGCGCTTCTTCCAGATCAGGCCCAGAGACTCCCAGGATCGAATCCCGACCCAGTCCGCACCTTGGGGGTTGGCTTCGGTCACCGGCTGAAGGTTCGTACCCTCAAACGGCTCGATCACGTCCTCCCACTCATGGGGAACGAGAATCGGCCCGTCGTACTTCACCTGAGTTGTACGTACAGAGGTCTTTACCGGATCATCGGATTCGATCAGATTCCCGTCTTCATCCCGCTTCGGAACCCCGTTCTCGTCCATCTCGTAGGGCATCCGGGTCCGATACGAAAACTCATCCCGCGCCCAATGAACCGTACCAACCGCCCGTCCGTGGATGCAGCGAATCTTGGACATCCGGTGCCAGCGGTCCCGAAGGTTCATTCTCTTCGGTTCAAAGTGCCACTTGACCAGATCCGCCGCGTTCTGCGCCACCTCTGCGTCATCGTCTTCGACAAAGTGCCCGACAACCAGCGGCACCTGACCCAGAAGCCCCGAGGTCAGCCTCGTTGCGTACGAGTCGATGAGCCAGTACGGCATCTGTACATGAAGATTCGAGGAGTTCGGCCAAGGACCGTCGTCCGGACCACGAAAGTCCAGAGCACCACGGAACATGAGGTCGTAATCCTCATGCCGCTTCTTCCACTCTTCCCGGTCCTCTATCGCACCACGGTACAGGTTCTTAATCGTCTCGGAAATCTTCTTGATTTCGTCGTCGTCGAGATCCAGAGGGACCGGGTCAGCGAAATTGGGCGCACCGAACTCGTCTTCGGAAACCCCGCCCTCGTCAGGCAACGGGGGCAGGGCACCAAAGGCGTCCAACGCAGAAGTAAATTCAGTCACATTTGCCTACTTGGTATCAAGTCGTAAAGACAAAGATAACCGTCCGGGCTTCACTCCTCAACCACTGTAGCGAGGATGTCGCCCTCTCGCAGAACGAGATACGACGCTCCGTCCACCTTGATCTCTGTCCCGGCGTAGCGGGAGATCAGTACGCGGTCTCCGGGGGCTACCTCAATCGGCACCCGGTTTCCATCCGCATCTAGCGCGCCGGAGCCCACACGAATCACCTCGGCAGCATCGCCCATCTCTTGGGCCTGTTCAGGAATCAGGATCCCGCCCTCGGTTACTTCATCTCCCGTGTCGATCCGACGAACGAGAACACGGTCAGCGAGCAGGGTCACGTCTTCGGGCTTAAAGCTCATGGCTAACATCTCCGAAAAGGGATAACTGAGAAGCGCGCTCCTTGTCGAGCGGGCCGAGAAGTTTCTGGGATACGAGCCAATCCACCGCCTGGTCCCAGACGCCAGCGGCTTTCAACGCCCACCGAGCCGAATGTTGGATCTCGGGGGTCCAGTCTGGTTGTTTGCCCACGATCTCTGTGGGGAGGGCGTACATCAGTAGCCGAAGTCGAAACGATCGTACGAAGTCCTCTTCCGGAACGTCCTCGGACACACCGGGAGCGTACGACTTCCAGCGGTGGAACGTTTCGTCCACACTCGTCCAATCTAGCGCCTTGTACAAGTCGGTCAAAGACATGGGGTTAGTACCCTGTGGGGTTTCTGGCGCGCAGGTGGTCGGGTCGAGGTGGTTCTGACAACCGAGTCGCGTGGGAATTCAGCAACCCCCGGACAGCCAGGTACAACGCGGTCGTGCCTCCGACCTGGTTCGTACGTACGGACTGCATGGTGCGGTACACCGGGAAATCATCCAGGAACAGGATCATAGGCACCGGAGCACCGTCCGCGCCGATCAACGGATCGCCATCGGAACCAGGCCGGATCACCACATCGTTCAAATAGGCGTTGAGTTCGGACTCTACTTGCACAGGGGTTACGTCCCGGGGTACGACCCCAGCGACCGTATCGAACGATACAAACTCCGGCCAACGGGTCCGAGCCGTGGCCTCAAGCATGTCCGCAGGGTAGCGAGAAAGACCATCTAGCGCCCGCAGAGACCGAACCGCGTCCTCGGGGCGGGACGGGCAGAAAACGAACTGGGACCGGTAGCGGTCTTTTAGTACCCGGATCTGGGTCCACGCATCCGTCGATGAATCGGTATCCAAGATCTCATCCAGCACGATCATGCAGGAGGATACGTGATCGCCCTTCACGAACGTACGCTGACCTACGACACAGGCGAACAGGGGATCGAACGAGACCCCGATGGCGGTACGGGAGAACGGCAGCTCCAAGGTTCGTTCGGTCGGCAGGGGCGCACCCACCAGTTCACTAGCGCCTTCGTCAGAGATGCCGGGGTGCTTGGTCAGCCACAGGATCCGGAGATCGTCCCCGTGCGGGTAGGTTGCGACGTGCTGGTTCACAGGTTCTCCAAAACGAACGGAGAGCGTACGTGCTGGGCCGACGACCAAGAGGGGTAGGATCCGTGCCCGGACTCAGACGCCGCGCCCATCAGCGCCATTGCAAGGGCGATTACCACGTCGATCTTCTTGGTCTGTACGAGTTTGATGATCCGCCAACCCCGCTCGGTTTGTTTCGCCGATGCCCAGGAGAAGTGTGCCCGGAGTTCATCGTCGTCAGGGAGTGCGAGCCGGTTCTCGGTTAGCATGGAGTGCAGGGTGTTTGCCGCGTTCGTCATCTGGGACTGCTGGTTCACTTCGATCAACCGGTGACCGTGACCAGCGGCCCGTAGCTGTTGGGCCAAGGTGATGGCCTGATAAGGGTCGTACCAGAGCCCGGCAACAGGCTGGGTAGAGAACAAACGTTCGAGCACCGGGTACACCTGGGTGACCAGATCGACCGGAGGTTGCCAGATCCGATGACCCCAGATGGCGTAGTGATCGAACGCCTCGTCCGGGGTTACAGCTACCAGAGCGCAGGTATCGCGTTTGGTGGCGACATCCAGCCCGAGATACAGAACCGGATCCAGCCGGGTTCGACGGAACGCCTCAGTCACGACACCCCCCGAAGGAGCGTCTGTGCGATCGCGCCGTTACCAAACAACCGAGGGATGTCAGAGCGTTCGATCCGTTCGAAGTGGAAGTCGTGTTGGGAAGACAACCTAGCGCCGTCGCCTACCGAGACGTGGTGAAGCGCGATCCCGTGATTGGGGTGCGTGCCGGAGTAGGCTCGACCGGCAATCCACATGCGCCAGTAGAGAGTCCCACGCAGGACGACCGTACCCGAGGCGATGTTCCGTTCGAAGGACTCGATACGGAAGACCTGGGTAGGTAGAGAATCAACGCCGTTCCCCTGACCACGGATTTCGTACAAGGCCCCCGGGACGAGGTGTCCCAGTTTCGTCGGGCTGGTTCGAGTGGTAATCAGGTTCATCTAGCGCGTTCGGCTGATTGTCCCGTCATGGTGGTAGTAAACGCCGTTGCGGTGGATGGCGCGGGCCTCAGAGTTCACAGCCATCCGACGCCGACGAATGTACATAAGTCGAATGCGATCAGCAAGGTTTTCGGAGATTACGTACTTCCACCCTGCGCGCCCGACTCGGCAGCGGATCTTCTGACTGGGTATCCGCCCGGTCCGGCAGACGTTCTTGAGCCAGCGTTCTTCCACCCCGGTCCGGGACACTAGCGCCGGGATGTCCAGGTATCCAGGAGGAATCAGATCGTCCACCCGCATGGCGCTAGGTGTGTTCGTCCCCCCGTCCGCACTCCCAGGCTCGTAGGTATCCGGACCCTCACCCACAATTTTCTGCGGATTAGGGTCCCCACCTTCGCGTTGTTTGTTGTTGGCCCACCCCGCCGGTGGGGCGGTGACCCCGACGGAAGTTTGGCATACCGAACGTTCGTCCGCGTTCGGAACGTTCGTTCGCCGACTCGTCCGCTTGGTTACCTGGCCGTCCGTCCGATCGGTCGATGCGCTAGGTGTCCGTACGTTCGTCGGACGTTCGGAAACAAAACCGTCTGACCTAAGCGCCGATCTTAAACCGGGGAGCCTAACCATCTGTCTGCCAATCGGTTCGAGTGTTCGGGCAAGCGAGCCCGTGTTCGCCTAGGGACACGCACGTATGGCCTAACATACCCGAGTTTGGCTAGGCGAACAACGGTTCGGATGCGGGAACGAAAGATCGGGTACGGGAACGAAAGATCGGGTACGCAAACTAGCGCCGTCGGGGTCGGGTAACATAATGTCGATTATCTACAGCCAGTTAGGCACGGTTTTTGGGCGTATGCAAAGGTCGTGCCCGAATACCCCGAATCGCGGATCTTTTTGCGCCGGGGTATCGACACGCCCGGACCCCGATAGGGCGTTAGAACGCCGTTTTAGGCCCTTTCCGGGGATGGGAAATTTGTTTCTCCGACGACGGGAAAACGTTTCCCTTTTGGGTATGGTACTTGGTACGACGACCGGGGTACTTAGTACCTAGCGCGGTCATTTGCACGTTTTTGCCTTTCGTACCCCGAAAACGGATAAACGCCGGGACGGGGAGCGTTCAGAAATTCAGACAAACTTCCCGGTAAACGGATAACAAACAGGGGAAAATTTTGCCATTCACCTGGCGGACGCCCGAATCGGTCCCCCGGGGCGTCTCTCTTCGCCTATATTCTCCCCTACCGACGACGGCAATTCCGCCCCGTCGGACACTCGCAACGAAGGAACACGCGCTATGTCTACCCGACGCTCTGTCGATTCCGGTACTCTTTGTGCCGCCCCGGGCTGCAACGACGCCGCCGACCGATGGTCCCCGGATGAAACGAACGACGGTGACCCCGTTGGCATTGACGTTCCGGTTTGTGCCAAGCACTATCAGCGACTTCGACGCAACGGCATCTTTGAGACTGTCCGGGGCAAAGGCAGGACGACGCCGAATCCGTCCCCGGACCTACCCCGGGTCCCGTTGCCCAAAGCGGACGCCGGGACGCCGGGGACAGAGAGCCCGGGGGACGCCGTGACCCGCATCTTTACCGGCATTCTGGGACGACTGGACAACCTCGAAAAGAACGGCGGCGGCGGCGGTTCGAAGACGATTCGTGTCAAGGTCGTGACCCCGGACGACGTTGATACCCGGGACCTTCCCGACGCATACGTGCACAAGCAGTTTGCCGACTTCCTGTTGTTCCTGTCGAACGGGCGCAATGTTTGGGCACGCGGTGGCGGTGGGACGGGTAAGTCAGAGATGGCGAAACAAGCGGCTACGGCGCTTGGGCGTGACTTCCATGCCACAAGCAAAGCCACACATGAAACCGTGTTCAGCGGATACGTCCAACCGCATAACGGCGAGTTACTCCGGACGCCGTTCCTTGACGCTTATGAGCACGGCGGCGTGTTCCTCTTGGACGACGCTGACCGTTCGGACCCGCAAGCACTTGCATGGTTGCACATGGCGCTCTCAAACGGCGTATGCGCGACCCCGACGGGACTGATAAAGAAACACGCCGATTTCGTATGTGTTCTATCTGCAAACACGACGGGGCACGGCGCGGACGACGGATACGCGGCGGCGATGGTTCAGGATATCGCGTTCCTGAACCGCTTCGCCCGTATGCACATCGATTATGACCGGGACTTGGAGCGGGACGTAGTGACGGCGAAGTATGGCGACGACGGCGTACAGTGGGCCGAATACTGTTGGGCTGTCCGGGACGCCGCCGAAAAGGAAAACGCCACGTCCGACGTGCTTGTCACGTTGCGTACGATTCTGGACGGGGCGCACATGCTGGCCGCCGGTATGGCGCGAACGAAGGTAGAGAACGCGTATCTGTGGGACGGCGTAGAACAACACGTAGTCCGACGCGTCAAAGAAACGGCAAAGAGGGAGGGCGAATAATGAAGGGCGGTATTCACCTGTTCCCGACGTTCGACGACTTTGTAGACCGGGCGTCGTCGAATGCGTTGCCCGATTGGGGTGAACGGCATTCCCGACGGGACGGACGGGGCAAGTCATGGGACCTTGGGGCGTCGTTCGAAGATGCGGCGCAACTCGCCCGAGATGGATGGTCCGACGGACGCAAGCGCATCGAACGGGTCCGGGGACAGATTCGCCAGTCGGCTCGGAAACAGGGACGGCGCGCCGGATACCGGGACGACTACGCCGGACTGTTCCCGAACGTCGGGGCGTTCGCATCGGGGCGTCCCGATTGCATGGTGAACCGTGCCCGGGGCGTTTCCAAGCTAACGTCCGTCGTTCGCTTGACGGTTCAACTATCTGCATCGGCGGATTGCGACGCCGCGCACATGGCGAACTACGGGGCGGCCGTTGTCGCCCTTGTGGACGCCCTGATTCGTCGGGGTGATTCTGTGGACGTGTTCGCGGCGTTAGACGTGGGCGATGGTTACCGGGCGCGAGAGGGGCAAGGGGCAACCATTCGGGTGAACGTCAAACGCCCGGGACGGACTATTGACCCGGGGCGTCTGATGTTCATGATTGCTCACCCGGCGGCGTTCCGTCGGTTAGGATTCGGCGTTTACGAAACAATCCAGTGGTTCATAGATGAGGGGTATAGGCACAACTACGGTTACCCAGCGTTTCATAAGACCGAACACGACGGCATACGGATTCTGAACAGCGCGCAACGATACAAAGCCACGACGTTTGAGCAGGCATATACCGACGTTGTTGAACAGCACAACGAGCAGTCAACGGACAAGGTGAAAGCATGATCGAGATTGAAGCGAAGTATCCAACAAAGTGCCGCGAGTGCAGCGTAGAGATTGCCAAGGGCGTGACGGCAATGTTCGATGCCGACGGCGAACCGAAACGCAAGATGGTTTGCATGAGATGCGCGAAACCGGGGGACGACGGCAAGCGGACCGAACGGACCGAAACGGAAGCAGAACGACTTGCCCGGGAATTGAGGGAAGCAACGACGGACAAGGGCGACGACGCCGTCCCGGGGACCCCGGGGAGGGACCTGAAAACGGGGGACGTTACCGGGGACGGGGACGCCTATCTTGCGGAATACCGGGTCCGACTGGAACGCATCGCCGTTATTGACGGATTCGAGGGGCAGTATCTATCGGCAGAAGACGCCGAACCTATCTGCCGGCATATGATCGGAGACGCTGACCGGGAACACTTGATTGCTGTCGCTTTGGGTCCGGACGCCCGCCCCGTCGGCGTCCATACTGTCAGTATCGGGACCCTTGATATGACGGTCGGCGCGCCCCGGGAAGCATTCAAGTTTCTCGTCGTCGTCGGCGCGCATCGGTTCGTTTTGGCGCACAATCACCCGTCCCCCGATACGACGCCGTCAAGCGCCGACTACAAAGCAACGGCGCGAATGCAGGACGTCGGGAAGCTAGCCGGTATTCCACTTGTGGCGTCGTTGATTATCGGGCGTGACGGTAACTGGTGCGACATTCTTGACCAGATGCGTGACCGGGAGGGGTACAAATGGGACGACGTACCCGACGACGCCGACTACGGGGACGACCCCGGGGACAGCGACGACGACGGAACGCCCGACGATAGGGGCGACGACGGGGACGACGGCGAACCGGGGGACGATTCCGACGCCGACGGCAAGGGCGCTGGGGAGGGCAATCCTGACGGCGAACCGGACAAGGGCAACGGACCGGGCGAACCGGGCGAAGGGGAGGGCGACGACGCCCCGGGACCCGACGCCGGAGACGATACCGACGGGACCCCGGACGACGCCCCGGGCGACGACGGCAAGGAACACACTACCGGGGACGCCGACGCTACGACGATAGCCAAGCACGAACTTGACGCCCTGAAACGGTTCGTAGAGGGATAAACGACCGGACGACCGGACGACCGGGACGCCCCGGGGACACTGAACGTCCCCGGGGCGTTTTTGTGTTCGGACCCCAGGCCGCTGGCGTTTCACCTGGAGACAAGTTTGGCAACCCAAACACTTGTCCCCCGAATCGAACGTTCGAAAACGCCCGGAGACGCCCCGTGACGCCCCGAACGTACCCCGGGGGACCCGGGACCCGGGCGTCGTTCCGTTCGGCGCATAGGGACCCCGTAGCGGCGTATTTTCGAACGTTCCCGGAACGGACCCCGACGCCCCGGGAAACCGGGCGAACCGGGGGACCCGGGACCCGGACCCCGGAACCGTTCGAACGTACGTAGTACGAAGCGGGACCAACCGGGACCGAACGGTCCGGGGAGTTTGGCAAGCCAAACATCCGTCACCCAGGGCAAACACCTGTCCGATTTTCGGTCGAACGTTCGGCGTTCGGTCGAACGTTCGGCAAGCCAAACACCTGGCACCCTGTCCAAACCTCCTGGACCGAGAGTTTGCTTTACCTCCCCGAGTATTTCACTTTCCCGCGCGCACGAAGGTTGCCGAGGTGTGTGATCCGAGTACTTGGTACCATGTGCACTACTTTACTGCCCAAGACCCCCCAGAAAAATGGCGAGTACGGCGAGTACGGGGTTTCCGGATATAATTTTTGGCGAGTACGGCGAATACTGGGACTTTCAATGGCGAGTACGGGAAAAGGGAAAAACCCGGATTCTCTCTGAAAACCGCACAAAAATGGCGAGTACGGCCGTACTCGCCGTACTCGCCGTACTCGCCAAGGGTCTCAGGAAACCCCGGGGTACTTGGTACTAAGCGTTACCAGGTTCCTCCCCCGCATCGCCTTTTGAATTCTTCCAAAACCAATAGACTTTCTGGTCTTTTGTCCCCACGCCAACCCGTCGGCGGTCGCAGTACTTCGCTGCGATTCGCTCGACCGTTCGAACAGAGATCCCCAGTCCGCGTGCTTGTTCCTTCACCTCTTGGGCCGATGACCACGTCGCACACGCACGTTCCAAGAACGCAGCGGCGTTGGCACTGGCCCCGGAGAGATCATCCGTCACGTCCTCTTTGTCGAGCCCGAACAAACGGTCGGCGGTTATGTCGGATTCTTCAGCGCCCCAGGTAAACTTTTCGCCGATTGTTTCGTCAGGAAGAGTGTACGTCCATGCTTTGCCCGGACGTGCGAGGTTCGTGCCCGCATGAACCAGCACTCGGGCGCGGTCTTCTGTGGGTCGGTCCGGGTCTTTATCAGCGAGCAGGACCGAACGCGCCTGTGCTGTGATCTGTCCGGACCCTGAGATACGATCCAGCGCCTCTCCGTACTGTTGTTTCGAGATGTGCGTGATAACCAACACCCCCATGTGGTGTTTGTATGCCAGTTCGCCCAACGGATCGAGAACCGCACGCATGTCCTCGGAAGAGATCGAACGTTTCCCACTCGGCAGAAACGACATGAGCGGATCGAGAACCAGGGGATCGAGTTCATGATCTTTGATCGTTTGTTCGATCCGACGTGCGGCTATCGCGTCTAGCCCCAAGGCTCCATAGCGCAGGAAAAACCGCTTGAGGTCGGCCCCCAGAGAATCCAGCCGGGGACGGAGTACGTACTCTATCGGGTCCTCGGATGAGATCCAGCCCA
>Ga0070745_1000722_pt1 | contig 19226 bp, 16 predicted proteins | sample VirMetDEL_Mar_4_FD_77438 | JGI IMG/M metagenome (GOLD analysis project Ga0070745, IMG submission 77438) | Aqueous microbial communities from the Delaware River and Bay under freshwater to marine salinity gradient to study organic matter... | ecosystem: Environmental > Aquatic > Marine > Coastal ...
AGGTACCTCAGGAACTACAGGTACTTCAGGTACAACAGGTACCAGTGGAACTACAGGTACCTCAGGTACAACAGGCACTTCAGGTACAACAGGTACTTCAGGAACTACAGGTACTAGCGGTACCACAGGTACCTCAGGAACCACAGGTACAAGTGGCACAACAGGTACATCAGGTTTGTTATCTTTAACAGGTAACACAGATAATGGAGTAATAACTCTTAATAGTACCTCTCCTAACGGTACTGTAGAATCAAATTTATCATTTGATGGATCTATTCTTAGAGTTACCGGTAGTCTAATAACTACAGGATCTAGTGGGGATATAAATGGAACTACATTTACCTTAGTAAAAGGTACTATTTTTCCAAATACAATAAGTGCAAATGGAGCTGTAGGAGATATTATTAAATTCGCCTCTGCTGCAACAACTGCAGGACAGCTTTATTATCTTAATACTACATCTGAAACATGGCAATTAGGATCTAACACAAATGGAGCTACTAGTTCTTTATGTGCTATAGCTGCAGGAACAAATACATCTACTGATGGATTGTGTTTTAAAGGAATAATACAAACAGGTGTTGATTTTTCAGGGAATGTAGGAGCTCCTATATATCTCTCAGGGACTGGTGGAACCTTAACAGTTACCCGCCCCACTACTTCAGGAACTGCTGTTAGAATAATGGGCCATGTTTTAGATGATGACAACGCATATTTTAACCCATCCCCAGATTGGATTACCTTAGCATAAAAATGAAATTTAAACAAGTATCCTTAACGTTTACAGATAATGAAATTTATTTTGATAATAATTCAAAATTTGAAGTTATGATGGATTGGGAAGATACTTTAATGTCTGCCTCAGCAACATACGCTTGCTCTAAAGGTGGTGATATTTTAGAAGTTGGCTTTGGAATGGGTATATCAGCAACTTATATACAACAACACGATATACAGTCTCATACTATTTGTGAAATCCATCCTGTAGTAATAGAAAAAGCATTAAAATGGGCTAAAGATAAACCTAATGTAAATATTGTAGAAGGAGATTGGTATAAAAATAAGGATAAATTAGGGCAATTTGATGGTTTATTTTTTGACACTTATAATGATCCTAATTTAAAATATTTTAGTTCTGTATTACCCCATTTAGTAAAAAAAGGAGGAGTAGCAACATGGTGGAACAGTATGGGAAAAGCTTCTAACGCTTATCGTATAAATAATGTAGAATACCAAGAATTTGAAGTAAATCCACCTAAAAATAGCTATTTCAACTATAAAACTTATTATTTACCTAAATGGCAACATTAATAGTAAATACAAATAAAAGAGGAACTATTAAAGCCACTGGAAATAGTGGAAGGGGTAATACTTATGATAACGTAAGAGAAAATAGTACATTTGTTACTTCTACTACTAATAGCCCCACCTCAGATGACTCTAATGCAATACTTTACAATAAAGTATCCGATGGTAGAGGGGGCTCTGATTGGTCTTTTAATAGAACATATGCTTACTTTGATTTATCAAGTTTACCAGCAGGAGCTACAGTTACTGATGTTGAATTAGCTATAACTTCATCAGGAGCTGACTTTGATGATGAGGTTTACATACTAAGTTCTAGTGCTTTTAGTAATGGTACATCTACATTAGCCTCTAGTGAATACTATACAAGTATAAATTATGCAGTTCCTTATGCTACTAAAATTACATCATGGCCTACTAGTGGAAATTCTGCTTTATACACCTTAAATAGTGACGCCATAGATGATGTACAGGATAATAATAGACTTATAATAGCATTTGTAGATGGGTATGATTATGATGATACTGATACTGGATTTTTAATTGCAGCATCAAGAGCAGGATTTAAATTTTCTACAGGAGCAGATGTTATGCAACTTAAAGTAACATATACCCCTGCTACTACAGGGGATATAGCTAGTATTGATAATGTAAGTTTTACTAACATAAGCAAATTTGATAATGTGTTAAAAACTTCTATTTCCCAAATAAATGGGATTAATGCTTAATTTAGGGGTTTCTAACCTTTTTTAATATTTATAAATAAACAACATGCCTAACACTCCTATTTGGCCCGGATCTTCATCATTCTTCCCAGGAGAAACTCCTTTTGGTTTTTATGACAATGATATTGAATTTCAACAAGATGCCGATAAAGTATCAGTGTTTTGTGCTCGTCGTTTAGGGTACCCTTTAACGGATGTTGAATTACAAGATATTAATTTTTATGCAGCTTTTGAAGAAGCTATAACTACATATGGCAATGAAGTTTATGCTTACCAAGCCAGCCAAAATTATTTATCTTTAGAGGGATCTACTACAGGTTCTAACTTAAACTATGTTCTCCAAAAACCTAATTTAAGTACTACTATAAGAATATCTGAAGCTTATGGAACTGAAGCAGGAGTAGGGGGAACAGTAAATTGGTATAGTGGTAGTGTAAATTTAACAAAAGGTCAACAAGTTTATGACTTAAATGAATGGGCACTTTCTCAAAGTATACAAGAAGGAGATTTAGAAGTAAAAAAAGTATTTTATGAAGCTCCCCCTCCTATTGTTAGATACTTTGACCCTTATGCTGGAACAGGAACAGATGTACAAGGATTATTAGATGCTTTTGGATTTGGAAATTACACCCCAGGAATTAATTTCTTATTGATGCCTATTAATTTTGATTTATCTAAAGTTCAAGCTATTGAATTTAATGATCAAATTAGAAAATCAAATTATAGTTTTGAATTAGTAAATAATAAACTTAGAATATTTCCTATCCCTAATAAAGATGGGGAAAAACTTAACTTCCAATACCTTTTAAAATCTGAAAGAAACTCCCCCATAGTATCAGGCAGTTTAGGAACAGGAGTAATAACAGATATATCTACTGTTCCCTATAGTAATCCTGTTTACCAACATATTAATTCTATAGGTAGGCAATGGATTTTTGAATATACCTTAGCTTTATGTAAAGAAATGTTAGGATATGTTAGGGGTAAATACACAACAGTACCTATTCCAGGAGCTGAAACTACTTTAAATCATGGTGATTTAATTACTGCAGCTACAGCTGAAAAAAATGCATTAGTAGAAAGGTTACGTAACTATTTAGAAGAAACTTCTAGAACTAAGCTTTTAGAAAAAAAGGCTAATGAAGCAGATTATCTGCAAAAAGAACTTAATAGCGTACCTTATACTATTTACATTGGCTGATGGCTTTATTTGGTAGACAAAGAGATATAAATTTATTTACAACAATCAATCGCGAATTGTTGGGGGATGTAATTACCCAACAGTGTGCTTTTTTTAAATTTAGACTAGACCAAACTGTAATAAATTTATATGGTGAAGCAGCAGAAGACAAATATTACGATGGCCCTACTTTATTTAATTGCTTAATAGAAAGAAAAGACCAAGAATACCCAGAAAGTGATTTAGGTGTAGATTTCCAATGGGGTATAACTTTTAAATTTTTAAGAGAAGATTTAATAGATGCTAGTGTAGTACCTGAAGTAGGTGATATAATTTTTTATTACGGAGGCTACTATGAAGTAGATTCCACTAACTCCAATCAATATTTACTAGGTAAAAACCCAGATTACCCCTATGACCCTAATCCTTTAAACCCAGGATTAGAGCAATTTGGTTCTAATTACTCTATAATTTGTGAAACCCACTATGTACCCGGTGATAAACCTGGTATAGAAAGAATGAGACTTTAATGACTACTAGAAGAACACCTATTCCTAAAACACAAAAAGAAATTTCAAACAGTTTAATTAATCCCTATGATAAATTAAACCGTGGTAATCCTAATACCCCTGATGTTTTAAATAGAGGTAATAAAACTTCTTATAGGGATGATGATGTTAAACCTTTTAGTATAGGAATTAAAGATATTGACGAATCTATTCTTTTTTACTTCGAAAATGTAATTCGCCCTTCAGTAGTGCAAAATGGTCAAAGAATTGCAGTTCCTGTTATATATGGAGCTCCTGAAAGATGGAAATCTATGCAACGTGATGGCTTTTTAAGAGATGAAAAAGGTAAACTTATGGCTCCTCTTGTTATGTTTAAGCGTACTAAAATAACACGAAATAAAGAGTTGTATAATAAATTAGATGCTAATTATCCTAATAATATTGCTTATTATGAAAAAGCATATACTAAACAAAATGCATACGATAAATTTAATATATTAAATAATAGATACCCCGTAAGACAACAATATGCTGTTATAGTTCCTGATTATGTAACTTTAGATTATTCATGTGTTATTTACACTTATTATGTAGAACAATTAAATAAAATTGTAGAAGCTATAAATTATGCTTCTAATTCATATTGGGGAGATAAAAATAGATTTAAATTTAAAGCTAATATTGACTCGTTTGACAATACCACTGATTTAGAAAGTGGAACTGAACGCACTGTAAGAGCTACTTTTGATATATCTTTAAAAGGTTATATTATTCCTGATATAATACAAAAAGATTTAACCCTTGATAAAAAACGTTATAGCTATGCCCAAACTGTTATACAAACTGAAACTGTAGCTAACATTGATAATATTAGTGATGCTGAATTAAATAAACCTATAAACACAAAAAATTCTAAAAATTTTGTTACGGCTCCTAAATTTAATCCTAATAAAAGATAAAGTTAATTTTGAAAAAAAATTGTATATTTATAACAAAATAAAAATACTACAATGGAAAATTCTTCTTTAGTTAAGTTATCTCAAGACGAACTTTTAGAAATAAAAAACCTACAGGTCTCTGAAAAATCTCTAGTTATGCAATTTGGACAATTAGAATATCGTATCCAAAGTTTAGAGTTACAAAAAGAACAATTAATTGAAAATATAAGTAATTTAAAACAACAAGAAGCAGATATAGCTAATAAGTTGCAAGAAAAATATGGAGACGGAACTATAAATTTAGAAACAGGAACCTTTACTAAACAAGATTAAAACTAACATACAAATAAAATGGCAGAACAAATAGTATCACCCGGAGTATTTACAAGAGAGAACGATCAATCTTTTATTACTCAAAATCCCATCCAAGCAGGAGCGGCTATTATAGGCCCCACAGCACAAGGACCTGTAGAAATCCCTACATTAGTCACATCTTATAGTGAATTTAAAAATAAATTTGGTAGTACCTTTGTAAGTGGAAACCAAACTTATTCTTATTTAACATCAATTTCTGCTTATAATTATTTTCAAAATGGAGGAACTACCTTACTTGTTACTAGAGTAGTAACAGGATCGTTTACTTCTGCTAACAGTACTGATATTACTAATGGTGTACCTTCTGTAACAGGAGGTCCTGCTACTGGTAGTTTTACTTTTGGAGGAGATAGTCCTGAACTAACAGGTGATAACGGCATTAGAATAAATTATAATGGAGCTAATTACTTATTTGTATCGGGTGCTGGAGAAGGGGATATCCCGGCAGACAATTTATACTTCTATACAGGATCAGATTTAAATGGATTAGCAGAAAATATTAATGATAATGTTAGTACTTTATTTAGTGCTTCTGCAGGAAGTGGATTAGAACTTCAATTAAGTGCCTCATTTAATGGTACTAATGGTGATAGTATTACTGTTACTACAGGTTCCCTTTCTGAATTATTATTAGCAGAGGGTGATACTGAAATATTATCTTTAAGTGGAAGTGTTAATGATGTTTTAGGATCTGCTTTCGTATTAAAAACAATATCAGAAGGTACCTTGATGAACAGCACAGGATCTGAAGATACTAATGGTTCATTAACAAATGGAACTAAAGATAATGTTAGGTGGGAAATTTCTCAAGCAGACACAAGCTCTGGAACATTTACTTTATTAATTAGAAGAGGAAATGATATTACTAATGAAAAAGTAGTTTTAGAAACTTTTGCAAATATATCTTTAGATCCTGAACAAGATAATTACTTAGGGAAAATAGTAGGAGACCAATACCAACAAGTACAAACTGATAGTGATGGTAACAACTACGTACAAGTAGTAGGTGAATACCCTAATAGAAGCAAATATGTTTATGTTTCTGCTATAAATTACCCAACCCCTGATTTTTTTGATAATATAGGAAATGCTAAAACAGAATTTACAGCTTCAATCCCCGTAGTAGGAAGTGGATCATTTGGTTTAGCTACTGGTGATTTATTTGGAAGTAGTAGAACTGCTAACTTTTATAATAATATTGACAACACAGATTCACAAGGTTTAGAAGCTGCTAACTATACAACTGCTATTGACCTTATTAAGAACAAAGATGAATATGTTTATAATGTTGTAACAGTTCCTGGACTAGTACATGCTTTTGGTTCTCATACCTCAGAAATCAGCACTTTAGTTAATAACACTCAAAATAGAGGAGATGCTATTGTAGTAGCAGATATGGTAGGATATGGTTCTACTATTAGCGCAGTTACTACCCAAGCATCAGCTATTAATTCAAGTTATACAGCTACTTATTGGCCCTGGACCCAAATCATTAACCCAGACACAGGTAAAACTAATTGGGTACCTGCTTCTACTCTTATCCCTGGAGTGTATGCCGCTAATGATAGATCATCAGAACCTTGGTTTGCCCCTGCAGGTATTAATAGAGGAGGATTAACTCAAGTAATTCGTCCTGAAAGAAAATTACAAAGAGCAGATAGAGATGTTTTATATGAAGGAAATGTAAATCCAATTGCTAATTTCCCCGCAACTGGTCCTGTAGTATTTGGTCAAAAAACTCTACAAAAAAGAGCATCTGCTTTAGATAGAGTAAATGTAAGAAGATTATTAATTGCTCTTAAAGGATTTATAGGACAAGTAGCTAATAATCTTGTTTTTGAACAAAATACTCAAGCTACTAGAAATAATTTCTTAGCTCAAGTAAATCCATACCTAGAAAGTGTACAACAAAGACAAGGTGTTTATGCCTTTAGAGTAGTAATGGATGACACTAATAACACTCCTGACGTAATAGATAGAAACCAGTTAATAGGCCAGATTTTTATCCAACCTACAAGAACTGCTGAGTTTATTATACTAGACTTTAATGTATTACCTACCGGAGCTGAGTTCCCATCTTAATTAAAGAATAAAAATTTACAATATTTATTAACAAACAAATAAAATGGCAGTATTAGACCCCAACGAAATATTTTTTACCCCGTTTGAACCTAAACAGAAAAATAGATTTATTCTATATGTAGATGGTTTTCCTAGCTACATGATTAAAGGTTTAGGTGCAATAAACGTACAGCAAGAAGCAATTGAATTAAACCACATTAACGTACAAAGATTCGTTAAAGGTAAATCTAAATGGCAAACAGTACAGTTAACACTGTTTGATCCTATTACCCCATCTGGTGCTCAAGCAGTAATGGAATGGGTAAGATTACACCATGAATCTGTAACTGGTAGAGATGGTTATTCTGATTTTTACAAGAAAGATTTATATGTAAATGTATTAGGACCTGTAGGGGATATTATTTCTGAGTGGGTACTAAAAGGATCTATCATCACAGACGCTAATTTTGGAGAATACAGCTATGATGATGATGGTGCTATTGAGTTAACAATGACAATTCAACCCGATTACTGTGTCTTAAATTTCTAATAAAACTGCTATAAAAGTAAAAAAGGGCATCGCAAGATGCCTTTTTTTATATATTTATTATAAACATTAAAAGTTATTATAAATGAGTGAATTTAATTTTCCAACAGAAATTGTTGAATTGCCTTCAAAAGGTTTATTATACCCTGAAGGTCACCCCTTAAAAGAGGGTAAGGTCGAAATGAAATACATGACCGCACGAGAAGAAGATATTTTAACTAATCAAAATTATATCCAAAAAGGTATAGTTTTAGATAAATTACTAGAATCTTTATTAGTTACTAAAGTACCATTAAGTGATTTTTTATTAGGAGATAAAAATGCTATTTTATTTGCAGCTCGTGTTTTAGGTTACGGTAAAGATTATACTTTTACATATAAAGACGAAGAAATCACAGTAGATTTATCTCAAATAGAAATGAACTATTTAGATGATTCTTTGCTTAAAGAAGGTAACCAATTTGAATTTACCTTACCCCATTCTAATATTGAAATTACCTTTAAACTTCTTACTCAAGAAGACGATAACAAGATACAAAAAGAAATTAAGGGAATCAAAAAGGTAAACAAACTTGCCTCCCCAGATCTTTCAACTAGATTAAAGTATATAATCACTTCAGTAAAAGGAGACACGGATGTTAAAACTATCCGTCATTTTGTTGATAACTACCTTTTAGCACGTGATTCTAAAGCCTTAAGGGGCTATATTAAAAATATACAACCTGATGTAAAAATGGTCTTTGATTACGAAGGACCAGATGGGTTAGAACAAGACATTAGTCTTCCAATTAATGCCACGTTTTTTTGGCCTGACGCCTAAACATAGAATTTATATATTCTCTGAAATACACGAAATAGTGTTTCATGGTAAAGGCGGCTATGATCATAACACAGTGTATAATATGCCAATTTGGTTACGTAAATTTACATTACGTCAAATAGTAGAGTTTTATGATAAAGAAAAAAGAAATTACGAAAAAACTTCAAATAATGATAAATCTAAAACAGTAATCGATTCTGAAGGCAATGTAAAATTACCTGAATTCCTAAAGAATCCAGCTAAAAAATCAAGATATAACGTAGAGGGGAGGACATCAAAAAAATGATGTCCTCTCATATTTATTAATATAATATGGCTATAGACGATATAAATGATAATATTGATGACGGTATAGATAACCTTAATCAATTTGGTAGAGAAACATCTTTTATTATAGATGCATTTACTACTTTAGGGGAAGTTATTCAACGCTCTATGGGTGAGGCTATATCATCTGCTAATGATATGGATGATATTGGTCGTTCTATCGCCAATACTTATAAAAAGGATATATTAAGAAACATTAAAGGAGTAGTAAGTGGCTTAGATACCCAGCTTGCTATTGAACAAAAAATAGCAGAAGGGGCAGATGTTACTGCTGAGATTAGTAAATTACAAGAACAATTAGAAGCCAAAAAACTAGCTATAAAAGCTAGAATGAATCTCTTACAAAACAGTGGAGTTGCCCTATCAGACGAAGAAAAAGCAGCACTTCAAGAACAAGTTCAATTACAAGAACAATTAATATCAGATTTACAAACACGTAATACAGAAAATGCTAAAGCTGCCCAAGAAGCTAAAAGAGCATCGGGTGCAACAGGTGCTGCCGTCGCAGGATTTGATAATATATTAAAAAGTTTTGATAAAAGTGGTAATTTATCTGATAGATTAGATTTAGGTGAAGCTTCTGCATCCGCAGAAGAATATGCTGCTGGAATACTTGCATCTGGAGGTAATGTTAATTCTTTAGGCAATCAATTTAGACTTTTAGGAAAATTAGGAGGAGGAGTTTTTAAACAACTTTTAACAGCTTTTAAACCTATAGATTTAATAGTTACTGGAATAACATTAATTATTGATGCTTTTGTAAAACTAGATGAATCATCTGCTGAGTTTGCTAGAAATTTTGGAATTTCATATAAACAAGTTTTACCTATCCAAAAATCATTTTATGAAATAGCTCAAGATTCAAACTCAATTGCAGTTACTACTAAAGGTGTAGGTGAAGCTTTTGTTAAAATAAATAATAGAGCAGGTACTTTTGGAAAAATAAGCGAAGAAATTCTTACCACATATGCTGATTTAAGTGCTAGAACAAACTTAACAGAAGAAGCTTTAGGAAACCTTACAGATACTGCTATTCTTTTAGGCAAAGATATGGAAGTGGTTACAGGAGAAATAGTGGGTCAAATTGCCGCTTTAAATGTAGCAAATGGTATATCAATAAATCAACGTGAAGCCATAGAAGAAACTAAAGATATATCAGCAGCTTTATTTTTAAGTTTAAATAAAAATCCTAAAGCATTAGCTGAAGCTGTTTTCCAAGCAAAACAGTTAGGAGTATCTTTACAAGAAGCCGAAAAAATTTCTTCAAGCCTTTTAGAGTTCCAATCTTCTATTGAAGCTGAATTAGAAGCAGAGTTACTAACAGGTAAACAATTAAACTTTGAACAAGCTAGGCTATTAGCTTTACAAGGAAAATCAGTAGATGCCGCAGCCGAAGTAGTAAAACAATTAGGAACTTCTGCAGACTTTACTAACATGAATGTTATTGAGCAAGAAGCACTAGCAGCAGCTGCGGGTATGACTAGAGATCAATTAGCAGATTCTTTACGCCAACAAGAACTTATAGCTAAAATAGGTGCAAGCAATACCCAAGCTGCTGAAGCTTATAGAGATATTCTTAATCAAGGAGGCACCGAAGCCGAAGCTATAGCAGCAGCCCAGGCTGCAGGATATGATGAACTAACTGATACCTTAAGTGTCCAGCAAAAATTTACTATGGCTGTAGCTAAACTTCAAGAATTATTTGTAGGTTTAGCCATTCCTATACTTGAAATAGCTCAACCTTTTATGGATTTAGCCTTAAATATTCTTCCTGTTATAGAAACTATTTTATCCCCTATTGTAGGCCTAATACAAATGATTGCTCCTGCAATGGATGAAATTTTAGCAGGATTTTTAATTTATAAAGGAATTTTAATTAGTATAAATGCTATAAAAGCTGTAGGATTAGCACGTGATACCGCTAGTTTAGCTATGCAAACTGAAGGAAATACTTTAGCAGGTGTAAGAAGTTTACTAGAAGGTGAATCTCTTAGTTTAAAACTTGCTACTTATGCTGCTACTCTAAGACAAATAGCTGCTGAAAAACTCAGTTTAGCAACTGAAAAAATAAGAGCAGCGTTTGCAAATAAAAATTTCTTTAAAGATATAGGATTATTAGCAGTTAATGCCGCTAAAGCAGTAGCAGGAATTCCTATTGTGGGTCCTGCATTAGCAGTAGCTGCTGCAGCGACTGCTTATGCTTTAGGTAAATCCTATTTTAGTAAGGGTGACGATGTATTTATGCCACCTGAGGGTGAATCTGGGTATGGAGATAGAACTTTATTAGGCCCTGAAGGTGCTATTGCTCTTAACAATAAAGATACCGTAATAGCAGGAACCAATTTATTCCCTACCCCCGAAAAAAAGGCAAATGATATGGTTATGGCACCCGAAGGGGAAGTTCAAGTACAACCTAATAATGCGAACCAATCTACAATTATTAATAATAAAACTATAAATAATATAATAACTACCCCTGCAGGAGCTGCAATGGAAAATTTAAAAGCTCCTTTAACAAACGCAGGAGAAGTTACTAAAGAAAATTTATCTAATACTAATATAACTCCTCCTCCTTCTCTTTCTTTAGTTCCTCAACCTCAACCAAATACTACTGTATTTCCACCTGCAGTAAACACTAATATAACTCCTCCTCCTTCTCTTTCTTTAGTTCCTCAACCTCAACCAAATACTACTGTACTTCCCCCTGCAGTAAACACTAAACCTTCTCCTATAGTAAATACTAATATAACTTCCCCTACCCCCTCCCCCGTAACTCCCCAATCTCCATTAAATGTTACTGTACCTTCTTTTACAGCAAATACTCCTCAATCTAGTATCGGAAATTTAGAACAGATTGGAACACAATTCGCAAATATTGTAAAAACATTAATCCAACCTCCTAATTTAACTACTCCTTCTCCACTTCCAATTGCCCAATCTACACCTAATATTTCTCCTACTTCCCCTGTAAACGAAAATATTAATATAGAAACTTCTCCCCCACCAACTCCTATTGAAACTAGAATTGAAACAGGTGGAGGAACGGACACTACAGGTTTAGAAAAGCAAATGGCTAAAGCAGTTCAACTTTTAGAATCATTAAATAATAAAGAAGGTAATGTGCTTCTAGATGGAACTAAAGTAGGAACAACTCTTAATATAGGATCTTATAAACTTCAATAATTTTGTAATATTTATAACAAAACAAATATCATGGGACTTTTAGACAAATATTTAAACAACGAATCCAATTTAGATAATCCTACTCCTGTAGTAAATATAGGAGCTACAAACCAATCTAAACTTCACGCTGATGGAGATAAACCAGGATATTCTATGGGTAATCCTTTAGTGGCAAATCAAGTTATAGCTGCTCTTAATGCATATGACGATGGGGTAGTTAATTTAGCCCCTGCTCCTAGTATTTTAGACTTAACCTATAATAGCCCCGCCAACGCGCCCCAATATAACTATACCCATACTTATCTCCCAGAATATAAATACTTAGATAATCTTCCTGAGTAAAGGCATGATTTTATATAATGGGCTTAATAAATCTTCAAACTGATTTAAAATCATTAAAGTATGGTTTAGATAGACCTAATCTTGGAAGTAGTAATGAACCTTTTATTACTAAGGAAATCCCAGATGAGGTACCTATAGGCTATCCTGATATTCTATTAAGAAAAGGAGCTCTTATTAGAGGAGTAGAAGATGTAGAAAGAATAGGAAAGTTTTTTACTACCCCTAGAGGTATAATATCTATTGCTAACCAAAATTCCTTAGCAGCCCAAAACCCAAAGATACCAGGGGACCCCAGAAATATATATTTTCCTACAAGCACTTTAGCTCAACTCCCAGTCAATGCTGTAGGAGGACATTTAAACTATTTAGGACTAGACCCTACGAGTAATAGGAATCGCTATATAGATGTATATAGTAAAAACTACTCATCAGCTGAAACTAATAAATTAACTTTATTACAACAATTAAAAATAGGGGATGCTTATACTATAAATAATCCCTTACCCACTACTCCTTTATTTGATCCTACAACATCTTTCTTAAACAACGCAGACATTGGGGGTTTATCAGAAGCTTTAGGAGTATTAGGAGAAGATATTGTAGGAGGAAATCTTATTCAAGATTTTACTAGTGGAATTTTAAATTTAGCAGGAGCTGATACTTTAGGTATAGCACAATTAGATAACAATTTACTTCTTAATTATAGAGGAGGCCCAGGAGCCGAGTTAGGTATATTAGGGCGTACTAAAATTAAAAGAACTTCTTTTACTATAGGAAGTAAAGGTTTCGTAGCACCGGTTCCTACTGATGCTAATGTAAAAGATATTAAAAATTATCAAGTAGGAAGATCCCGTTCTTTAGAATATGGTAAAGGAAATAACCAAATTAATTTAAATAATTTATTAGGGGTATCTAAAGAAGAATATCTTGAATCTGTTTTAAATATTGAAATCCCTAATAGAACTTTTAATTCTGTTAGTCCTGAAAATCTACAAAAATTTCTTCCTGATAGTAGTGGTCAAAATCAAGGAGTACTTTTTGGGCCTTTAGATAAAAACACTACTTTAACTCTTGATCCTGGAAAAGCTTTACTAGTAGCCCAAAACCAAGGATACAACCAAAGGAGTTTTTCTATCCTAAACACAGGATCCTATGGCATTAGCGCTAATGGTGGAGAACCTTATCTTTCTCAAGTCCTTGGAAGTAAAATAAAAAACAGACCCTCTTCTAACCAAGATTTAAATGAATTAACTAGTAGTCCTGTTTTTGGAAGAATAGATGATAATAACACTTTAACTTTAGATAGAAATAAAGCTAAACTTGATGAGTTAATTCACCCTGTAAAAAACCAAAAACCTCTTGATTTTTCTTATCTCTCAGATGGGGCCAGCCTCCAATACTGGGTAGCCTCAAATTCAATTAACAGTGCTTCAGTTCCCGATAATACGGGACCTGGATTAGACCCCTCTAAACTTAATCAAAGCACCCTTAATGAATTTATAGGGTACGATTGGAGTTTTAGTGGTACTAAACGCAGGACTCTTGACAAAACATATGGTCCCACAGATGATAATAGTACATTAAGTACTAACCCTATAGATATTGCTTTAAACCCTACTCCTAGCACAGGAAGAGCTCCTAAGTACAAAAATAAATTTAAAAGATTTAAATTTGCTAATCCTGAAACAGGACAAGTAAATGGATTTAGTGGATTTAATACTAATAAAGGTAGATTTTATGATTTTAATCTAAAATTAATTAATGCTGAAAATCCCTCAACCCCTAAAAATATTTACTTCCAAAGTATAATAGATAGTTTTTCCGAAAGCCATCAAGCCCAGTATGATAAGTATAATTACGTAGGAAGAGGATATGCTTTCCACAAATATACAGGATTAGAAAGAAATATACAATTAGGTTTAACTCTAGTTGCAAATAATAAGGATAATTTAGAAACTATTTATAGAAATTTACATAGTATACAACAATATTTAGCTCCTAATTATAGTGAAAAAGGATATTTAAGAGGAAACTTTTTTAAACTAACAATAGGAAATTATTACGTGGACCTTCCAGGAATTATTACTAGTTTCCAATGGGAACCTGTAATGAAAGCAGGAACTGCTCCTGATGAACAAGTATTTAAAGTTGTAACAATAAACTCACTTGAATTTATACCAATTGCAGATAATAATAATAACATAATAGATATTAATTCTAATTTTATTAATTATGCTGCTAATTTACCTGAACCCTCAACAACATGAATAGGTATATTAATCTCCCTATATTTACTAATGATAGTGGTAAAAGATATAAAGCTGGGGCTCGTTATCCCTTTATCCCTTATAAAAACAGTGATTTTTATTTAATTTGTCAAAAAGGGGATAGGTATGATTTATATGCTAATGAATATTATAATGATCCTTCTTTATGGTGGATAATAATAGCAGCTAACCCTAGGTTTGAAACTAACTCAATTTACCCCCCACAAGGAGAACAAATAAGAATACCATCCGAAATCTCAGATATTATACTAGAATACAATATCATAAATCAATAAGTTATGGGTAGAATCATAGGAGAGTCTTTTAGAGAATATGTAGACAAACAAATTGATGTTAGGCAAAAACAATTAGGAAAATTTAAGCGTGATAATAACATTCATGCTTATCTTACAGGTAAGACAGGTTGGTTACGTCTTTCTTCATCTGTAGACACTATAACTTCCGATAAACGTAAAGAACTTCAAAATAAAGGAGGAGTTCCAAGTACATATGGTGAAAAAGATTTAGCTAGGAACTATGTATTATTTGGGGGGGTTCAACGTGTAGGAGGCTTTTACCCTAAAGGGGGTTTAATTAACGATTACGATGACAATTGGAGTAATGAAAAAGCTTATGGTTTTAACAGTACTAAGGATTTTGGTTTAACCCCCATGCCTTTTATTGAATCCGCCGAAATTGCTCCTAAAAATAGAGGATCTTTGAGACTTGCAGAAATTAAAATAAAATGTTTTAACCCCCAACAATTTTTTGTTATAGAAACCCTTTACTTAAGATTAAAATATTCATTATTATTAGAATGGGGTCATACTATGTATTTTGATAATAATAATTCTTTGGTAACTTCCCCTACCACTAACCAGCCTTATCAAAAATTTTTAAATGCTTCTTATGCAACTAGTGGACCCTCTCGTCAAGATCAATGTTTAGCTGATATAGAAAATGCTCGAGAAAGTTCAAATGGCAATTATGATGGATTTTTAGGTTGGGTACAAAATTTTAGATGGAGTGTAACTCCTGATGGTCATTATGATATAGTAATAAAAGCTGTTAGTTATGGGGATGTAATAGAGTCTTTAACAGTTAATAAAGCTTTAGATACTAAACCTGATGAAGATATTCCTGATGATATAAGACCCGCATATGCTACAACTTTAGGTAAAATTTTACTAACCCTAAAAGATAGAGTACAAGAAGGATACTCAGGCAGTGGTTCGGGGGTTAGTGGTGTTGGTACTTCAAAACTTTATAGAGAAAATGGAACTTTCTTAACAGCTTCTGAAATTAAAAGAATATCAAAATTAAAAACTGATATTTTTACTAAACCTAGTGGGGTGCCCCTTGTTAATAATGAATTAATAGGATGTACATATGATAGTAGAAATCCTGATGGTAATAATACTTTTATTAAGTTAGGTACTTTATTAAGAATAATAGAATCTTTTTTATTAGAGTATGATACTAGTATGAATACCAGGAATCCTATTTTTGAATTAGACTATGATTATAATGATAATTATTGTTTAATTACCCCAGGAATATTTTCTAATAATCCACGAGTATGTATTTTTCCCTCCGAATTTATATATCCTTCTAATCTATTTCCAACAGATGCTAATCCTGTAACAGTTCCTAGCGTGACTAGTGGTGCTTTTGGATTGGGAGCCGCGTCTATTACCTATTCTAATAGTTCTAAATTTAGAATGAAACAGGATCCTAGTAATTTAATTAAAACATGTGGTGATGATTTTCTTCTTGGCCGTGGCGACGGCGCTTCTGTAATAGGAAGGCACCTTCATATTCATGTAAATATAGATTTTATATTAAACTTGCTAGATTCTAGTATAAATGATAGTAACGAACTACCACTTTTTGATTTATTAAAAACTATTTGTGATAAAATAAACCAATCTTTTAGTGATACTATTAATTTAGAACCTTTTTATGATTCTGATACTAATATACTACATATAATAGATACTAATAATAACAATTTATTACAAAAATATTTAGGACAAACTATACCTAGTCCTACTAAAATAAATGTAGGTCTTTTAAAACCCGGGGAAGGTAGCTTTGTAACAGATACTACTATAGAATCTGAATTAAGTAATAAGTTTGCTACTCAAATTGCTATTGGGGCCCAAGCTAATAACACAAATTTAGGAAGCAATTCTACAACATTTTCAAAATGGAATGCAGGATTAGAAGATAGATTAATTAAACAAAAAAATAATAATAATATCCCCCCACCATCTGGTAACAAAGAAGATGCTACTAAAAAAGTTCAAAGTACTCTTATATGTGCTAACTTAATGAAAAATATGGCCTTCGATAACGCTCTTCTTGGAGCAGGAGGAACCTCGTTTGGTACTTACGCAAATTTTGAAGACTACAGCACAGAATTAAGTACTTTTTGGAAAGAAAGAAGTGATAGATTTTATAAAAAATATAATTTTAGGCAAGGGTTTATTCCTATTAATTTAGGATTAACTTTGGATGGGATATCTGGTCCACGATTATTTGAAAAATATACAATAACAGAAGATTTTCTTCCTCAAAATTATCAAGATAATATTGAATTTATTATAAAAGGATTAAAACATACTATTAATGAAAAAGGTTGGTTTACTAAAATTGAAGGATTAAGCATACCTAAAGAAACGTAATATTTATAAACGTGCCTTATGTACCCGCAAATTTAATAAAAACCGGATCAACTGGTGGAGGAGAATATGCTACACCTGATGGGAAACCTTATGTAGGACCTTATTATTCAATTGGAGGATCTTCTTTTTATAAAGGAAAGGGTCCTACAAAATCCCCTACAGAAAATGATGTACTAATACCTTCGAGTAATGTAACCCCTATAACCAATAATCCCCTTAGTTTTGAGTTAAACACAAATCTTAATATTACTATAGTTAACCCTCAGTTTTTTATGACTGAGCCCACAGAAGAAGATTATCAAATAGGAGAATTTACAAGATATTTTTGTAAAAAAAGAAACCAAAATACTTATTTAGAAATTTCTAAATCTGATTATAATAAATTAGATAAAAAGATTCCTCCTATAAATTTTTTTATGTGGAAACCTTTCACTTTAATTTGGGAATTAACAGGAGATGAAGAAGAAGTTAAAAAAATTAATAGAAATATAACTATTTTAACAGAAAAGCAAAACAAACTCCCAGGGCTACAAATATTTCTTAAAGAAGATTATTTAAAATATTTTAAACCCAAAGAAATATCTTTACAATCTGCACCCCCTACTCCCTCTCCCCCTTTTCAACCTTCACCTAAATCATTTAAATATTTATAATGAGATTTTAAACTATGGCTGAAAAGTTTATTATAGATAGATTTGGTGATAGGTTTTGTATTCCTTACAAACTTACAGCCCCTTCCCAAAACCCAGAAAAAGGAAAACTGAGTTTATGGGGAGAAGTTACATCCTCGAATGTTAATGATACTATAAAAATAAATGTTCATAACATTACAAATGATAATGTTGATATTTCGAGGTATTTAACAGGAAGCAGCAAGGGAAATATTATTCTTTATGAACAAGGAAATAATAATAATTATGCTATTTTTCCTTATTATGCTTCAACCTCTGTAAATTCTACATTTACTTCTTTTACAATAATTACTGGGAGTGTTAGTGGGGCTTTAGCATCTTCTGAAAATACCCCTTTTTCAATAAATGATAACCTTTGTCTCCTTTTAGATTACAACTCAGGTACTGGAGGAGGGGGAGGGGGCGGAAATGGAACATCCGGAACTTCTGGTGTAGGAACATCAGGTACCTCAGGTGTTAATGGTACTTCGGGCGTTAATGGTACCTCAGGTGTCAATGGTACTTCAGGTGTCAATGGTACTTCAGGCATTAAGGGCACTTCAGGTACATCAGGCGTAGGCACATCAGGTACATCAGGTACATCAGGCGTAGGCACATCAGGCACTTCAGGTACATCAGGCGTAGGCACATCAGGCACATCAGGCGTAGGCACATCAGGCACCTCAGGTGTAGGTACATCAGGTACATCAGGCACCTCAGGTGTAGGTACATCAGGTACATCAGGTACATCAGGCGTAGGCACATCAGGTACATCAGGTACATCAGGCGTAGGCACATCAGGTACATCAGGTACATCAGGTGTAGGCACTTCAGGTACATCAGGTGTAGGCACATCAGGCACCTCAGGTGTAACAGGTACATCAGGTACCACAGGCACATCAGGTACCACAGGTACAAGTGGTACTACAGGTACTTCAGGCACAACAGGTACTAGCGGTACAACGGGTACATCAGGTACAACAGGTACTAGTGGAACTACAGGTACTTCAGGCACAACAGGTACATCAGGTACAACAGGTACCTCAGGAACAACAGGCACTTCAGGTACAACAGGTACTTCAGGAACTACAGGTACTAGCGGTACAACAGGTACCTCAGGAACAACAGGTACCTCAGGAACAACAGGTACCTCAGGAACAACAGGTACAAGTGGAACCACAGGTACCTCAGGAACTACAGGTACTTCAGGAACAACCGGTACAAGTGGTACTACAGGTACTTCAGGCACAACAGGTACATCAGGTACAACAGGTACCTCAGGAACTACA
>Ga0070745_1000725_pt1 | contig 19189 bp, 36 predicted proteins | sample VirMetDEL_Mar_4_FD_77438 | JGI IMG/M metagenome (GOLD analysis project Ga0070745, IMG submission 77438) | Aqueous microbial communities from the Delaware River and Bay under freshwater to marine salinity gradient to study organic matter... | ecosystem: Environmental > Aquatic > Marine > Coastal ...
ATTACTCCAAGTGGTGGAAATGCCATTATTGACTTAGATTTTAGTTGCAATTCTACTCTGCAGGACTTTTTTGAGAGCAGAGATGAGGATGATAGACTGTTTTATTTATGGGTAAAGGTTGGAAATACTAACCTTTTAGCATATTCTACTCAGTTGGCTAAGGAATTACCTGTTGGAGGGCCATTGACCATGAATTCAGATTACGGATTTTTGGACCACTCACAAAATAGTACATCCATTGCAGGGAGCCATACGGGATTTACAGGAGACACAGAGGATGATATTGCATATTATGGTACTTTCTACTTAGATTTATTTAAAACTACGTATAGGGGCATTAATTTGCGTGTAGAGGCTTATAATACCGTTACAGAGGATTCATTTACATTACAACAGAGCAATTTCAGTTTTGGAGGAGTTACATACCAGGCAAGTACAGGTAAATATTTACTGAATGAAACTGCAACAATTAATACCGAGTTACCTACTACGAGCAATAAGAGAAATGCTGAGGTTAAATTAACGGGAGTTGTTGATATAACTCAGTATGAGGTATCTGTTTATTATCCATTCTTATTGAATTGGAAATATTGGTTGCCATTGTCGGGAGTTAGTACAGACTTTGCTCCAAATGAAACACAAGATTGGGAGCAGTATGATAACCTTGCTAATTGGCAGATTAGAATGGTTGTGGAGCTGGATGATGATGGCCTTGCATTTGTGCATACCAATACATTAATTGATAACCCGTATGATAACAATGCGGATGTTGATAGTGTAATTGAGTTAAAAAGGCAATCAGATAATTCAGTAGTTAGTATTATTCCAGAGGGAGAGTTATTGTATATTGAAAGTACCCATGAGCTTACAACGGGTAATTGGGATGTGCAAAAAGTATGGGGTATGATAACGGTAGAGCCAAAGGAGAGCAGCCCAAGATGGATTATGAGCACCATTGTACCATTTGATAACAATGCTTTAAATCCTTTGACTCCAATAAGCGGATTATTATTAACAGTTGATTATTTAGCTGCAAATATTGTAACTTTAAAATGCAAGTTTGATCCAAGCAAAATTGATTTATCAAATGGAGTTAAAATAACTGCAAAAATTAAGCAGGTTTGTTTAGATATAACAGAGGTAAGTAAAGAAACAACATCCGATGAGGATAAGTATACAACGGATGATGAATTAAAAATATTAGCATAAATTAAACTATTATGGCAGGAATAAAAATACATCAGTATCCATTAGAAAGGTTTACGTTTGGAGATGATGATTACTACGACATTGATTATTGGGATGGAGCAGCGTACCAAACTGCAAAAATTAAGGGTAGCGTACTTAAAGCTGCTTTATCGGCAAATTTATTTACGGATGATTTAACTCTAAGTGCATCAAGGAATCAGGATTTGAATTCACAACAATTCAAAATGAGGAATGGTGCATTACAGTTTGGAGAGGTTGGTGCAGGTTTAATTAGTTCATTTTTGGTTGAGTCATCAAATTTTGATGTAAGAACTGCTGACCCATTAGGAGACCATACAAGCCTTAATATTGGTGGCTCTGGGGGTACAATTCAAAACATTAGTGCAGGAGGCTCAAATATTGGTAAAATACAGATAACCGGCCCATCATTATCGGGGGTATTTACAAGCGGTGGAGTTGGTCCAGTTGTATCTGCTAATCCATCATTGTATAGTGTTGTTAATGAAGATCCAGGAACGGGAGATAAGACAACCATACTGCAAACTCATACAGATATTACTCAATTATCTGAGGATGCCACAAGGGCCACAAGGATATACCAAACAAAAGACACGTTACAGATTGCAAACTATTTAAATGTTGGAGGAGGAGACCAAATTACTTTACGTTGGGATAATACTCTTAATAATTTAGTTATTGAGGATGATAGAACGACTAAAACGGGTATTGAGTACTATGCTGATTATTCAGGTAGTTTTACTGCAAGGTCATTAGTTGATAAGGGATATGTAGATGCTAATGCAGGAGCTTCGGAGTTAAATGATTTAACGGATGTAAATACGGGGCTGCCTGTTTCTCCTACAACTGCAGATGATGGAAAGCTATTATTTTATGATCATGCGGTTAATGAGTTTATTACAGTTGATGCGGTAACTCATGGAACTGTAATTATAAACGGTAAAAAGTCTACTGCAGGAACTATTGCAAAGGGTACTCCTGTTTATTTAGTTGGCTTTGATGCTGATTTGCATACTGTTGAGGTTGCTGATGCTTCAAGTAGTGCAACTATGCCAATTATTGGTTTAGCTGCAGAGAACATGGATGATACTAATAGTAAGCATATAACTACATTTGGAAAATTAACGGGAGTTGATACAACGGCAACAAGTGCCTTGAATCCAAATGGAGAAACCTGGGCAGTTAATGATGCTCTTTATATGTCAACTACTGCAGGAGGATTTACAAAGGTTAGGCCTACGGGAGGAACTACGGAGATTCAGAGGATTGCAAAGGTTTTAAAGGTTGATGCAACAGGAGGTCAGTTATTTGTATTTAATACGGCAAGGACTGCAGGATTACCAAATTTAGGTACTGATAAGCTATGGATTGGGGATGCTAATGGAATTCCTCAGGAGGTTGATAAGTCAACTATTGGCGCATCTATTTATACCCAAGACGATACTATTGGGAGTGGTCGTGTTGCTACTTTAACAGATACTTTAACTTTTGACTTAGGCGCGACTGTAACACTTTTACAGAGAGGAATAAAATTAGATGCTGACTCTATTTATTACACAGCAAGTTCAAGTTTACCAATATTTGAGGCTACTAATAATAATGGGCAAATATTTAATTTAACTGCAAGTGGGTTTTTACAAACTTATTCGGATTTAGGGGGTACAATAGCCAGACTTTACGCCAGAGGTGGAACACAAGGTTTATCTTTAGGTTCAAATAGCACTACTTTAGCAGTAGAAATATTTAAAATTCAAAATACTTTTGCTGGTGGTAATGACTATTTTACTTTTGAAGTAGACCCTACTTTCAGTCAAATGTATATGGCTACGGGTGGAACTTTTGAACATTGGTTGAGAACGGGAACATCTGCACAAGCAACTTTTTTTAGAAATGGAATCAACGGTAGCGGTTTCAATGTTGGTGGAACGGGTGCAATAGGTTCTGAGAAAATATCACTACAAGGCAGAACACTTGTTCAAGGTGCAGATACCTTATCAACGTCAACGGCTTTTGAAATATATGACGGAGATACAACGCCAAGCAAACTTTGGGATTTTAGAAATGATGGTAATTTAATTGGTAGTGGTAAAAGAATAACAAATACGATTGTAAATCCAACTGTTCAAGAAACAACATCAACGGCAACATTAACCATTAATGCTAACCAAGAAAATACTGGAGTATTAACAGCTCAGGCAGTTGCATTAACAGTTGCTAATCCTACGGGAACGGCAGTACAAGGTCAAAAGTTAGTTTACAGAATAAAGGATAATGGAACGGGCAGAGCAATTACTTGGGGTGCAAATTTCAGAGCAATTGGAGTAACTTTACCAACGACAACAACGGCAAGTAAATTACTCTATGTTGGTTGTATTTATAATACTACGGACAGTAAATGGGATGTTATTGCAGTAAATGAGGAGGCATAATGGAATACTGTATTTTAAATGAAATAAAGTTAGTTAGTGGAAATGTTAATTTTACTCCATTGGGTTATTTAACCAATATGGAGGACTGTGCTTTAATCAATAGCAACTATGAGTCAACATATGGAAATTGGATTGATAACAATAGGGCAGATTTAGAGAGCGGGGCAATTAACATTTCCGTATTTTTTAATACTACTCCTGCAGTTTATGAGGTGCATCAAATTACCACATCTGTAGAGGGAATGGGATTAAATGAAATAACTGATATAAACCCATACATATAATGGCATTAGTAGAGGGAAATAGAACAACAGATGTAAGAGTACCTGCAGGTAGCAGCTATTCATTTTCGCATAACCAAAATGTTGGTTCTGATGGTTGTTTGGTGGTTATTGTTGCTGCTCCTGCAGTATCAACAACTGGGGTTACTTATGGAGGTCAGGCAATGACCAATAAAAGAAATGAATCAACTTCTTATAGTACTAATTGGACAGTATGGGAATTAAAAAACCCTCCAACGGGTACTAATACAGTTGCGGTAACTTTAAGCGGTGGAAGTTGGAACAGTACATCAACAGCTTGTTATTCTTTTACGGGTTCAAATGGAGTTGGTAATACGGCTTACAATGGTACTCAAAGTAATCCATCAACTACAAGCCTTACAATATCTGCTAACAGTATGATATTAGGCTCGTGTATTGGAGGTAACGGTACTGCTGCATATATCGAGATTCCACAAGGCACAAGTAGACCTGTTGACTGGAATCATAATATTAATAACTTTACATGGGGAGGTATTTCTCCAAGTTTAACGGCAGGAATTAAAACGATTGAGGGAGGTTCAACGGCAACAAGTAATATATTAGGGATTGAGGTAACTGAATTGGCGGCTCCAAGTGGTGGAAGCTCTGGAAGTTGGTTTATGATTTTTGAATAATTAAATAAATAAGTAAAATGGCAATTAAAGTATTAAAGAAAGTAAATGGAATAACTGCAGATGTGAATATAACTGCAGATGCTTGTTATATCTTTTTAGATGTATCAACGGCAAGGTTATTAACTGAGGGAGTAATTGATATTGATTACTCGTGCAGAATAGCAAAGGAGGATAGAGATAATGTAAATCTTAAACCGTTCAAGTTATTAAAAGAGGATGGAACAAGAGTTATTAATATCATGGGATTTACTCCTACTACAGTAATTACTCAGGATAACTATGCAGAGCAATGTAAAATTGCATTTGTGCAAGAGTTCGGATGGGCTGAGGCAGATGTAACTATTGAGGATGAAATTGCAGAAATTTAACTATTTTAGGAAAATAAACATCTTAAATAAATAAAAATGGAAGAAAACCAATTGACACAGGAGCAGCAAGCATTAACATTGATTGTTAAAACTTTAGATCATTGCGTAACTAAAGGAGCGTTAAACAGAGTGGATGTATTGAATTATCATGCAGCTATTCAGATTTTAGAAAAAGCATTATTTGCTGAGGCTCCGGAATTAACTGTTGAGGAGTAATAAATGAGTGATTGTACTACCATAGAAGAAAGAATCCAGGCAGCGTATAAGGCTATTAAATTACCTGTTGCAAAGGTAACTAATGAGTTTAGTGAGCCATTTCGATGTTGTGATGAAAAGCAGTTAGTTTTAGCTCACACAACGGAAACGGAAAGTTACAAGAATGATGTAACAAGTGCATGGATTAAGCTGAGTGGTATTGCAGATACAGTTAATTTTAATCTTACTAAAAATGGGGCTGCAACTATGTATGCCCCATTTAATACTGCTTTTGTTAGGGAGCCATTTGCTTGGTATGTAACCATTAATTGGAGGGATGTATTGGCATCTGATGGGATTGGTTGTTATAAGTTAGTGTTAGAATATTCAATTGGGGGTATTCCTGGTACTCTTACATGGGGTATTTATGACTTAAAAGAATACAGTTTAACGACTGCAAAGTATACTGCAAGGTTAAAAGCAAAATTTAATCTTAAGCATGAGATTGAGGGGATTGATTTCACAGATTCCAATGTTGTTGATACATTAAGATTCAATGGATTTATAGGAGATAGGCAGCCTAATATGGAGATTGATAACTTGGTTTACCAGGATAGGACCATTAAAACGGTTGTTAGAGAAAACCTTAATACATGGCAGATTAAAACAGATCCTTATACTAATTCAATTATTGATTTAATGACTGATTTATATCTGCTTAGTGAGAATGAGTTATTTATATCTGATTACAATCAGTTTAACCATACGCATGAAATATTGGACCTGCCTGTAATTGTGCAGGAGAGTCCAGAGATTGATTACTTAGAGCAATACCAAAGAAAGGCCGTATTAACTTGTGTTGTTGGGGATAGGGTTGTAAACAAGAGAACATACTATTAAAATATTGAGGGATGAAAATTGAAGTTATTGGAAATTATATAATCATTACAAGAGATATTGCAGGAGTTACAAAGACTTTTGAGTATCCATTGAGCTGCAGTTTTTATTTCACAAGGTTTGGAGCTGGTGGATTAGAGAGCATTGAAATAGTAAATACTATTAGTGATGGTAAAACATTCGTTTCAATTTCCGATATAAATGCAGGCCTGATATTAGATGCAGATAATTTGCCTTATACGTTACAAGGCCTATTAACTTTGGTGCAGGATAATACAGGAGCATTCATTGGTAGCAACGTAAAATTAACAGCGTAATGGAAATAAATCTACTAACATTAGCAGGAGTTATAATGTCAATCTTACTTGGTATTATTGGCTTTTTTTTGACAAGGTTAATCAATGATGTTAGGCGTTGCAGTATTGAGACAGGTAAGAATAAGGGGAGGATTGATTTAATTGCCAAGCAGCAGGAGAATGATGTTAAAAGGATTGAGCATACTACTCAGTTGGAGCTCCAGGCATTGACAAAGAATGTCAATCAGTTATCATCCAATGTACAAGAGTTGGTTGTTATATTAGCTCAGAATGGGATTAAACAAAAATGAAAGTTTGGCAATACATAAGAAAGCTAATAAGCAAAAATACAAGCGAGTCCAGCAAGAGATTCATTGCTTTATTTACTATTTTATTAGTGGCTTATGCAACATTGAGATATACAACAATTGATAACCTGGAGATTGTATTAGGGGAGTTATTGAGCTTTATTTTAGTATTATTCGGTGAAGCAGTATGGGAAAGTACAAGAAAATAGCATTTTTTTTATCATTGGTTTTATTATCATCCTGCAGTCCGATAAAGAGACATGCCAGGTTGGTTAAAAAGTACCCATTTGTACACAAAACAGATACGGTTGTTTTAGTGGATACTTTAAGCATAATAGTGCCAAAGGTACAACATGATACAGTTATGCTCTTAGATAGCTTTATAATAGCCTTAAAAGATACAATAACAATTGAAAAGGACAGGCTAAAAGTACAAATACATCAAGTTCATGATTCTATTTATATTGATGCCAAGTGTGATACGGTTTACCTGGATAAGGTTATTGAGGTAAAAGTGCCTGTAAAGTATTATGAGAGTTGTGATGAATTGACTTTTAAGGATTATTTAAAGTATGGAGGCATTTCCCTGCTTATATTAGTTTTAATTTTATCATTGGATAAGATTATTAAACTTTTCAAATGAGTACAAAAGTAAGATCATATACAGATAAAGAGTTATTGGATAGGGTAAGGGAATTACCAAACTTTAAGAATATACCTAAACAAAGGTGGATATTGGGAGTTAGGTCCAATGAGGATGTATTTAATAGCTATGATGATAAGTTTTATGAGTTTGAGGGGGAGAAGTTTATCCGAGTTCTAACGGGTACAACTAACGCAGGGAGCGGAGTTTTAAGGGGTGGATTCCTTAAGTATAATAAAAGAGGGGTTGCAGTATTAAAAGCAGATGAATGGTATTATAATGTGTGGAGCTATGGCCTGCATAGAGGTAAGATGCCTGCATTAATACAGAATGGCCGTAGGGTAAAGGTATACCGAGATGGCAATAAGAATACAAAGATTGAGCAGATTGGAGAGCCTGAGCTTGGATGGTTCGGTATTAATTACCATACTAATACATATGATTTTAGTTTGGCTAATTTAAAGGTTGTTAAATGGGCCATTGGTTATTGGTCAGCAGGTTGTCAGGTAATTAATGATAGAAAAAAGTACATTGATCAGATTGAGTATTACAAAAAAGCATTTCAGAGTGGAGAGCAGATTATGGTTACTTTCTGTTTAATCAATGAGTTTTAAAATAGGTTTTCTTGATTTCTTCCATTGGTTATCAAGGTGTGTGGGGAGTGGCTTTTAGTTGCTCCCTTTTTTTATTTTAATTTTTTTTTGCTTTGATAGTTTGATATAGAAAATTATTTTATATATTTGGGTATAACTTTAAAAACATAACAATCATGAGTTACTTAGAACTTCAAATTTTGAAAAAGGCTGAGAGCAGCTTTGCAGAAAACCCAGAGGCCAAAAGATTGGCAGTATTAGATATCTTAACAGACCTTGCATGGGAAATGTCAACGGTAAAAAAGATAATTGCAACGATTAAGGAGGATATTGTTAATTACTCGTATGGAACATTTGAGCATTATGTTAAGATCCGCAAAAAGGCATTAATAGAAAGAGAGGCAGAATTAAAAAAACTGCAGGAGTCATTCAATGAAGCATTACAAATCTTAAACAAAAAATCATGAAGCTATTTAGAAAATCAAGAGCAAAGAAAGTTGAGAAAACTTTACAGGATAATATTTTAGTGGGGCCTAAGGTCCTGGAGGATATTAAGAGATGGGAAACTCAGAAAAGTGATTTAATCATCCGTAGCAGCTTCAACAGAGAATTATATTATAAACTATTAAGCCTTAAAAAATGATAGCAGGATTTGAAAACCAAACAGAGCCATTAAATGATTATGAGAGGGATGTATTACTCCCCGTAATAGTTCGAGGGCTACAAACGAAATTAGGACGTAAAAAAGCCATAACTAATGCACAGATGATTGTAGCATTAAAAAATGCAGGGTATCATTCAGTAAATCAGCCGAGAATTAGAAAGATTATTAATTTCATAAGAATACAGGGATTGATAACTAATTTAATTGCCTCTAATAATGGTTATTGGATAGAGACTAATATTGATGAAAGGAGAAAATATGTACAAGGAGTTAAGGACAGAGCACAGTCCATGTTGGCATCATTAAAAAACATTGAAATATGAAAAGGATTGAAGAAATTATCGAAGAATTAGCAGGAAATTTAAAACTTAAATTATTGAATGGCGATTATAAGATTCTGCAAATTAAAAAGTATGAAAACAAAATTGAGGTTGATGGATTTGTTTTACATCTTCATGCCGATGTATCATACCCTGAACATGCATTTGGTATTTATGCCGGTTCAATTTTAGATACAAGGTTTTATAATTCTGACATAATGAAAGGAAAAAACAGAATAAAAATTGAAAAATTTTTTGATTTAGATTCTGAAACTTTACGTATGGATGCTTGGAAAGTTTGGAAGAAAAAGGAAAAAGAATACATGGAATTAAAAGGTAAAAGAGATAAGCAAAAGAAAATTAATGCGCTTAGAAAAGAATTAGAAGAACTTGAAAAAGATAATTGATTATGACAGCAAAAAAATTTTTAGAAACTTTTTATGAAGAGCCATTACATATTGCAGATATTTTTGAAATGGAGGAAGTAGTTAATGTTATGGAAAGATATGCGTCTATGAAAATAGACGCTTATAAAGAATGCTTTGAGCAATTTATTCCGATTGATAAATGGGATGAAGCTACAAGGTTTTTAAGTACCTATAAAGATGGATTAGCAGAGGATTTTGAAAAAAAAGAAAGATTATGACAAAAATTAATTATTTCAGAGAAGAATTAGCGGCTTTATTATCTAAATATGACGCTGAATTAAGTATTGATGATAATGGTAACTTTATAGAAGTGTATTTCTATGAAGAAAAGAAAACTTATAACATTTGTAAATCAATACCAGATTTAAAAAAAGAGAGTATTAATAGAATGGATTTAATTGCATCAGTAGAATGTGGTAAAAAAGATTAATTATGACACAAAAAGAGAAAGCAGAAAGTTTAGTAAACCAATATAGAATGGTTTTAATGGATGAGGATACTGAATGCGGTAATGAGATACTTTGTACTTCAATAGCGATTAAGAATGCATTAATTTCAGTTGATGAGATTATAAAAGAATTATCAACTATTCATTGTTGTGGTGAAAATGATATTAATGATTCAATACAATACTATAAAGAAGTTAAACAAGAATTAGAAAAGTTATGAAAACACCAAAAGAGAAAGCATTGTCATTACTTGACAAAATGGAAACACAAACATATTCGTATCAAGAATATGCAGGATCAAACCCAAGTACCGCTGAAATTGGCTATGAAGCAGGAAAGAAATGTGCATTAATTTTAGTTGATGAAATTTTAAAAGAATATCCATCTTTTCCAAGAGGAACATGGGAGGAAAGTAGAGCGTTGTATTGGTTGGAAGTTAAACAAGAATTAGAAAAACTATGAAAACATATCATAAAATGAGATACGCAAAACAAATATTATTGGATGAATTAAGGGCCTTAAAAAAGGCAATCGCATATAGTGATTGGAGCCAGTATAAAGAGGCATTGAAAGTAAGAGAGGAAAAATGTAGGGATCTGGAGAGGGCAATAAAATTGATTGAGGAAAAAGAAAGTAATTGAAAATTTTAAAGTATATTTGTAATATGGATAATTTTGTATCAGTAAAAGATTATGCAAGTTATTATGGTATTTCTGTACAGGCAGTTTACCAAAGAATAGCAAAAAACACAGTTGTATATAAGAAAATTGGCAGTGTTTTCCTTGTAAAAAAAGAGGATTAAATTTTTTTTGAATATAAGGTTTAAAATTTTAAAGATTGTAAACAATTAAATTAATAGATATGAAAGTAATTAAACATTATTTAAATGAGGATGAGCATATTGAAATTATTAAAAGAGATAACTCAGAAAAAATTGATATAATAATTTATGATGCGGCTCCAGACTCATGTGGAACAAGTATGTTTTTATATAAACAACAAGTTTTAAATCTTATAAAGGATCTAAAATATATTATTGGCGAATAACATGGAGGGATGGATTAAGCTGCATAGAAAGTTGTTAGAATGGGAGTGGTATGATGAGCCAAATACTTTTAGGCTTTTTTTACATTGCTTGTTAAAGGCAAATCATAAGGACAAAAAGTATAGAGGAGATGTTATTAAAGCTGGTACTTTTTACACATCCAGAGACCTACTTTCTAAGGAAACTGGGCTAACAGGTAGGCAGGTTAGAACTTCACTAAATAGGCTAAAAACGACCAACGAATTGACCATTGAAAGTTCGAGGAAAGGAACAGTAATAGAGGTAGTTAACTATACCAAGTACCAAGTAGATGACCAACAGAACGACCAACAAACGACCAAGAGGCGACCAACAAAAGGCCAACGAGCGACCACTAACAAGAATGATAAGAATGATAAGAATGATAAGAATAATAAAATAGAGTCTATCGACTCTACAAAATTAATGGCTTTTTTTAATGATACATTCAATAAAAAACATGAGGTATGTCCTCCAAAAACTATACAAAAATTTAGAAATTTGTTAAAGATGGGATTTACCAAAGGTCATATTATGAGAGCAATGGTTACCGTAAGTAAAAATGATTGGCATATAAAAAATTATAATCATCAGATTACTATTGATTACTTTGCAGATGCTAATAACCTTAACAAGTGGGGTAATGAGGAGCCTCAGAAAGAATTAAAATATAATCCACATCTATAAACTATGGAACATAACATTTTTGACAAGGCTTTTGGCATAGCCTTAAATCTAAACAAAGAGGAGCAGAGTGAGTACATTAACCAAATGAAAGCTGAATGGTTTGAAAGTTTATTTCATAAAAATCTATTTAGAGCCATTACAAGCCTTGTTAGTGATAATCAGTATTTAGATATCATAAACATATCTCAATGGCTTAGAGAGAATAATTGCTTAGAAAAAGATACCATTGCTAAGCTGAGCAGGTTAACAACTTCTATTGAGTTCCATGAGACTCTAAACAAAGAGGGAGTATTGAATGAATGTTGGTATAAGTATTCGGTTAGGAAAGTTATGTTGATGCTGCAGAATGTCAATAATGAAGTAACGGGAGTTTCTCCGAGATCTCATTACATCCTGGAGGAGGTTAGTAAGATTAAGGACCTGTTAAGCGTAAATACTACAATAAAAGAGGTTACTAACTTAGATAGCATTAATCATATATTGGAGAAACATGAGCAAGCAAAGTTAGGGATTCCTTTAGGCTTAGAATTGGGATGGAATGATTTAAGAGGGCAGTTGATTCTGGAGCCTGATGACGTGATGATTGTTGGAGGTAGGCCGGCAATGGGTAAAACTGCATGGGCAGTTAGTTTGATTAGAAACCTTTGTTTTAATGAGAATAGGGTTGTTGTGTTTTTTTCCTTAGAAATGGCCCATGATAGAATAGTGAGGAGGATTATAAGCAATGTATTGGGTATTAATTCTAACCATATTAAATACGGGCAATGCTCAGATATGGAGCTCCAAAGGATTGAGGATTTAAAAAGCAGTCCTGCATGGGATAACATTGTTATTTTTGATGGCAGCCATACAACAAAGGATATTGAGAGTAAATTGCAGTCTGTTAAGAATAAGGGCAAAGATGTTGGACTGTTTATGATTGATTACTTGCAAAAGATTATGCCAGGCAAAAGTGAGAACAGATACCAGGAGGTAACAAAGATATCCAATGATGTTAAGAGAATTGTAATGGCTCATAGAGTGCCTTGCATAGCATTGGCCCAATTGAGTAGGGATGTGGGTAGAACAGGAAAGAGGCCAAGTTTACCCGATTTAAAAGAGAGTGGAGAGATTGAGCAGGATGCAAGTATTGTTGGCTTTTTACATAGGCCTGAGTATTATGATCAATCTGCAGATGAGAATGGGGAAAGCATGGAGGGAGTTGGAGAGTTTATTATTGCCAAGAATAGGGATGGAGCAGTAGGTATAACTAAAATGGATGTTGAGCTTGCAACATCGGAGTGGAATAACTATACAGAGAGGCAGACCATTGAGCAAAAGGTTGAGGATTATTATGCAGGAATGACACCAAATAAAAATATACCTTTTTAAATATAACAAATTATGAAAGTTTTAAATTTATATGCTGGAATAGGTGGTAACCGTAGACTATGGGGAGATGAACACGAAATAACAGCAGTAGAATTTGATGAAAAAGTAGCTGAAAAATATCAAGGGCTTTACCCTAATGATAAAGTTGTAGTTGCTGATGCTCATCAATATTTGTTAGATCATTATACAGAATATGAAAATGGTTTTATTTGGACTTCGCCACCTTGTCAAACTCATAGCAAAGCTAATTATTTTATAAACTACATTACAGAAAGTAGATACCCTAAGATGGAACTTTGGCAAGAGATAATATTTTTAAAAACATTCTGTAAGGGTAAGTTTTGTGTTGAAAATGTAAAAGCATATTATGAGCATTTTATACCACCAACTGCAGAAATAGGAAGACATTATTTATGGGCTAATTTTGTAATACCACAAATAAAGCAGCCAAAAGGAGAAGTGGGCACAATGATGAAACAATATGCAGGAACAAATAAGCATGCACATAGTAAACCATTAGCAGAGCGTAATATGGTAAATGCTGAGTTAGGCCTACATATTTTAGAAAGAGCTCAAGGAATTATTAAATCAAATTCAAGCAATCAAGGTAGTTTATTTTAAATGAAACCATTAAAGCAAAAAAAATGCAAAACGTGTGGAGTAATGTTTACTCCTTACAAGTCAACTCAAAAAGTATGCAACTATAAATGTGCCATTGAGCATGCAAATTTAGAGATGAGAAAGCAGGCAAAAAAAAAGGCCAGGGCAGAGAGAAAGGAGTACTATGAAAAAAGCATGACATTAAGTGATTGGAAAAAGAAAGTGCAAACTGTATTCAATAAATATATCAGATTAAGAGATATAAACAGAGGTTGTGTAAGTTGTGATACTCCGCTACAGAATAGGAAGTTTGATGCAGGGCATTTTTACGCAACTACTTATGAGGGCCTTAGATTTAATGAGCTGAATGTACATGGACAATGTGTACCCTGTAATAGGAATATGCATGGCAATATCCATGAATATAGGAAAAGGATAACAAACAGAATAAGCCAGGATGAGCTCCAATGGTTGGATGATAATAGGCATATCAAGCTAAAATTAAACAAGGTAGAATTGGAGGAGTTGTATAACCATTATAAACAAAAAATAAAAGATCATGAGAGAATTTGATGAGGTAGTCCAGGACTTGGATGATATTATAAATTGGTATAGGGAGCTGCCAATGGATTACACAGGTATAAATGATTTAATGTATCAGCGTATTCAGTTAGTTACCTTGTTATCCTTTTATGCATCCGAGTTGGGGCAGGTTCGGATAAATTGGAAAAATGCAGAGGCAGAGACAGAGAGATCCAAAAGAGAGCATACAAAAAAGTACCTGGATGCAGGATTCCCGATGAGTAAGGCCTCCGAGTTAGGCAAGTTCTATTCAGTTGAGGAGTATGTTGAAGAAAAGAAATGGGATGGCTTATACTACCAAATGAGGCTATTTTATGACAATGCTACATCCATTATTGATGCAATGAATCAGCATATTTCAAACTTAAAAAGAGAGGAGCAATACCAAAAATTAACAGACTAATGAAAAGATTTTATACAATTAACGAAAATAACCAAGAAGAATTTGATACAGATTGGTTTCAAGAGGCAAGGGAAAATAATAAATTAATTACAGTTAATAGTTTAAGCGGAGGAAAAACATCTGCATACATAGCTGCTAATTATCCAGCAGATTATAATGTTTTTGCTTTAGTAAGAACAAATGATAAAAATTGCATATTTCCAAATGAAAAAGTAAGGCAGATGGTTTCAGATAGAATTGGAACGGAATTTATCGGGACATTAGAGGAGGATGCAATTATTTACACAATGTTAGATTTAGAGCAGTTTATTGGCCAAAAAATTGATTGGGTTACTGGAGAAACATTTGACGAAGTGATTATAAGGTCTGAAAAAAACAGAATTGAAAACACTCGTTATTTACCAAATGTAACGCAACGTTTTTGTACTACTGACATGAAATTAAAACCTTTATTTAATTGGTGGCTTAACAACATAAATGAACCTGTTGAGATGCGTATTGGATTTCGAGCTAATGAGATGTCAAGAGCCAAAACAATGATTGAAAAAAAGAACAAACATGGATTATTAGAGTTTAAACATATCGTTGGTAAGCATAAAAATGGGAATAATAAATGGAAGAAAACAGGGTGGCAGAATCCCGTATTTCCATTAATTGAGAACGGTATATTTAAAGATACTATTGAGCAGTATTGGAAGGATAAGCCTGTGAGATTTGCATACATGAATAATTGTGTTGGTTGTTTTCATAGGAGTCCTGTATTATTAAAACACATGAGCGAAAGACATCCTAACAAATTCGATTGGTTTATTAATGCTGAAAATTTAGGAGATGGAAAGAGAACATTTAAGAATGGAATAACCTACGATAAAATAAAAAACAGTTTCAAGCAAACACAATTGTTCGATGATGACTTCAATGAATGCGATTCGGGTTATTGTGGGTTGTAATTTATAGATTGAAATAAAAAATTAATATTCATGCTTTGAGATAGAAAATAAATTTCTATATTTGTTCTATAACTTTAAATCATAACATCATGGAAGTAGAAAAAATGACCATTAAACAGATTGAGAAAAAAATTGATGAGCTTAAGGCTTTAAGACCTTGGTCCAATGAAAATCTGCAATTAATTAGAACTCTGGAGATAGAGTTATCATATAGAGTACATTTTAAATAAACCTTAAATCATAACAAAAATGGCACAGAAAAAACAAAACGTGTTTGAAGCATTGAGCAGTATCAATGTGAATGAGAAAACAGAGAAAAAGGATAATTTAACTTATTTGAGTTGGGCATGGGCCTGGCAAGAGTTTCAAAAAGTTTGTCCTACGGCAACTTACGAGATCCTAAAAAATGAAAACGGATTACCATACTTTGCAGATGAAAGTGGGGCAATGGTTTACACTCAAGTAACAGTTGATGATATTACACATGAGATGTGGCTGCCTGTAATGGATGGTAAAAACAAGGCAATGAAGTCAAAACCGTATAACTACCAAACCAAGTTTGGAGAAAAAACAGTACAAGCCTATAATATGTTTGACATCAATAAAACAATCATGAGGTGTTTAACGAAAAACCTTGCAATGTTCGGATTGGGTATTTACATCTACGCAGGAGAGGATTTACCTGATGGATATGAGGAGCCTGCACCAGCAAAACCGAAGTTAGATGCTAAGAGATTAAATGGAGCCTTAGAGAGCATTAAAAATGGCAACTATACTTATGATAAGTTAGTGGATACTTTTGATTTAACAGAGGCACAGATTAAGAAAGCTGATAAGTTTATCAAGGAGCTCCAGGAGGCAGAGGTAGAGGAAAAAGAATTAGAAACAGAAAACAAATAAAACAATGGAAAATCTATTAGTAAGATGCTCAGAGTTGAGCAAGTTAATGACTAAGAGCAGAAGTAAAAGCAGCCCATTATCTGAGACAACGAAAACCTATGTAATGGAAAAGGCAAAGGAATCCTTTTATGGTATTACTCCAAACTTTAGCAATAAGTATACTGAGAAAGGATTGTTAAATGAGGATGAGGGAATTGAGATGGTTAACCAAGTTAGGTTCATGGATTTCCGCAAAAATGCGGAGAGAATAACAACAAGTTGGTTGACTGGGGAGTGTGATATTTTAGGAGATGAAAGGATAATTGATATTAAGTGCTCCTGGAGTTTTGAAACGTTTCCTGCATTTCAAGAGGAGGCAGATAAGGCAGTAAAAAAGTCCGGCTATGATTGGCAGATGAGAGGTTATATGATGTTGTACAATAGAAATGTTGCAGAGGTTATTTATTGTTTAACAACTACTCCTCCAAGTTTATTGAGCTCGTTTGATATTCCTGCTCTGCATGATGTTGATCATATTGCAGTAGGAGATAGAATGACATCCGTAAAAGTTGAAAGGGATGAGGTAATTGAAAGTGAAATATTAACCCAGTACTCTATTGCCAACGAGTACTACAAAGAATGTATGGCAGAATTAAAATCAAAAAGTAAAAAAGTAGAATCATGGATTTAAGAGGAACATTAGTTAAGGTATTTGCTAAGCAGCAGGTATCAGAGAAATTTGCGAAAAGAGAGTTCGTAATTAGAACAGAGGGAGAGTATCCACAGGAAGTATTATTACAAGTAACTCAAGATAAGTGCGGATTGTTAGATAATTTTATGGAGGGGGAGACAATCCAGGCCTTTATAAATATCAGAGGTAGAGCATGGACTAATCCTGAGGGAGTTGTTAAGTATTTCAATACATTGGAGGCATGGAAAATTAGCAATGAGACTCAGCAGAGTGCTCCTGCTCCTCAAAGGTCAGGCATTGCTCAAAACTTTATGGAGGATGCAGTTGCAAGTTTACCTGATATGGATGATGACGGGTTGCCATTTTAATAACTTTTAAGAGACTTTTATGGAAAAGATAAACCCAATATCAAAAGAGCAGCTAAAGTTCGTTAAAAGGGATTGTAAAAGCATAATAACGGCATATATGAAGCAAAATAATTTGTCAGTTCATGCAACTGCAAAAAAATGCGGAGTACAAGCAGGCCAATTACATATGTTTTTAAGCGGAGCTGGTGGATTGAATATTAATACAGTCCAAAGGATTGCAGATGAGATTTGCAAATAACATGAGGGGAGGTTTAGGCCTCCTTTTTTAAAACATAACAAAATGAGAATAGATTATAATAAGATCATGAAAATTGAGTTTGAGGCAACGAGCTCAGATTTATCAGAAATCACTTTTGAGTCTTACATGGCAGATGCTAAGATTGGTAATAAAAAACATATTTTAAGACAGTTGGCAATCCTTTGTCCGATTTGGGCCATGAGGTTCTCAATGGATGAAAATAATTACAAATACCAAATAACGAGTACTCATATCATCGTACCATTCGAGATGAAACAACATTTTTTTAAATATTCGTTTTAGAATAGAAATATAAACTATACTCCCTGCTCCAAAACCAACGTTCTTTTTGGCTCATATTCACCCGTAGAGGAGCAGGGTTTTTAAATCAAATAATCATGAAAAAACAATTAATCTTATTAGCAGCATTATTCACATTGGCATCATGTGAAAAAGAATATGAATCAGTAACAACAAGCTGCGAATGTGGAACAATAGCAAATGATGGAATTAGTGGAGATAGTTATTGGATTGAGGTAAGAAACAATTGTACAAGCAATAAAAAGCGGTTCTACATGGACCAGGACCTTTGGATGAATACGCTTTAAATATTATTGCTGGGACTTATGAAAGTAAGTAGTTAGTATTACTCATAGCACATTGTGTATGGAATCGTTTTAATGTGCTATACACCTTGTTAGGTGTTTTTAATTTACGGATTATGAAACTAAAAGATAGATATAAAATAAAACCAATTAGTTATAAGTTGGCAATGGATTTAGTTGTTAAAAATCATTACTTACATAGAAAATGTCCTTGTTCACAGGCTTTTGGTTTGTTTGAAAAATGCGATAATAGTGCAGACTTGTTTAGTGATGAAAGAATAGTAGGTTGTGTGATTTATGGAACACCAAGCTCTGCACCATTAAGAAAAGGCATTTGTGGAATAGATGAAAGTTTTAATGTGCTTGAATTAACAAGATTATGGATTGAAGATGATACACCAAAAAACACAGAAAGCTACCTAATAGGAAATACTATAAAGTTAGTTAATAAAGAAATAATAGTAAGCTATGCAGAAATAGAACAAGGACATTTAGGTATAGTTTACCAAGCTACAAACTGGATTTATACAGGATTAAGTGCTAAACGTACTAATTGGACTATTGAAGGGATGGATAAGCACTGCCAAACGATAGCAGATAAATACACATCAAAAGAATTAAAAGAAAAATATGGCGATAAATTTAAAAAAGTACCAAGACCAAGAAAACATAGGTATGTTTATTTTAATTGCAATAAGAGAAGAAAGAAAGAACTGATAGCTAAATTGAAGTATAAAATTGAATCGTACCCAAAAGCGTTAGTAAATTAATTACACCTAACAACCTTATAAACGAGACTGAGCGACTGCCGAGGTACGAGGTTGCAATTACAATACTGTTATGTATATTTACATCCATGAGTAGATTAACATGGACAGAGATGTATAACTATCTAATTCAGCAGCCTAATTGCATTATCAAGGACCAGGAGCTTACTATTCCAAACATGCATTATACTTTGAATAAGTTGCAGAAAAGCATTGAACTGCATGAGCCTG
>Ga0070745_1000726_pt1 | contig 19144 bp, 38 predicted proteins | sample VirMetDEL_Mar_4_FD_77438 | JGI IMG/M metagenome (GOLD analysis project Ga0070745, IMG submission 77438) | Aqueous microbial communities from the Delaware River and Bay under freshwater to marine salinity gradient to study organic matter... | ecosystem: Environmental > Aquatic > Marine > Coastal ...
AGCTTGGATCAGCTTCCATTTAACGTCAAGGATTCTTACGTATCTTTGTTAGAGATCCTAATGCTAACAGCATTCGGTGCATATTTCGCTGGTAGAACCATCGAGAAAGCAAGAAAATGAGAGTAAAGAGGTATCAGGATGGGGGTCAGTTGCCCCCCGAAACTGTAGAGTTGCTGAAGCAGCTCAAGCAGCGTCGGGAGCTTAGGGCTTTGGGCGATCCTACTTCTGCTGCCCCTGCCTCAACCACACGAGTGGCCATTCAGCCACCCGTATACACGTCACCAGAGGCTGCCCTTCTTGATCAAGCGGCTGGAGACTACGTTGGATTCTCTAAGATCTTTGGAGAACCGCTTAGCAGTGAAGACGCCAAGTACTTGAGAGAGACGCAAGAGCTTCCTAGCGGAGCCATTGAGACCTCCTACCCCATTGCAGAGTTCTTATCTCCCGTGGGTGACATCAAGGCTATGGGTGAGTCGGATAGTGCTCTTGAGTTTGCCATGGCTGCAGGCCTCGCGTTCCTTCCCGGAAACGCTTCCATGCTGAAGAACGCGCTGCCCGACTTCGTCAGAGTATCAGACATCAAACCGATCTCCAAAATCATTGGTGCAATCGACGAGGCTGGCGATGTTGGTGACGCAATCTTGAGCAACGCAGAGGGTATCGTTAAGATGTCTCCATCTGCACGGGCAAGACTATCAGAGAGCCTTGAGGATCTGGCTCAGGGTAACGCCAAACAGCTGCAACCATCTGAGTACTCAAGACTCAAGGACGCTGCAGAATTCATCAAGAACCCATCTAAGAAAGCTGTATCTGGACCGCCTAACTCAATTGGTAACTTCAAGCTACACAAGGAGGGTTCTGATATCAGCTACAGAGACTACGACACCAACGACTTCATCTCTCTCGCAAAGGAAGGTGATGGCTATACCATTGTTGGATTGATGGACAACACCTCTCCCGCATCTAGGGGTAGAGCGATGGTTCAGATCATCAAGGAAGTGCCGAAGGGAGCTAAGGTTAAGTTCGGTAGCGCAAACGACTTGAGCACAGACTCTTACGTGTTCCCAATAAAATACATTGAGAACGGCAAGGCTAAGGTGTCTACTGAATCGGTGGAGTTTCTCCCCCTGAATGACTTCGGTGGCACACCCAAGCCATTTGCAGACCTGTTTGGAATCGAGGAGTACGAGGTTGGACTGATTGACGGAACAGCAAGCTTTGCTCCAACCCCAGAGATGTTGAGCGAGGTCAAGTCTAAGATCGACGCGAAGCTCACTTCAATCGGACTCCCTGAAAGCAAGCTCAGTGATTTCAACGAGATCCTCATGCCTCACTTCGATATGATCAAGCAGGTGGGTAAGGGTGAGTACAAGTTCGGTGGCTCCCTCAAGGCCGTCAAGAAGGCACTAAAAGGATTTAGAAGCAAGAGATGAAGAACCGACTCAAACTATTCTGGAAGAAGCTCGTGTGGGCTTTCATGGAATTTAACAAGATGATCTGATGAAAGAGTGGAGTTCTATTCGCATGGTCTACCTCCTCATGTCCGTGGTACTGTTGCTCTCAGCTGCATACCAGTCTTGGGGAGGTGTTCTGTTTGTGGTCGTCATGCTGCAGGTTGCGGTGTGGATTCGGTTCTGCCCATCGCTCTGGTTGTTCAACAGAGCTGGATACAAAAAAACTGAGATCTAATGCCACTACGAGACAAGAAAGGACTTGCAAGAGCCAAAGCCATCATGAAATACACTGACTCTGAGTCCAACGAACTCATGATCGGTGTGCTGCACATGTCTATTCTCCCGTTCGCTATGTTCGAACTAGGTAACCCTTGGGTGTTGTTGCAGATCGCAGCGCATCTGGCTGGTGGTTTCCAAGTCTACTGTGCCCTGTGGGACGGCAGGCTTTTTATGCGCAAGATCGCAGTTCAAATCGCATCTATTATTTCAATCGCCACTGTCGCCAACTACACGACGGCAGGGATGATGCAAGGCTCACACTTGGGATGGATCCTGATCTGTGGGATGAGCATCTGGAATTTGTATCGTGTTTCTAACGAAGAGTTTTACAGGAGATAATGGATCCTCAAACAATCATCACAATCGTAACTGTCCTCGGCTCTGCTGGGGCTTGGCAGTTTTACCAGAGCAGACTCAAGCTCAAACACCAAGAGCGCAAAGAGGATAAGGGCGAGCAAACGCTATTTAGAGACGATTTGAGAGAGCGTGTTGCCGTGCTTGAGGAAAAGCTTGAGCAAGCATATAAAGAGAAGAACGAAGTGTCTGATAGGCTCGCAGCTGTGATGACAGAGCTCGCTGAATACAAGGTGCGTCTGGAGTTCCTTGAGAAGGAGAACGATCGCCTTCGAGGATAAAAAGAAAGGGGACCGAAGTCCCCTCTCGACGATTGCGAAGTTCCACAGACAACTAACCCGTGTAACGATATAAAGATAATAAAACTAGATCAATAGTGAATGATCTCTGAGATCTTCATTTTTCTAGCATCGGCTGTTTCTGGCTTACCATACTCATCTGGCTGACCCTCCTTCACAACCTCTGCTTTCTTGAGGTATTCGTCTCGATCCATCCAGCCTAGGATCCACCCCTCATATCCTTCTTTGACTCGGTTCACTTGTGCGAACACGTATGTGTCTACCCTCTGGTGCAGTGATGCCTCTGTTACGTGGACGGAGTAGTGACCCCTAGGGACGTAGGCCTTGCCTGCTTTACTCACCCCTCTCTCTTTGGTCTTGACATCGATCGTGTGCTCCCATGGTGTATTGGGGAACCGAATCATGTCGTAATCGTAGGTGTTCTTCTCCTTGACGTCACTGAGAAACTTCAGTGCCATCTCTTCGCCTATGTAAGCGGCCATGTTTCCATCGCCTCGGCGTATGCTGTTCTTGATGTCTCCGTGCAGCTTGGACTTCTCCTCAGCCTTTCGGATCATCTCCGTTGTTACCTCTACTTTGTAAAGCTTCATATTCTGCGACGATTGATTTGATCATATCCAATTCTTCATAAATCTCCTTCCGACTTTTGGCCACGATATCGATGACCGCCTCAGAAATCTGAATCGGTTCTCCTTTCTCGTTATGAAGGGTCTCGTACAATTCATCCACCACTTGGTGGACTCTGTCGCAAGCAATCAGGTAGTAGGCGCTGAGTCTAGATGTCTCCATTCTTGATCGATTCTAGTATCTCTTGAATGGCTCGATCCACCTGAGAACTATTCTTGGCGAGGAATATAATGGTTTTCGCGTTATTGCCCACTAGGTGTCTCATAAAAAGCTTCCACCTCATGGGGAAGTCATGGTGAGACGGTAGATACCCCTTGGTCTCGATGATCCAGTCATGATCCCTTCCAACAAAGTCGGGCTTGTATGTGATAGGGAGAACGACAGACCCAGATCGGTCTGCCATCTCCTTACCTTTTGCAGTCATCTTAAAGTACTTGTTGGGGAAGCGGAACTTCTCCATCAGCTCGAAGGTATGCTCCTCGTAATCGAAAGCTAACCCGTATTCTTTCAGCTGATCAGCACAATACTTCTCTAAGGAGCTAGCGTACCTTCCTAAATGTTTTTTTTTGGATGTACGCCTCTTAGGAGTCTTCGTCCTCTTCTTCATATGAACGAAGTTACCAAGAGAAATTTTGAAAATCAACCTAGGAAGTTGATGTTCATGGGCATTTGGGCCTGCTCCAAAAAGTTAATCGGTTGGAAGAGAGCCCTTTGACCGATTCTCGTTGTGAAACCAGTGTGGGAAAGATTCATGATTAAGCAGTACGGATCCTCCAATGGAGTGGGCGCACCGCCTGTTTCTACCTCACGAACCTTTCTGACGTGTATCTCACTCATTTTCCGTATGTTAGGGTCGGCTGATTGAACCTTTCGGTGAATAGTAACGAAGCAATCTGCTCTGTTTACGAACTTTCCACCGCCCTCTGTGTCCTCCGCATATGGAGCAACGGGCAAACCGTCGGGTCCCTTGCGGCGCTGAGCCTCTGTACCTGAGTGGCAGTTGAGCCACACGGCAATGTCGTTGGCCTTGCTGAACGTCAGGAATTCTGAGGCTGCCTCGTAGTGGTAGTCGTGGACGCCGATGTTGGTTCCCTTCATGTCCAGCTTGAGGCTGTTGTACGGATCAATGAAGATTGCGTCGATATCCTGCTGCCGCATCACCTTCTCCATGAACAGGATGATGTCTGCGTAGCTGTACACCTGCTCGTTGTTGATCACGGTGAAGTGTTCCTGCACCCAGCTGTATGCCTCCTTCCTCTCGGAGTAGGTCATGTCTGCCACCTTCTTGTCCATGGCGAACTGCATCAGAGACATCTTTACGGATGCGGTCCTGTTCTCCGAGGAGTAAATCACCCACTTCCAACCATGCTGGACGGCAGAGTTTGCGATAAGGTACAGGGCTGTAGTGGTCTTACCTACGTTGGAGTGTCCGTTGATAATGAGGAACTCCTTCTTGTAGCGGAAGAACTCATCGAACTTAGGATCACCTGTGCCGAGCCCCAACTGAATCTTACCCTGTGAGTAGTCGTCAATCCATCGGAAGTCGGAGTCGTCTGAGGAGATGAAGGACATGTCCCCGTCGTTGATGAGAAGCTCGCGCTTGGCTGACTTCTCTTCGTCAACGAGTTCCCTGATGGGCATGTTCTTACCCAAGTTGATCCCGTCAAGGATCGTGTTGAGGGCGTGAGACTCAGACTCTACATCCCTCTTGCATATTTCTCGGTGAAGAACCCTGACTACTTCCTCCTCCTCCATCCTTCCTGCAGCGATGAATCCACCACACAGACGGGAGGCTCGCACAAGCATGCGGTGTTTCTCTCCATCCTCAGCCTGCCGAATCATACGGCAAGCCAAGTTTAGCTTCATGTAGTCAGTAAAGTCGTACGCCTCGTTAGTCGGTGTCTGTGCTTCAGCAAACTCAGTGGTGAAGTGACCGAATCTTTTGTAATCATCCTTGATGATGATGTCGGGGTCGTACGATTCGAAGCAGGCACGTGACTCGTTGATGCCAGACTCATCCAGCTCTAGACCGTGGGTGCGTTCGAAGTATTTGACCAGAGATCGGAAGTGATCCCTGTGTCTTTCTGGGTTGGTGATGCGCACCAGAGCCTTGACCCCCCCGCCGCTTGGTGAGGTCCAGCACGATTGGATGAAGTCGTCGTGAGCAAGAGACTGCTTTGTTGCTTCTACATCTACGTGGTCAAAGTCCAATACGATGAAACCCGAGTGCTCGAATAGAGCGTCGTCGGAACGAGACGAAAACTCCCCGCTGAAACATACAACAGGGAGCTCCTTCTTCTTGTCTTTATTACCGCCGCGTACCTCAGATACTAGTGTACTCGACCGCCCACTCTTGATCCTCTCCAGCGCCTTGCTTAGATGGATCACGTGGGGGTTGGTTTTGTCGAATACGTTTTTGAAAATCGTTACTTTCATTGTCCTTCGCAATCATGAGGAGGATGAGATAACCAGCGAGGTCTTGCAACGTATCCTCCGTCGCGTCAACGAGACCTGCATTCTTGATTCGCTTGAGCTTGTCGTCGATGCGCATCTTGATGCCTGCGACCGCCCCCGCCTCTGAGAAAACGTTCATCGGTTCGAGCGCTGAGTTTCCATACTTTGAGTTCTTCATGAGGAGTAGGTCCTCAAGTTCCTTACACTTTTGCTTGATTTTGCTGCTTGTGTTCATCTAGAGTAAGTGTTGAGTTTGAGATAAACTTCTTCGTGAGAATCTCCCTGATCATGATGTGCTTCTCCGACTTGGCGTTCTTCCCGTAGAGCTCCTGTTCCAGTCGGGACATCGTCTTGTAGTCGTACTTGCGGATGTCATGAGGTGATTCAAAGACGGATACCACCCACACAACACGCTCGTGTACAACCTTCCGTTTCTTGAAGGCGACACGAGCGGTCATGTGATAGATGGGTGCCTTATCAGAATGGCAGGGCATCTGATTCTTGGGCAGGGGCCTTGGCCTCCTTCTGTGCACGACGTTCCTTGGCAGCAGCGCTGTTAGGGTCGAACACTCGGCAGCATGCCTTACCGCCCTTAGACATGAACATGGTCACGTAGAGGTTACCCCCTTGGCCTTGTTCGTTGCGTGTGGTGGCGTACTTCTCCACCATCTCCTTGAGTTCTGCGTCCTTGAAACGGACTGACCAGTCTCTCAATGAACCGTCTTCGTTGAAGCGTGGTTCCTCTGCGTACCCAACGAGTACGCTGTCGTATTGCTTGTCGCTCATACTTAAAAAATTATAGGGTTAAAAAAAGAGCCATAGTAGATACAAGACCGTGGCTATGATCTTGTCTCGGTCAGACAACGAACTCGGCGTAGTGGGCCACTGTTTCTTTGTTTCCATTGAGCCAGTTGTTGATGTTCTCGACCGCTTGATGAAACTTCATCTCTCCATTGAAGAGGGTTTCTTCTGAACACTTGACGTCGGCAGGATAGAACGGATAGTTCTTCTCTTGCACGACCCACCAGAAATCCTTGATGCCAAAGACCTTGGTGTAGATGTACGCTTGAATGTCGTAGCTGAAGCCACGCACGTCGTAGCGGAACTTGCTTACTGAACGAGATGACTTGGAGTCCACGATGAAGTCACCTTCTTGAAGGCAGTCGAGGAACCCCTTGAGTGGAACACCATCGAGATCCACGTTGAACTCTACCTGATACTTGCCACCTGCAAAACGCTTGTCGTACAGACCGCAATCCTTCAGGCGTTGGATCATCTCATGCGCCTTTTTCCATTCCTCTTGAGATACCAAGTCTTTACCTCCTGCCTTCTCAGCTTCCTCTGCCTTCCACTCTTTGTACCGCTTCGTACTCCGAGGACTACGGCCGCCAATAGTGTCACAAATGCTAGTATCATCGAGGGTGTAGAACTGTTCATATGCTTTTTCTGGTTCGAATAACAACATGTCGTAGACGCTGCCGAAGAACAGGGCTTCAGACTCTTTCTTGAGCTGACCCCGCATGTACATCTCCCAAAGCTTCATGTCTCCGAGTGCGTACTTCAGGGACGAGTAAGACAGGTGTGGCTTGCCTACGGCTGCTTTTAGTTGTTCTCTCATGTTAAATAAAATCTTCTGTAAATGCAGCGTCAGTTTCTCCGCAGAAATGACAAGTGATCGCTATCGTTTCGCTGATGTCTGCCTGCTGCATGGCTAAACATCTGCTGCACTGAACTAACTCAGTCATGTCTAATTATGCTCTCTTAAGTACGTGTCGGGGTTCCTTCCCATTTGAGATGAGGAACATGTCCAGAGCCTTGAGTGCTTCACGTTCGCTAGCAAACAACCGACGGATTCGGTTGCCTGCTATCGACTTATCTACGAGGTAGGTGTCAATTCCGTGCTCCTCGCACACGCAGTGCCTCACAGATGGATAGATCACGTCGCGCTTTATGAGAGCCCAAGGGACAAGCTTCTTGTCCTTACCACGATTTTCCATACTTATGAAGATGCCGTTCTTGTTCACAGAACAGCTGCTCATCGCACGAACTTCTTGAGTCCCGTAACCTGCTTCTCAGTAAGCTGAGAGCTGTACTTCTTCATGATAGAATCGAAGGCCTTCTGCTTGTCAGCCTGACCCTTGATGTAGTTCACCGCTTTGTCCATGATGTTCTCGACTGGCGCATCGAGAGCTTTGCTAAGCTTCTGGACGTGAGGGTTGTCGACCATGGCCTGCTGCTGCGCGATTGCATCTTCAACCTCATTAGCTGACGCAATTGAAGTGTCGATACCGATTCCGAGCATGGCAAGAGCTCGTCCGATTGCGGAGGTCTCACAGTTTTCGACATAGCTGGTCTTGTTGATGTTGGATGCACTACGCACCTCGTGTGCTGTGCCTTGGGATACGACGTTACCCTCGGGGGTTACGATAGAGCACACACACATGCACTGATCAGAGTCGATGAGGGGGAAGTCTGTGAGGATGCCCCAGTTCTTGTACTGCTCCTCCTGACGGAAGAACTTGATGCGTTCGTTGACTTCAACGTACTGCTTGCCACGGATGTTCGTGGTCTTGAACTTGTAGTTGTTCATATTGAATTGAATTAGTTGTCTTGTTTGCCCTCAACGTTTTGAGGTGATTCGTCTTCGACATTGCAAATGTAGTGATCATTGTACTTTCCGTCAAGTTTTTCGATCACTTGTTCCCGCATGTCTGTCACCCATTCCAGAATACTGTCCAGCTGTTTCAGCTGCTTGTGGCCATCCATGTACCTGTTGTCGAGGGGGATGACGTCCATGTCCGTTGACACTTTCTTCACACAGGCCATTGCAATACCGTAGTTGAATCGGTATGCTGGTGACCACTGCATGAGGCCAAGGTGCTCACGGCTGTAGTGCACGATCGATGAGTGGTTCATGTCGAACAGCTTGCCAATCTCCTTGAACGTGGAGAAGGGTCGCACCGCATTGGAGATGGCAGCCTTGTGCTCTACGTTCTCCCGAAGGCGGGATGGGTTGATCTTGTACTCCTGCCGCTTTTCGTACTCGGCTCGTACCTCTTCAAGAAATTCATTCATAGTACTTGGATTTTAGATGTTCGAAGATTTGCATGTAGTGGGAAAGGACGGACATGCCCATAGAGTAGTTGTTGTGCACGGCTCGGGTAACAGCCCAGAGATCCACACGTGTCTGATCATCACCGACTCCCATATCGTCTAGCTCTGTCTCAGCCTCCATGATGGACTTGATCTCGTTGAGCTGTTCGTAGGATGAGTCCACGCACACCTTCATAAAAGAGGCGCAAATATCCGAAGACTTCTGAGTTAGAAAGTCCTCGTCGCCCATATTTTCTATGTCGCTGATGACCATCTTCTTGGCTACGTCTGCGTGGTGGTCCTCGTCTAGCGGGAACTCCATGGCAGACAGGAGGAGGCCTGTGTAATCACTCATTGTTTTCTGAATCTTTGATTGGGAAGTTCTTGTCAAGGAACCGTTGCATCTTGCGGCGACGGGCTCGTGGAGAGTGCTGGTTCTTGGGGTGGTTGAGGTCGGCCCTACCCTGAGGTAGTCCGAGCTTCTTGGGAGGCTTGGGCATTACTTGAGGGATACGAAGATGTCTGTAGGTGCAATCTCAAAGAACTGAAGCAGTGCGGGGCACAGCCAGAAGGTGAACCCCTTCATGTCGGGGAACTGCTTAAATTTCTCGACCAAGTAGAAGTGTCCATCGTGACCATCCTCGTCGAAGAGTGTCACGTGAATGTCATGATCTGGGATTGGTGTGGCACCGAACACAATGCTGCAGGACTCGATCGTGGGATCGGCCTCACGTCCGCTCATGATGTCGAACATGATGTCTGCACCTGCCACGAATGGCTCTTCCTTGATGTTGCGTGATTCGTCGTCGAACATCCAGATGCCTTCCTTGAGGTAAGCGTGGAGGGAGAAGAGTGAATTAGCCATAGATTTTGTTTTGTTTCGTTGTGAGTTTTCTGAATTCTTTGTCGTCGATGTTGTGGTCATCTTCGGTGAACCAATGCGGGTTCTTACGTGGGTTGTACATGATGCGCTCAAGGTTCGTGACGTCAGCCTCTTCGAACACCTTGGAGGCCTTGTAGTTGATGTCAACAGCGTCGCACTCAACCCAAGCACACACAGTCTTGTTCTCGCCCTCGAAGATTTTGAGAGCGGTGGACACTTGGTTACCGAGCTTGGCACCATGCATCACAATCTCAACCTTGTCGGGGCTGTAGTACTCACGAGCATCGCCAGAGTCTGACATGATGCCTCGGTCGGTTACCTGCCAGTGCATGTAGTTTGCACCCTTGCCCAAGTGAAAGCGCACTCGGAACCGCTTCTTGATTCTTTTTGTTCTGCGTCTCATGATTTTACCTTGACGTATGTGGTCACTCCGTTGATGATTTTCTTGCGGCGCTTTGTGGGGACGTTGATATCCATCACTCGGATGTAGCGATACAGGGAGAACTTGTTGATCCCAAGGTTTTCTGCAGCTCTCTCTCGTACACCCTCTGCCTGAATAAGTGCCTCTACGATTTCTTCCCTAGTGTACCTGTACCGACTTTTGATTTTGGGCGTGTTGAGATTCTTGATGAGTTGCATTTCATCAGTGAGCTTGTCAATGGTTTCGCGAAGTTGTTCGTTCTCTTTCTCAAGATTGATGATGGCTCTATCAAGGTGCTTTGTGTGAACCATGTTGTGGTGTCCTACGCGGCCCATCGTCTTTTCGAGAATGCGCATTCCGCGTTCGTGGCTTTTGATGAGGCTGTCCTTGAGGCGTGCGAGCTCTCTTTGTGCTGAATTAAGTTCCATTGTATTGATTTTAAGTAGTTTACGTTGTGTTGTGTAAGGTTATTGCCTTACGAGTTTGTTTGAAATGTCAGGTCATTCATTGACATCTTCGGGTTTGAATTGGTCGAGTACGTGCTTCTGATCGACCGTAAAGTACACCCTGTGTGGGCGGCTTGGGATGTTCGGGCTGTCGTGGATGCGTTCTGACTCGTCATCCCACACCGACTCAATCCATGTGCCGTCGAGGCCGTTGAAGACGTAGTAGATGTCGCCCTCCTTGAACGGGTAGGCCTTCTCTCCTGTCTGCTTGGCGAGTCGTCGCTCAAGCATGGCAATCTGGTCGTCACGCAGGGCTACAATCTCACGTTGCTCACGCCATGCTTTCTTCATGGTGACCTCCTCGTGGGTGGAGTCCTTGTATGCCTTGGACAACTCGTCGAGTTCTCTACGAAGCTGCTTGATGGTGACTGAATCTCCTGTGGAGTCGTCGCCCATCCTGTCAATAATGCCTCGCAACTCTTCAAGCTCGTCTGTCATCAGGGCCATGTTGGTCTTGTGTTCCTCGTTGCCCTCGCCAACCCCTACGTTCTCGTCGAGAAGCCTGTCAGCGTATTGCTTCATGTTGTTGTATGCGTGTTCAAGCTCATCGACTTCACTTTGAAGTTGCCCAACTTCTTTCATTGAAATCATGAGTCGGTCATTGAGCTTCGTGTTCTCGACCTTGAGGTCCTTGACCTCTTGCTTCAGCTCGACAATTCGCTTGGCTCTAGCGTTGCGTTCCCCCGTCATGTCTGCAAGCTCACGTTCGAGAGCCTCCTCACGACCTGTCTGTTGCTGATACTTCTTCATTGATTCGATGGTTTGTTTCGCTGATGACATAGCATTCTCGCAGTAACGGATGCTTGCTTCAAGCTCTTGCTTTGCGCTTTGTAGTGGGTTCATGATGAGTAACGATTTACGATTTGATTGATGACTGTGACCACGTCCTCTCCAAGTTCTTCTACCTTGAATTCGTAGCCCTTGATTTGATTGCAGAGCCATTCGAGGCATAGCTCCGCCTGTGTTTGGGGTGTGTAGTTTTTATCCATTGATGGATGCATTAAAGATTGAGTTCACGCAGTCGACTACTACGCTTTTGAGTTGCGGTGAGTGCTTCAGGTGCTTCTCCAACTGCTTCGAGGCTTCTGGAGCTTCCCTGAAGATGTGCTCAACCTTGACACGGTACTCGTGATCGAGTGGGTTGGCACTCATGATTGAATCGTATCTCATTTTTCGTATTTCCATTTGTATCCGTATGCACTGCCGTTGCGTTTAATCGCAAGGCGAATGGCTTTGGACAAATGCTTTTTCTTTGCTTTGTCCTCCACCTCGAATAGGTCACGCACCGCCTTGCCCACACTTTCGTATGTGATCGCTGTTCCGTCAGGAACTATGGCTACAACGGCACGGGCGGCACACCACCCCCGCTTGGCGGGCTTGAATTCAGGCCATGCTTGACCATATCCTCTCACGCTGTACTCACTCCATGGGCGGACACCTTCTGTCCTCACACGTGATTGAGCTCCAGTTAGATCTGACTTCTTGGATAGCCACACCCTGCCTGTCTTTAGGTCTTTCACAATCATCTTGCGTTTGATGGCCTTGATGCGTAGCTTCTCCCTGTGCTTCTTCAGGTATGATTCAGACATGGCCTTGCATGTAGGAGTGGAGTTCCTGTGTACCTGAATGCACAGCTTTTTGAAGTCACGTTTAAGGATGCGCTCTGCATCTGTTCTGCACTCTTCTGGAGTATTGCCCTTTGCAATGTGACCCCAGCCCTTTGGCTTGCCGTAACCCGCATGACCCATGACCTTTCTCATGGTCGACGCTGTTTCGTCGCGCCACATACCACCAGTGTACGGGTTCATGTACCACACAGGCTTGGTGTGTCTACGCTCATTGTACAAGGCGTCAATCTTGTCTCCACGTTTCTGGTTCAGGAACATGGGGTCATCCCAGAATTCCTCAATGTAAGCTGACTCAAAGTCAATGGCATCTTCTGCGCTATCAAACGATCGTACAATGTCCCACACGACCCCATCCTTGTACTTCACGAAGCATCTGTTCATTGCGAGGTTGTCGTGCTTGTAAAGCATGGATGTTTGGAAGTGCTTCTTCGCACGCCTTGACACGTCCACACTCCTCCCCACGTAGAACATTCCGTTGGGGAATTCAATTGAGTACACCACGGGTTGCGGTGGGGTTTCAAGTATTTCTTCGTATGTCATGTGATTGAATTAAGTGAGCGGGGGAGGATTCGAACCTCAGTTGGGGATTTCTAACGACGAACCTTCATCGCCGCACTCCCAGAGTGATTCCCCGCTCATAGTGCTCGTCTTTCCGAGCCGTCAGTCGTTGACAACCTTAATGGGGACTTTCATGCAAACATGCCGCCGCCGAAACCCAGTTTAATCACTTACATGACAGGTTGCCCCACCTCACCAGACAGGGTAGAGACTCAAATCATTCGGGGCGGTAAGGAAGGGAGGTTGGGATTCGAACACAACTGCCATCCGTAGATGTACGCACCGACTGCGCTCCCTTTTTCATACGTTAGTCCGTCAGGTCAAACATTGTGCCCCTGAAGGCCTCTTCGAGTATACGCTTGTTGTTTCCGTCTGCCTTGAGGTAGGTTTCGATGAGGCTTGTCTCGAAGCCACCCGAAAACTTCTGACGTTCACGGAGGCGGTCCAATGTGTGTTGTTCAATCATTTTGCTGTTGTGTGATGGTGATATGGGACTCCCAAAAGATGATTTCTTCAGGGTGGATTCGGAAGTTGAAGGCATCCTTCATGTCGTCGTTCCACACCATGTCAATCCACACTCCGTGGTCGTCAGGTGCTCCTTGGATGTAAGATGCAGTGAAGCCTTCGTCATGTAGTGCCTTGACGGCGCGTTCGCATTGTTCTTGTGTCATGATTCTTGTTTTTGATGTTCGAGGTACTGGTCTGCTCGCCAAATGACTTCCTGCTTGGAGATTTGCACGTACACGTCTGGGTTGATGGTCTGGACGAGGATGGCCCCGTCTTCGATTTCAGCGTGGATGTCGAGCCGCTCGAACATGGCGAGGCAATCTTGTAGTGTGGACTTGTTCATGCGTTTACTGCTTGTGTGAATTTTTCCCTGAGTGACCACTTGAGCATCATTTTTTTCTCCTCTTCGCTCTGCCAATCGAACGCCATCATGATGTCAGCGATGTTGCGCACCCACTCTGGGTCGTGACGTGCGACTACGTTCAAGCGGTCGAGGAACTCGCCGTGGTGATATCCGCTAAGGTGCAGGACGGCTGAGCCGAGGGTGGGGAAGTTTGATTTAGTCATGCTTGCTTGGATTCGATGATTTCAATGATGTGTTCTGCTACCTGCTCTTCGAGTCGGTCCACTACCTCGTCAATATGATCGTCTGTGAACCCGTGAGTCCGACGTAGATACTTTACGAGCAGTTGGTACGCACTTGGTCGGTAGTCGTCGAGGCTACCCTTGTTGAAGCAATCGCTGATGTCAGCGCGGATTTCGAGGTCTGTATGTGATTCGATAGTCATAATTCTTGAGTTTCAAATTGGTAGTCGTCTTGGTCCTCCCACGACGTGTAGTATGCGTAGTCCGTCTGGAACGCGATGGTCATCAGGTCATGGTCATCTTCCGCGCCCTGCATGGCCCTGCCTCTCGCATACGCAAACTCCCACCACGATGTGGGGTCTTGTATGTCCTCTGACGTCAGTGTGTCAATGTCTCGTAGGATAGCGTCCCTGTCTTTGCGGCATTCAGCCAAGGCGTCTTTCTCGTACTTGGCGTAGAACACACCATCTCCAAAGACCCATCCATTGTTCATGCCTTCTCCTGTGACGGAGCATTGTCTTGCGTACTTCATGTCAGTTTGCTTTGCGTTCGATGTCTTTGCCTGTCTTGACGGACACGCTTCCGTCTGCATGGAGGTGATACTCGTACTCCTCCCACATATCTGCGTCGATGGGGACGACACCCCAACCTGTGGCTCTCGATGCGTCGAGATTGTACTTCTCTGCTTCGAATGCGCTTGACCGCAGGAGTTGGGCAAGTTTGTAGTCAGGGTCGTCGCCCCGTGCATCTGTGAAGGTCTTGTTGAACTCCTCAAGCCAAGGCAGGGTCGCTTCTTCGTACCCGTCCCAGTGCTTGTATGCTTTCACGGAGGGCTGTCCCTCCACAATGATGGTTGCTCGTGTTGCCATTTGATTTGATTTAATTCGTTGATTTTCAGTGAGTTTCGTACACTTCGTCAAGTGTCATTCGCTTGTTCCGCTTCATGTATGCGGCGTAATTGTCTAGGTGTCGTTGGTCGGAGAACTCACGGGTTACGTACCATAGCTTCCCTTCCCATGTCACGAATTTAAGGGTGCGTTTCATTTGATTTCAACAAAATCTTCGCCCCAATTGTCACACATGATGATGTATGAATCTTCGTCGATTGCTCCGTACCCCGTGACGTTGAAGCCCATATCCTCAAGTTCCTTCACTCCCTGAGACACGATGTTTCCAATGGCGTAGTCGTAGGAGACGACCTTGCGGGACTTGATTCCCTCGAGGTTCTTGGCACGCGGTTCTGAGATACCGATTCGTGCACCTTTGTGATTGGTAGGCCCAAGGAACTTGACCTTGAACACTCGGAATTGTGGTGTGCTGTTCTGCATGATGATTGAATTTTGTGGTGGTGAATTTCGTCTTTAAGTTTCTCTAAGTACACACTCTTCACAAATGAAGAGAGTGTGTACTAAGAGATACTAATGGTCAGGCCATCCAGCGGTTTCGGATGGTGGTCCAAATGGTGGCTTGGAAGACGTGGCCACTGACCCCGTACTCTGCGGCTACCTTCAGGCAGTCGTCCTGCAGTAGGCGGTACTGCTTCGCGGTGCACGATTCCTTGCATGCCTTGGGCTTCTTGGAGATGGTTTGGCAAGCCCGAAGGTGCCACTTGTCGATGGTGACGAAGGCCTCGTCCATCTCTCCCACATTCCTTGCAAAGGCATACGTCTTGGGGGACTGCTTCAGGATGGATTGGTTGCCCTTGGCAATCTCGAAGGCTTTTTCCTTGTTGGCATTGTAGGTACACACCTTCACACGATCCATTGGAACGCCTGCCTGAACTGCCTCGAACACTGCAACGGCATCGATTTTGTTGCGTTCCCACTTGTTGTTCGGAGAAAGGGCTGAGATGACTCCTGCCGCCACTTCACGGGACACGTTGAAACGCACTGACAACTCTTTGGCGAAGGCCTGAGCCTCGGAGTACCAAATGACTCCCGCTTCACGTTCCAATTCGGTTGCCTCATTCCACCACGTACGGAGGTTGGAACGCATAGCCTTGCGAACTTTGATGTCTGAAAGGTTCTTCATTTGTGACGGGTTTGAGATTTCTTTACGTAGTAATCGTATGCCTTCCTTGGCTCCACGATTTGAGGACATGGGAACTCATCGAAGTTCTTGAACACCAACACGTTCAATTCTGGAGCGTATAGGTGAGTTTGGATTCCGAGCACGTCGGAGTACTTGTACCGATTCATGATTTGGGGTTAGCGGATTTCCATTAGGACGGACTGAGCAATCAAGTCCATTTGAATCTCGTATAGGTCTTCATTTTCAGGTAGGCCTGAGTTGAATCCATTGGCTTCGAGTATGCCTTCGATTTCATCGATTAACCGCATGATGAGGGAATGCTTGAAATTCATTGATTTGGGATTTAAGGTTTAACTCTCTCTAAGTACACACTCTTCATAACTGAAGAGAGTGTGTACTAAGAGTGAGTAATAAGGTCGTTTGAGTTCAGAGGAGAGAAGCAAGCTTCTCCATGGTTGCCTCCAACTGCTTCTGCAATTCCTTGGCTTCAGCCTTTGCAGAGGCCAATTGCTTCGCCTTTGCTCGGGCCGCAGCCCCCGTTGCTTCGCTTACCTGAAGAGCCGACTTCCGAGCCTTAGCCACCGAAGCCTTGCGAGCCTTCTTTTGAGGCTTCACAGGTGAGTCAGCCTTGCCGTGGAATTGACGTTCCTGTCGGTCAGCAACCCTCTGGGATGGGGTGGCTTTCTTCACCTTCACCTTGGAACGCTTAGGTGAAGCCTTTCTTTGAGGCTTAGGCGTGTCTTCCTTGGACTTCGGGGTTGGAGATTCGAGGCTCTCCACATACTCGATTGCTTCCCAAAGCAATTCAAGGGCTTGGGCTTTTCTGTACTCCGTGGGACGGAACTGAACCTTGTTGACGGCCTTGAGACAGGGGTTGAAATTGAAGTTGTCCATGATTTGGATATTATATAGAGTTATAAGAAAGAAGTCATTCTGACTTCGTTCTTTCTTATAACGCTATATAAGTTTTCGGCCCCCAGCCTACTACCTTGTAGTAGAGGTTGAACTGGCCTCGGTACCAACGTGAAAGTCAACCAGTTGACTCGCATCAGTACGGCCTAGGTACGCCGCTCCGCCAAGACCGATTTGCAAGTTTCTGTTGAGTATTCTAATACTAATAGAATAAGATTCTATTTGTATTAGTGGTTCTGTTTGGGGTTGGATGTGTCCACCCTCTTAGGGTGAATTCGTAATGGCTTGGAATCTAGGGGGTTGATTGTTCTCCCTCCTGCTAAGACTCGTTGCATAATGCATTGGTCTCAACGGGGGAGAGATGAAGGATGCTGTTGGAGTTAATGCTGTTAGTATCTAGATACTAAGAAAGCTGAAATGTATGGCGGATTCTGTGGGGGGACTATAGGGGGGCCATCACTCAGTGCGTTTCTGATTCAAATGCGTAGCGTGTATAGATACATATAATCCCCACTCTAAGCATTTCTGATCCTTTTTTTCGGTGATCTGGGACCTTGACATGATCGAGCATATTCACCTAAAAGCATTTAAGCGGTTCGTATACAGCAACTTAGAGGCTTTACTTAAACTGATGGTTTAGGGTTGACTTTTCAGATTTTTGTTTATACCTTTACACTATCAAGCTGATTGAGAAAGTGCTTAAGCTTCCAGACTGTTTTTTGTGTATGCACGATAGAATCGGTTAATGTTTATGGCGCGAGGGTACCTATATCCTTTAGGTAGGTGCCTGACTAAGGGAAGCCTCTCACCATGTATGTGTACGGTTTGGGGTAATCGGTCTCTTATTATCTTTGTTTCATGAGAGTAAGCAAGGAGCCCCCAATCAACTACAAGAAGATTCTTGCTGCTCTGCTTAGCGGGCCTTTTTCTAGTCAGGAGGATCTTGATGCTATGGGTCCGATCTTACCTTCCAATGCGAATGCTTTCTTGAAGTTTGCTTTGGGTCAGGAGTCTTTGAGTGATCGGGACTTCACAGAGGAGGATAAGGAGATGATGAAGTCTTTGATTGAGAGGGCTTCTGAGGATGGGAGGAACTACGTCACCTATCACGACTACCCTTCTGGATCGGATCCGAGTAAGATAGACAAGATGTCCCCCGAGGGGAGAATAATGACCGCCTTGGGTAGATTCAGCTTTGAGGGTGATGATGAGTCTGGGTACACCGTGAGTGACAACTACGACTTCAACAGAAGTGATCAGAGCATTGATCGCAACGCAAAGATCTTAGGTCTCGACAGAGAGGAGTACATCGAGAAGTACAAGTACAATCCTGTGAAGCTCAACTTCGATCTGAAGAGGCGAGGAGTTCCTGTAGATCAATCTGCATACAAGATGCTCAGGGATGCTTATGCCCCCATCATCAATGAATCAAGAAACCCAATGCCTGTAAAGGTCAACGTCAAATAACAACCATATGAAACCAGTTAGAAAATACTCAGGTGGAGGGTCAGTACCAGACTCAAGCCTTGCCCAGAGAAATCGAGTGAGAGCGGACTTCAACACCAAGAAAGACGAGTTGGAGAAAGCCATTGAAACTGCCAAGGGCACACCTGAGGTTGGGGCCTTGATTCGCGAGTACAAAGCTCACATGGAGGCCATGCCTAGCTTCTTGAAAGAAGACGGTGGTACACTCAGCGAAAACCAGAGAGCACGGAGAAACTACCGATTCCAAAGAAAAGCCGAGAAGGACAACGCCATGGTGGCTGGTAGATCCGATGATGTCGAGGAACTCAAGAAGCGGTTGGAGGAATATGAGGGATTGAAGGAGAGGGGTCAGATCAAAAGAGGTGTTGCCTCTATGGCTGGTCTGGCTGCCATCGGTGAGCTGATCGCCAAGAAGTCACAAAGAGATCAGGGGCTTAGAGGTCGTCTATGAGGTCGTTAAAGAAGAAGCGGTACTATCAGTTCGGTGGTGAGTTGGGTGATCCCAAGAAGGGTGACCCAAAGAAAGAGAGCACTGGATACGCAAGGCTAGATGCTCGGTTGGCACGTATGGCTGAACAAGAGCAGTCGGACACCACCAACTATACATCATCTCAAGCTGAGAGGCTTCAGAAGCAAATCATGGCTGAGAGTTCGGGTAACCCAGAGGCTGTATCCCCTGCAGGTGCAAGAGGACTGCTTCAGATCATGCCCGCCACACAGGCCGACCTAGAGCAAAGAGGACTGATTCCAAAAGGACTGGATCCTTTCAACCCTGAGCACAGCAAGCAGATGCGCGATGCTAAGATCGACGCCCTGTCTAAGCTCAGCTGGATCAAGAACCCACCACAAGAAATACCCGAGGTGAACCGCCTCGCACGTATCTACGCATCGTACAATGCTGGTGAGGGTAGGGTGAAAGCAGCCCTTGAGAAAGCTAAGGAGGACGGTGTAGACATCTACGGTGATCCTAGGGAGTGGTTTGAGTACATCCCTAAAGAGACTCGGGGGTACCTCAACCGCATACTCTTTAATTGATTATCTTTGACCCATGGCTACACTCAAAGTTAC
>Ga0070745_1000729_pt1 | contig 19114 bp, 9 predicted proteins | sample VirMetDEL_Mar_4_FD_77438 | JGI IMG/M metagenome (GOLD analysis project Ga0070745, IMG submission 77438) | Aqueous microbial communities from the Delaware River and Bay under freshwater to marine salinity gradient to study organic matter... | ecosystem: Environmental > Aquatic > Marine > Coastal ...
CTGTATAAAGTGCTGCTCACCATTGATGCGTACAGGAACCATATCCCTACGCGCACGCATCTCACTGTCGCTCATGTTACGAGCCTTTCCGTTTTTCTCTACGGTTTGCATCCTGTTCTTCGGGCCCCATAGACTGAACACTTTTTCATTAGGGTTTCCAGAGAACATAGAGTGCAGGCTGAGTAGAGCCTCGTTCTTTCTCGCCAGCTGCTTTACCCTAGCGTTTTGCATTACCACCTGCGCTATAATGTTTACATCCGTTTTAGACTTTCTTCCTTTAGCCTTCCTTGTAGTCGGTCCATACACCGCCATACCTATACCTCCAGTCGGGTATGAGTTTGTGGTATCATCTTGCTCGTCAGTAGCCAATCCAGAAAGAGGGACGTAGTGGTCATACATCTGTTCATATACATCTATAGTCTCGTTGGTTTCCAGTCCATACTTACGCATCGTGTCCCTGGTGTCTTGAACTATAGACCTAACCTCAGAAGCCAATCTGCGCATAGCGTTAGTACCGAGCTTATCAATGATTTCTTCGGCCTCTTCGTTAGTCATACCAGATCCGCTCTCCATGTCTGGCCTATCGAATGCAATCTTAGCGTTGCGTTCTCTTGCGTGCATAGCATACAAGAAGTTAGATAGATCGTCAGACTTAATGCCTTCCGCTTTCATGCTGGTCTTGATGTCGTCAAGCTTAGCGTCAAGAACATCGAGGTCGTTTCTTGTCTTCCCATACATAAGGTCAACAGCAAGGTTGAAGTCGTTGCCCTCAGCCATCCTACGACCCCTGAACTCCTCAATGTCCTTTTGCAATAGCATCACCTCGTGATACTTATCCTGTAACTTCAAAGCAACCGCATCTAGAACCTTACCAAATCCAGTTGGGTTTGACGCTTGCCAAGACGGTCCATTTGTATAGCTTATGCGACCCAGCCTCCTGGAATTTGCTGTACCGTCTACTTCAAATAACGTCTGCTCTGCTCCTTTTTTTACGTTTGCCCCAAATGTTTTTCCGAAAAGTGTTTTTTCGTTTAAGCCGTACTCAGGCTTTGACCTGAAGAAATATACACCCTCTTTATTAGCCTTTATAGCAAACCTATAAGTCTCTTTGGAGTCTATGAAGTCAACCGATGATACAAGATCTGGCTTTACCACTGAATAGACATGAGTTTCATTGTGCTGGTAGTCAGGGTCATTCATAAGTTTTGTGTAGTGACTTATGGCATTTGGGTTTTTTGTTCCATCTGAGAACAAAAACTTCCTTGATGTATTTTTTCCTTTTGCTTTCTTGTTTGGGTTTTCTAAATCCTTTAACTTAGAAAGTATTGAAGTAGCAATCGTCTTTCTGCCACCAAATCCAGCCCTCGAAACCATTATACTTTCGTATTGATCAGACATAGAAAGAATAAGCTTAATCGCTTCTCTTACTTGATTTTCGTTATATGACCCAAACTCATCTTTTACCAGTTGAGGTACATTTGCTTCTGTACTTAGCACCAGCTCACCTTTAAACCCTTCTTTCTCTACAATGGCTGAAGTGGCACTAAATGGATATCTTACTCCTGCAGCTTTTTGAGCATCCTCAGTCGCTTGTGGGAGAAAGATATTTCTCATCCCCTTTTTTCTTATGGCACTGTTGATACCTTCAGCTATAGCCTCAACCATAGTTGTCTGGATTTTTCCAGAGGTCAGTGGAGTGTCTCCGTATTTATCAAGATGCCATGCGACAATCTCTTTCATCAAGAAATCGAATCCACCAGGATCAGAGAACACATTTTCTAGACCAAGGCTTAAATATCCTATTATTACAGGCTCATTATTTTTAACAGCTATATCGACTGCTGATCTTATAACGCCCGCTGCCGATGGATCGGTGTTAGCGGCTATCGTAACCATACCGTCTCTATCGGGGTCTTTTTTCATTAGATAGGAAGATCCACTAGTCATGTCTGACTTCGCTATAGAAGGATTTCCTTCAGGGGTTATCCTAAGTATTGATATGCTCGGCCTCATCCCAGCATACTTGTCAAACTGAATAGTAGCTGCTTCGCTTCCAAGGATGGAGATGGCTAGAGCTGGATGTAGATATTCTCCCTGAAGTTGAGCTATATCTATGTCCGTAAGTTTGTCTACACCAAACCTTTTTAGCAAAGCCCTCTCTTCTGATGCTGCATATTGAATCGTCGGTAGCTTGGCGGCGTTCGCTGTTCCCTCCACTATATCACCTGACATGTTTTTTGGGACTCTTGGTACAGGGAGTGTAGCTCTTTGTGGGGTCAGAGGTAATACTCCTATTTCGGCAGCCAGAGCAACCTCTATCTTCTCAAGAGATTCTTCTGTGAATCCGCTCTTGTATCCTAACTCATCGGTAGCCTGTTCGATACCTGGGATACGATCAGAAAAGGTGTATATGTTAACACCTAGCGCCTCCATAGCAATGCTATTAAGGTTATTAAACCTGTTTGTCTTACTCTGTTTTCTGGCTTGTATTTGTTCTTGCTCTATTTTGTAATTTAAAGCTCTTTTCTCTTGAATTGTCAAAGCAACAGGCTCCATAGGTATAATCTCCTTGGTGTTATAGTCGCGCTTGTAAAACAACTCTTTACCTCTCCAGTCTAGAGGTCTTCCATCTGTAATATCATGACCAGGCATAGAGGATATAGGTACTCTATTTCCGTTATCGTCTTGGAAACTAAGATTATACAACCTTCTTTTATGGTTGCCAGTAATTTTAGTATACCAGTTTCTGAAGTGATTGTAGTCTTTTATTTTGGCAGACACCTCTAGGTTCTTAGATGCGTTAAATTGACTAACAGGTATGTACCCATAAACCATTTTTCCATCAAGGAAAGTAGGCTTATATGATGCTGCTGTGCCTTCTACTGGACCTTCGTTGTCTACTTGAGAAGGATCGTAAGCCAACTCCTTTACCTTACCTTTTCCTTTCAGGTATTTATCAAACCGCTTTACGTAGTTTCTGAAGTTGCTACGATTTGGATCTAGTAGGCTTTCTACGTCTTTTGCGCTAATGGTTTCTCCTGTTACATCACTCCCTTCTTTCCTAGATATAACCCTACCTAAGTTTGTAAGAAGCTCTATTTCTATGATTTTCTGAGAGTTACCAGACATCCTAGAATTATGAGACCTAACAAATTCTGCAAGAGCACTGTTTGGACTTTCTTTAATTGCTTTATTTATAGCATCAATCATGGGCTCTCTAACCTCATCATTGTATAGCTCTTCGTTAAACTCGTAGTGACCAAACTCCTCATCGGCTATCTCTGATGTGAAGTCCTCTTTTAGGTGAATCTCAAACACCCTTCCTTTATTGTCTTGAAGAGTAAATGCTGGGTTGCCTTTAAGTCCAGCTCTAGCCCCTATTTTATCTATTGAATCCTGGCTTTCGTGTAGAATAACACGAGCGTTTGGACTGGCTTGCATTAGCGTCCTCAAGCTAGACTTTTGTTCGTCACTAAGGTTAAAACCATCTATTGTATCGAGAGTAACTACAGTTGCCCCATCATCAAGCTCACTGTATGTAAATCTACTTTCTTCAGATGCGGTTTCCGATTCTGGTGTAGCGAGTGCGCCGCGCTCCTCTTTTGCGTTTACGACCCTTACTACATACTCATTTTCTGTGTTGGGGACACGAGTCTTTTCTGTAACCAGGGTTGGTTTAGATGCGTCTGTCTGGTTTTCTATGAATGTGTACCTAAATCCTTTTCCTTCGGCTTGATCATAAGCGATATCCCTCAACTCTGAATTTCTCTTTTCGAGTTTTTGTATCTCACTTTTTAGGTAAGATTCCATCTCATTCGTTATGTTGGCGTCCATGCTAGACATCACCATAGCCCTGAGATCAAGCTGATTTTTCATCAAATCAAAAAGTAACTGGGTAGAATTAAGATCACCCTGCTTTGACATTTCAATGAGCGAGTTGACAGTGTTTTCGCTCATATATATATTACCCCTCAAAGCATCTATTTCTGACGCTATACTTGGCAATATAGAAGCAAGAGCCTCGATTTGTATTTCCCCGTTCTCATTAGTGCTTCTGAAAAGATCTTCAAGTTTTTTCATTTGCTCGTTATAAACCCTTCGGTCTTTACGAGACATGCCAGCCTGTATCATCCCCACATTAGCCTGTAGGTTATTTAGTAGAACAGAATACGATTCTCGATTTTTTTCAAACGCCGCCATCTCAGCATCTGATCCAAAGAACTCAGCAGTTTCTACCCCCTGCCCTTTCAAAACACTGAAAGGAGTAAAAGAGGTGCCAAACTTTTTGTTTATTCTATTTACTGCAAGTTGGTTACTTCTAAGAGCTTCGTTTGCTTTTTTTATTTGTCTTTCGTTATGTACTATTGAAGCGGTTCCTGCTCCTAGAGGAAGGAACATCCCCATCAATACTCCACTTTTAAAGGCTTGCGTTCCACTCCTTTTAAGCTCCTCACTAGGGTTCATGAAAGAACTATACACATTCCTGAAGAACTCAGGACCGCTATTAGCTCGACCGCCATTTGCTCTAGCAACGTGCTGCATATGTTCAGTAAGAACCTCCTCACCTCCCTCAAACAAAGATCCAAGACCTATAGCAGACGACATTCCAGCAGCGTATCTTGCCGCTCTTCCATAAGCTTTTGCCGATGCCGCTGCTGCCGCTTCTGTTGTACCCTTAGAAAGAAGTGCTGCTTTTCTAGACCTAGTAACCGAATCTTGAATAAGTCTACCAGGAGTCCTCATTCCTCTGCCAGCAACAAGATACCTCGATCCTCCAATCAATATTTTGTTTCCTATAAACTCACTAGCAAATTCGCTCATAGCGGCAGTACTAGCATACCCTGATGCTCTTACTTTGTCGTGTTCTCTGTAATACCCTTTCTTTACTACAAGATTCCCCTGGTCGTCTATTTCAGTGGCGTCTTCCATAGTTGATTTTTCACCTGAGCTAGTGAAGTAATCGTAAAACATAGGGTCTGAATATGTGGACATATATTCTTGGCCATGAACCGCCAGCCCCATAACCGTAGCCTGTGCAAATGCAGCTGCGTTGCCTGCGGCCACAGGGTTTTTTGTGGCTGACACAGTGCCAAGGTATGACCCTACCGCCGCTACCAAAGATGTAAGCGTGACTGGTGCGCTTTCCATCGTTCTAACTACGTCCTCTGTAGAAAAACCAAGAAATCTTTCTACGTCTTTTCCGATGTTTTCATTTTCATAATCAGACATATACCTTATTGGCATATCTCGCTCAAACTCCTTCTGTTCTTTCTCTATGTCCTGATTTACTTGCTTTGAAAAATTTTCTACATAATCATCTACGTCTTTATCCCCAGCTAAAAAGGAAAGCATGTTTAATCCCCCTACAAGCATTTGATCACCTATAGGTCTGAAGCCTTGCATCATTCTAACGAAACCCTCTTTTGTAGACGACATATCATCCCCTACAAAATCAATTTCGTCGAGTAGCGTGCTATACCCAAACTCTTCAAGCAAATATTTTTCTAAACTTGCTGGATCTTGACCCTTTTCAAACTTGCCAGGAATTACGGATTTGATTCTATCATTTACATACTCTTTCATGTATGTTTGAACCTCTTCTATTGCCATCTCTTGAGGATTTACCATGTCCCCTTCGGCATCTGTAAATTTGGGGGCTTTGTACATGGTAGCAAGAGCGTTTCTCCTATCCTCTGGAACGGTTAAATTCAAAGAGTTCATAAAGTTATCTTCCTCGAAAGGATCCAACCTCATAAATTTGTAGATAGAAGAGTTACTCCCATCAGGGAGTTTCAAAGGTTTATATATCTCACTTAAAGCTGCAGCCTCAGCACCAAACCGAGGCTCCTCTATAGTAACACTACTGGTCTGTTTGTATTCCTGAACCCCATCTACGGGATCTCCTATAGGTTCAAAATTAAACTTTGTTACCGCGCTGTAGTCTGATTCCGACAAAGGCTTCCCAAACCCCGAAGTGGACTGAGAAACCGAATCGCCCTGAACCTGAGTGTAAACGTTTTGAGAAAACTCTTGACCGTATTCCTTTGTTGGATTTTGTCTTTTTTTTTTAGCGTAATCCATATAAGAATTTATGTCCGATGGATTATAGCCAGACAAAACTAGTGAGCTATATATCTGATCGTCACTTCGCCCACTTTTTAAGTAAGAGTTGTATAGTTTCTCAATGTCGTTCATTAGTCAATCCTTATTTGTGCGTCTCTAATTATATCCCGCGCTGTTGAAAGTTCCATGCTTCCCTCTGGGTACATCAGATCCCCATTGTAATTTCTCATCCCCTGATCTGCGGCTTTTTTCACAACAATAGCATACCCCAGCCGCTGATAATAAGCCTCCATGTCGTCACCAATTATTGCTTTATCAAGATCTGTCTTTTTCATATAAGTAGACCCTATTGCTGAAAACCATTTGTGAAGTTGTGGGTCGCTTATACGAAACTCTTTTGTTACAGCTGTGTCTTCGTAATCTGACACGAAATAGTACTTAGTCCTAACTTGACCACCGAGATCAGGGTTTGGTTCCTGTCGCGTTGTATACTCACCTATATATTTCCCTGGTTCAGGCTCAAACCAGGATGTTGACATAATTGGATTGGATTGAGATCCGTTAAGTATCACCCAGCTACCCATACTACCATCGCTTCTTGGAGAGTCAATAAGAGAGAAGGAAGACGACTTAAAAGTTGGTTGATTAGTTCCAAGGAATTCAAACTCCACAGGATCCATGTTTCTTATACCAAGAAATTTGTTGTCAGAAATTGTTTTAAGTATATTATCTCTAGCTTCTTCCATCTCAGGGCTAGGAATTCCAGTTATTGTTGGTTCAAAGCTATTCATTAGTTCGGAAACAATAGCAGAGTCTTCACCAAGCATACTATCAACTTCTAAAAAGTTTGGCGAACTGTCAACACCTATAGTTACATCTTCTTGGAAGTTATATTCTATTTTAGGTGTTCTTCCTGATTTTGATGCATTCAATCTAGCCTGTTTGTCACGACGATCAGCATTCCACATATCCATATAGTACTCCTCGAACTCCTTGTATATGGTCTCAACGTTGTCTTTAAACGAACTAGCGTATGTAACGTTTTTCTCTAAAAGGGCTCCTTGTAGTCCTTCTTCGTTGTCGGCAACAGTCCCTGCTAGTTTTCCAGCAAGATCTTCAATATCATATCCTAAGGCAGACAAACTCTCTTGCAGAGCCTTACGTCCTAGTCCTCCCCCAAGAATGAAGGTTTGAAATTGTCTTCTGATTTTTTGCTTTGCATCAACTGAGTTGTCTACTGCCCCAAGCATAGACATCAGATTCGCTTCTGCACCACTCTTCATGTAAGCGAAAACATCCCCTGTTGGGATATCCTCAGTCTGGTACTGAAAAGAGTTTCGATCTGGCATTTGCATGCCTAGTACGTGTTGACCGCTAACCTGCTGCATGTTTCTGCCAGCCATAGTAGGATCTTGTACGTACACCATGTCATCAGAAGGGTTGAAATAGTTACCCATACCATATGGGTTTTCAAGCATCATATTGTAATCTACAGCATACCTGTCTACGTCTTCTTTGTTAATAAACAGTGCTTTCTCCTCAAGAGCAGATCTAAGATCATTGTATCCCGCATCACTTAAAGATGCATTAAGAATAGGGGATGCTACAGCCAGATTTTCTGCATACGTTGTTTTATCCCTCAGAAGGAAGTCATTCAAAGAGGTTATACCTCTTATAAGCTGTTCGTACCCAAAGTCTTCGTCGTCATCATTAAGGATCTTATCAATCAGGTAGTCTCGTTTAGCCATAGAGAACTGAATCCCTTGTTCCGACATACCAGTCATATCCATACCCATCAGGCTGGATAGCATTCCCTTTTGCTGCTGTTCTTGTTGGCGTTGAGCGGCGCCCCCACCAATATTAGATACCTGTATGCCAGGTATTACCGCCCCGCCAAAACCAGGTCCCCCGTTACTCATTATATGGTTGGTTTGTTTTGTCTCTTAGGAGAAGACATATATGTTCCAAGTTCAAGGAGGCTATACGGTTGGGCCTGTTTGTATTCAGTGCCTTCTTTTTGGGCCTGTTTGTATTCAGGGCCTTCTTTTTCTGATTTATCTTTCATAAGGAACTGAAGGAAGGCTTCCATGGCTGGGTTTATACTCAAGGCATCTGAATACCCCATAGGTACTGACCCTCCATCGGCCATACTTCTTGATTCCTCTTGGAATTGAGGCTGGTCAAGAAGACGTCTCATAAACATCATCAACATATTCGCGTTCCCATCTTCTATAAGGGACTCTATAGCCTCTGTTTGCCTGGGATTGAAGATAAGTTCACCACCAGTAGCCTCCCCCACTTTATCGCCATTCTTGTCGATCATATGAATGGGGTTTCTTTTATGGCTAAACTCACCAGGAGTCATCATGCCTTTATTGGCTTTTGGAATATATCCTCCGTTCTTTTTGAAGTCCAAACCAGATTCCTCTACCGCCGCCCCCATCTGAAGTCCTTGAATCGGTGCTTGGAACATCTGTCCTGTACCCATCATTCTCTGGTTTCTGCCAGCCTCAGCTGCTGCAGCACCCCTTTGCATCTCCTGAGACTCCAATCCCTGTCTAAAGAGTTGGTTTTGATTAAGTATACCTTGCTGTGCTTGAGCCAAACCGCTTTGAGCACCTATGCTCATTTGAAGACCTTGCATTTGAGCATCTCTGATAGCTTGATCAGACCCCGCTATCTGAGACCCAAGACCTGAGGCCATACGTGGATCGCCTCCCCGTGCTGCCATAATACCCGCAGTGGTCTGAGCCTGACCCCTTTCCGCTGCTTGCCTTGCTGCCATCTCACCAAACTGACTGGCTTGATTGGCTGCATCAGTCATTGCCTGAGACATGCTCAGATCAAACTTACCGCTTCTAAGTGCTTTAAGCTGCTCTTCATACAGCTCCTGGCCCTTCTTCATTTGTTGTTGACCGTACCCTATGTTTAGAGCTCCTGCTCCTAATCCGAGTGCGGTGGTTCCTATTGCTGCTGCTAGTGGTAGTGCCATGATTGCAAAAGTAATAAATAATTAGTTACTATGGTCCAGTGCTGTTGTGTTGTACTGCGCATTTACAGCAAACAACTCAAAGTCCTGACTTCCAAGATTAAGTGTTATATCTGCGTATTGACCCATGGGGTCTGATCCGTCGATCCTATCGTCTGTTATTTTATACAAGAACAACCTCTGATTGTTGTTCAAAAGATAGTCGTTTATTGCTGCCGCTAGGCCAATCCCGTTTGTGAATTCGTCTGGGGCGTTTAGCAATACCTCGTTATTGACTCTAGCCATAAGCGTGTTGTTACCAATTTTTGCTTGAAGGTTAGTGTTGTAAACGTTAGTCAAAAGAGTATCAAATGGCTGATTATCATGATCTGTTATCTGTCCAATAGGTAACTGTGGGCTAAGGAAAGTAAATACTGGGCCAGGGTTCTCTTGAGCTCTAAATGGCCTAACGGATACCTCCCCACCAACCTCAACACCAACGTAATACTTCGATATGATGTCTTCAGAAGACGCTGAGTCTAGAGCTCTGTAATGAGGTCCTGGTATAATAAAGAAAAATATGTAGTTCCACCACTCGTCGTTCAGGGTGATCCCAGCAAATGGAAACACCCCGTCGTTTATGTTTGGTTCTTCGGCAGGGTTTATTCTGACACTGCTGGCCCCTGTTATTTCACCTACAAACTTGAGTGCATTTTCATTTGAAGAACTAGCGACCTTAGTAACGCCAGCATAAAAAATACCACCCTTCTCAGTAAACCCCTCCCAGTCTTGGGTTTCGTTGTCTTGCTGAGGATCGGGGGAATAGTTTGTTCTCAACACACTTCTAGCGTTAAGAAGGTTTGCCCCCTCTAGACTCAAAGCATTATAGACTTTGTTTGAAGAGGGGTTGGCGTTAAAAGAAAGAGACATCTGAGAATCTGTTTGAACCCCGTAGAAAGTGTTTTTTGCAGCGTTATAGTCATGATAATAGCATACGTCTTCCCCTTGAGTAGAGGTGTTGAACGTAAGCATGGTGTTATTTAAAGATTCAAAACAACTAGTGTCGTAGCTGTATCTTGATTTCCATCTTTCGCTGCCTGGGTCAAATGATATAGTCATACTTGTTACGGTTTATTAAACACCCACAACGACTCCTCCGCCATCTTCTTCTTGCACTTGCTGAGTCGGTTGAGAAACAAATGCTATCCCTTGTGCGTTCATCTGTTCTTGGTCATACATGGATATAATGAACTCCCCATTAAGAGGATCAAACCCACCTACAATTCTAGGGTTGTCGCCAAGAGCCCTGAACTCCCTTTCAAAAAACTCCTTCATCCCCTGCTCGCTAATCGGGCTCACCCCTCCTTGATATCTATTAAACCTTATTATCTGTTCGCTCCCGCGATCAGCGAAGTACACGTCGTTATCAACAACAACAACCGACTCAGGATGCCCGTCACAACCATAATCGCCGCTAAAGAAAGATTGAGCACCAAGTACTTGAAATGTAGCTATAAGCTGCTGATTTGTAGAAGCGTCAGATATGATGTTTCTATTGACTGGTATTCTGCTAATCTTTGACTCTTGTATACATACAAGAAACTCATTAAATGCTTGTATGTAGTTTATCGACCCATAGCCATTTGGTATGTCCTTATAGTTACCTATTGACTTATTAAATGAAGTAAACTTAGACAAGCTTGAAGCATAGTTGTTTGCTTCTCCAAATGATATAGAAGACGTTCTTCTTACCTCTATGTCGTTCGGTAGTATGGCTTTTACCTTACCAAAATTGTCTACGTCTGAAAACCTGACTAGATCATTAAACGTTTCAGTCTCAAGAAAATAGCTGCTGAAATTGGAATTACCAGACTTTATCATATCCTCATATGTACCGATCTCCTGATTAGGGAATGTATCAGAGTTTTGATCAGTTATATAGGTTGGCATTTTTACTGGTACTCTTCTAAAGAATACGTCACCATTGTATGTGGTTATGTTTGGTACATCATGAACAAGTACGCCTTGAGTATTTATGACTACATCGTATACATCAGATGTTTCAAAATAGGCTATGTCTTCTTCATCTTGCCTCTTTTTTCTTGAGAACAATTCAACTACACATCTATTGTTCCAAAGATCTGTATTGTTTCCTACTGCCGCTGCTGAGAAATCTACGTGGTTTGGGTTGTTTTTCAATACGATAAAGTCCCCAACCTTGATCTGATTACCGTCAGTTAGGTTCTCACCTTCTTCATATAGCGGGTTGGTTGATTCGTCATTTGTAAGGGTAACAAAGTCTACAATATCAAATTCTATATCATTGAAAAACTCTCTAGATCCATCCCCATCTCTATATGCAGATATAACCCTAAGCTTGTCACCCTCTTGATATGTATACAGCTTGTCGTCTCCTAGTGGGGTTTTAGCCCCAAACTCCTCAGCGTAAGATACATTCCTCTCTTGAAGATAGTTTAGTGAGACATATATCCTATTGGATTCAGAGTCCCTAAAAGCACCAGCGGAGGTGTATTGTATGAAGTTAGATATTGTGTTGTTTCCAGTGTATACTATTTGATAGTGATAAGCCCATTGAGGAGGGTTGTAGTTCAGAGATATGTTTACCCCAGATGCCCCTGTATCTGTTATATTACCTCGGTTTCCTAGTCCGTTTATGTAGACAGACCCTATAGGCATTACGTTACTAGCTCGACCCCTTTGATCATAGTACACAATACCGAAGGAGTGTATTGAGTCGGTTTTGAATGACCTACTGAAGGAAGAGTTGTTTACTACTGTTTGATAAGACACTACTTGACTTATTGAAGCCCTTACAAGAGAAGAAGCATTTGTAAGCCATAAAGGATCTGGATCGGTTGTTAATTCTAAATTGATTACAAATGGAGTCTCAAGGGTCATAAGAGGAGTATTTCTTTTTCCTCCAGATATATTTCTTCCAAGTCTAAAAACAGAATCACTTACAGAAAAATCACCTATGTACTCGTATGTATCACCCTGATTCAAATCTTGACCGCCAGGTCCAGCCTGACCATCAATTATTGAAAATGCGTGCTCATTGTAATCTAACCCTTTCTCGTCAAGACTGTATATAATCTTGTCGTTACCTGATATCAAATACCCAAGGGTTTTATTTATTCTGTTTGAAGCATCAGAATCATTTAGAGAGAAGTTAGATGAAACAACAGATGATATCCAGCTTGAAGAATCTGGGATATTGGTATTTACAAGACTTGAGTTCGAAAGAAAAGATATAAAATCAGACTCAGATTCAGAACGTACCGCGACCCACTTTTTTATTACTCTTATGTCTGCTGGCCCAGGCCACTGATTTATTGGGTTGTCATTTGGGTTTCCACCTTGTGTATTTTCTAGATCCTCAACCTCGACATCAGGTATTACTGTTACTGCGTCTACGTTGTTTACAGACGCAAGGTCAAGAGAGACTATGTTTTCGTATCCCTGACCAGATAGGTTTCTAAGCCTAAAATTAACCTCAGCAGAATTGACTATAAAGTACCCTATAGGGGGCTTACCTATACTATCTGAATTTGTAGAAGCTAAGTCGTTAGTACCTACTGCACAGCATATTAGGTCGCTAAGGGTTGTATTTGGAAATATTTGCTGGTTGGTTCCTACGCCTAAATCAAAATTGTATTCTGAAGTGATCTTAGGATCTGTAACAAACTCAAAAGTATTATCCAGATCTTCTCCCCCAAGCGCTTTACATATATTAGATCTTACAGCGGTCGGAGCATTCGTAACATTTTGAGTAGTTCTTATGTGGACGTCAAACGTCAATGCTCCACCTCGTATTATTATAGGAGTAGATGGGGATGTACCATAGCCTACACTAGTTGGACCAGGATCTGATCCTATAAGCGTTTTCCAGGACGAATTGTATTCTCCATTAAAAGTAAATAAATCATTATTCCCACCAATAAAATCACCATAAGAGTTTCTGGTTATGCTGTAGTCATCGGACAATCCAGAAGAATCTAGCGTTTGTTCGTCTGAGGGAGGTTCTACAAAGTTGTAATTGAACCCGTGAAACGAATTCCTTGAGTTGTACATATGCCAGTTGTTGCTAGGCGTTACGCTAAACAACACCCTGTAGGTATCACCAGCCTCCATTAGGTCTGGTATATTTGGCTCACCTATCTTAAAAGATACCGATCTGTTTCTAGGTCCAGAATTAGAATCTCTACCCACTACAGAAAGAACCGATTCAATAGAAATTGAACTATTGACAAAATCTTGACCTCTCTGCTGATATACAGCAGTTACATCAACATTAGTTTGTATCGGATTAAATCCCTCTACATAGTTCCCGTAAAAAAGTCTGTTCTCTGATACAGTTTGTGCTTGCGCTCTCTTAGGCAAATTATCAAATTGCTTTGATACTTCATATTCTGGAACTGCAACAAGAATTCTATCATTGTAGAAGTCATACTGAGTATCCCCATCATAGTTTGGTTCTACTTCGTCTATGATATACCAGTTAGGGGAGTCAGCTTCTTTACCAAGTATCCTTATAGTCTCTATCTCCCTGGTGTATCCGTCTCTAGGGACAACAATTTGACACCTGTTTTCTACCTCTCCAGACTGCACTATGTTGGTTCCTGAAGCAAGATAAGCTGCAGGTATTGCAAAAGCACTATATGTGCTTATTGCACTCTCCTCTCCGCTGTAGTAAATGTTTTGATATGCAAACTGAAATCCAGGTCTGTCATTAAAGTTCTTAAAATCTGACTCTGGATCGAAGTTAAACGCTGCGGTAGGTGGTATGGCGGGGTGTCTTGGACATGCACATATGGTGTCTACAGTATCGTACTGATCATATCCCGCACCAAATCCTTCAGCCATAACCCTGTTTACATCTAGCTTTCTAGGTTCATTGACATTGTCTGTAAAGTACAGTATTGTCCGCTCAGGCTCGTCTACGTTCTGAGAGTTAAGATGAGTTATGTCTGCCTTGACAAACCCATCTGATTGAAAGTTAAAATATGCAGAAGAGTATACACGCTCTACATTGAGCCCAGGAGTAGTTCTATACACCCCCATCTCTGAAGCAAGCTCAGAAAACAAGAAGAAGTACACATACCCGTACTTACTGTCCTCTACAGACCCTATAACTACCTTTTCATAGTTAGGATCAAACAGGTCCTCTACGTTGGGGGCGACTATATTTCCGTTTACGGGCTTTACTACCCCAGAATCTCCAGTTACCCCTCCATCTGCCCCAGCACCCGACTCACCAGTAACCAGAATGTTCAGGGCGTCAGTCATTTCATCAACCCCACGGATCCTGGAATCCGCAGAGTTATTCAAAGATCTTGGAAGTCTCTTATCAATCATTAGAATTTAGGAGCTTGCTTGTAGTTCTTTCTAATAACCTTCATGGCCTCCTCCTTAGTGAATGTGTTCATCCTAGCTTTAGCCTTCCTTCTTTCGTTGTAAAACTCAGCCCTGGCTCTGGCCTTCTCTCCCGCAGGTACAGTAGACTTTCTTTCGCAAAGCTTGTAGTACATGTAGCACCTAAGAGCTTCTTCAGCATACACATGAACCATAGGGTCCGTGTTTCTAGCCTCGTCAGAGATGTACTCTAGTACCACCTCTGAGAACTCAGTATTAGAGGCTACTTCAATTCTCCACCTGTCAAGGTTTACTCTATACTCACCGTAAAGTTTACCACCCCCAACACCATAAAGCCTCCCGTAAGAGTTTTCATACAAGTAGTTTCTAAAGATGTAAGAATCTAAATTTATCATGGATGTAGGACCAGAAAAGTCAGCCGTTGCCGTCTTATCGTCAGCCCTGTCGTCAATAAGGTTGTCTTGAATATTAAGAGGCCCAAGGTTAGAAACCGCCTGAGAGGTGGGGGTTGCGTAAACCCTAGACATATTTATGTTTTCGTTCTGACCGAACACGTATACTAGTCCGTCAGTGTGAACAACCCCCATTTTAATGACATCAACAAAATCGTCAGGAAGAGCAACCTCGTCAGGGTTTATAACGGGCAACTTCATAGATTTAATCTTAGGGACGACATCAAAACCAATCTCTCTTATACCTCTAAGAGCAAAGTTTCTGATAGCTACGTCTGACGCCCCACTAGCAAAGTCGTCTGTGTCTAGAGTGAGTATAAAGTCGTCTATTATTTGTCTTAGCGGAGTGTATGTCATTCTTGTGCGTCTTCAGCCTGAGCATAGTTATACAAATCAGAATCCCTAAGCCTTACACCCATTAACTTTAGTATCTCTGTAGTTATCTCGTTTTTGTAGTGATTAGGAAGATCGAAGTCTCTGATATCAATAGGATTGACTATGTAGGTTCCAGGGTTAGCGTCAGATATGGTTACAGAATATGTTGGCAAGGATGCATTGTCAACAACATTGTTTAGCATCGAAGTTGGCTGCCTGTAGAACTTCAGTGTTACTTGTTCTCCCAAAACAGGATACACTTGTATGTTTTCTTGAATGGCACATACAGGAAAATTAAGTGTAGGGGCAGAGAGCCTGCTGTTTAGCATCCTACTGACCTTTTCAGTATCATAAATAACCTCTACAGGTATACCGCTTTGTGTTGTAGCGGAAATGATTCTAGCTAGAAACTCAGGTTTGGGTAGCACAGCACCGATACCTATGTTGACCTCATCAATGTATCTTGACAAGTCCTCCATTACATTCTTTTTAATGGACTTATATCTGCCAGGATCAACAGACCTTCCTCTAATCTGTTGAGATATAGCAAGTTCATTGAACATTTCGTTAAAGATGTTCTTTTGAGCTATGTCAGCAAAAGTGTTAAAGACCTCAGGCGTAACAAAGCCTCTTTGTTCTTTGTTAGCAATATCTCTAACAACATTAAATATTTCTATAACACTAATCATATCACAAATATACAAAAAGAAAGAGGGGCGTTTTGCCCCTCAATCTTATCCCAGTCCTAGTAACTTTAGGATAATCATTAACATAATCATCCAAAATATTCTGTCACCTATCATAGCTTGTCTACTTGATCTTCAATAGCCCCAAGGGTAGACGCGCCTTTTTCGGTCAAACAGAACCTAGTCAAGGTTTCTATACAGTCCGCACCAGATGGGTTAGCAATGATCATCGTGTTGCTGTCAAACCAGTACGCCCCATCAGAACCAAGCTTAATGATGTTGTACTCTTTGGCTTGATGAATCATAGCTTTTACCTTAACTGTAGGGTCGTCAAAAGCAGATATGAATTTTGATGGATTGTTCTTAGCAATACGCAACAAATTGTGCCTAATCTCAGAAGAAGATGAGTTAGTAGATATTCCAAAGAAAACAGCAACAGGTAGAAGATCATTAATGTCTTTGTCTCTTACCATGCTGATAGCCTCGGCTGTCTTAAACTCTTTTTCTATTTCTACCTCTGCGTCAGCGTTCTTATCAAGAACCTTAAACGTACTACCTCCATTCGCTACATTTTGAGGATGACGATCGAGATACTCCATAAGGTTTGGTTGGTCTTTACGAACCAAAAGACTCCCGTCTCTGAACAGAATCGGTTTTCTTACTGCGTTCTCGTGTTGTTCGTCAGACCATACGCTGTTTTCTGCAGGACAATATCTGAGCTCTCTTATTGTTTCGGTATCTTCATCGTATATAGAGATGCCTTTCGTTTGAAGCATGTATACAATACCACCACCAGATATGGTTTGATACACCTTATGAGTGGGTGCATCTACTTTTCTTTTAAAAGTCTTTTTTTGTTCTGCATTGCTATCCGTAGATGCTGCAGATGTTCTGGTAGACTTGGGGCGACCAGGAGCCCGTTTTGTTTGTTGAGTCATAATTTATTTAATTAAAAGTTGAATAATTGCGTGCGTACTTTTTGTACAGGTCTTTAGCTATACCTCTAGCTACATTGTGACCAACGTCTCTAGATACAACCCCAAACCTGCACAGGAACCCCTTGAATAGGTAGTCTGAATCTACCCCACCAATGGTTTTTATATTTAAAGCCCCATCGGTTCTTCCAGAAGTCCCAGTTGTTTTTGCTGGTATTAAACCAACAACGTCCCCTCTAAAGTTATACAAATATAAGTTGTAATCTTTATCTCTCCTTATCACAAAAGAGTAGAACGACTGATACTCTCTAGAGTTTATCTCAAGACCTCTGTCTGGAAATGTATATTTTGATGTAAAGTCTTCTGTGTTGTCTGTTCTAACAGAAGCAGGGAGGCCAGTTATAGATTCGTGAATCATAGAGAAGACGCTACTCTTGCCGTTAGAAAATCCTTTTGCGCTTCCTGTCGCACTACCAAATAGCTCATACATATTCGTGTAGCTAGGAAATCCAAACCCTGCATAAATAGTATAGCTATTTGCTGATTCGTATGCATTAGCCAGACTGAAGTAGTTGCCAGCCTGAATGTGCGCAGACATAGTTGATACATAAGAAGTAGGTCCACTGCTTTCAGAAAGTGTATTACTAACTCCTTCGTCTGTCATATCATAATCAGATCCACCCAGTGCGTCAGTATCGTTGTCCCAGGAACTTATATGTTGTCCAGTCGTACTAGGAAGACCATTCTCGTTGTAATCTATGTCAGGAAGGTTTTGAGGAGACATGAAGTCTATACCCGCTATAATACTAGAGGTTGGATCCTCCTCCTGAGTTATTATGTTTATAGGAGTAGAGTTTACAATAGAAACTATATCCTCAAATCCTTCAACTTTTGCGTCCTTTAGAGTGGCCTGTTTATTGACCGAATCAAAACGAAGGATATTTCTCTTGTCTTCCGCAGACAGGAAATTCATAGCGGACTCCATGAGCTCTATCTCTTTCCCTTCTTTACAAGAAACTACTATGTGAGTCTTATCAATTACATCCGACTCAGGGATGTTTACATAGTCGTATACACTGGCATCATCAAAGTTAAAATGAACCTTACCCAGTGTAGCCGTTATGAAAGATATCTTATCTGCTGGAAGGGCGATTACGCTAAGACCCACACCGTCGTTAGAGGACGTTGTAGATAGTAGCGTAATCTGCTCCCTCCTAAACAGAAAGAATTTTTTCATTCTTTACGCTACCGCCACAGAGTTGTTAAAGAGAACTTTGTAACCAGAGGCTTGTGCCTCAAGAAGTACCGTATCACCAACAGCATTAAAAGTGTAAGTAACCGCCGTTCCAGACTCATTTTTAGCAGAGACAGCAATGCTTCCGCCAGAAATAGCCGCAGTAGTAACCAAAAGAAGTTGCCCGATAATGATATCAGGGTAGTAATATGTAGTTACATCGTCACCTTCGGCATCAGCAGCTGTAACGCTTTGCTTAGTCGTGTACTTAATTGGGGCTGGCAAAGAAGCAAGGTCTGCCCCTCCGCTTCCAGTAAGCTCAATCACGAGAGCCCCGTCAGGATCCAGAGGTGCCGTGCTGGTGCTCGTAGTAATGGCTTTTTTAGCCCCGTCAGGAATAAGAATTGAGTTGTATCCCATGATTTTTTGTTTTGTGGTTATTGAGGGGAGACCAAACGCCTCCCCTCGCAAACCTTAGTTATTAGCCCTTGAGAATAACGTGCTGGTTAGCAGCGCGAGTAACGAGAGCAATCTCAGAGCGGTAGTTCATCTCCAAGATATCCTCAGTCAGCTCGTTGTGTCCGAGAACACCACCACCACGCACCCAGTGCTCAAGCTCACGGCTGTAGCCGTTAGACTCCTTGTAGTTCATCTCCAGAGCAGGGGCCTTAGCACCGCTGACAGGGTCAGTGACCTGCGTCATCGGAACCATAGCACCCACGTAAGAGGTAGAAGCACCCAGGAGGGTCGGATCGTTCATCAGCTTCCAGTCATGCTTATGGAAGGTGTAGCCACCTCTCGTGAAGCTCTTGAAGCCAAGCTGAACAGCCATGTCGGTATCGTTGTTGAACGCACCAAACTGACCAGCCAGACCAGCTGTTACGTTGGTAGCGATACCTGCAGCAAGCATGTCGTCGATAGCCAAAGACTGGTTTCTGTTGACATACATAGCATACTCGCTAGGAGCACCTTGCTTATCCAACTCCAGAATGATGGAATCGAACTCA
>Ga0070745_1000733_pt1 | contig 19077 bp, 28 predicted proteins | sample VirMetDEL_Mar_4_FD_77438 | JGI IMG/M metagenome (GOLD analysis project Ga0070745, IMG submission 77438) | Aqueous microbial communities from the Delaware River and Bay under freshwater to marine salinity gradient to study organic matter... | ecosystem: Environmental > Aquatic > Marine > Coastal ...
AATCCCAGTGTAAAGGATAGAATAGCAAGTGTAAATTCAGTATGTAAGAAAGATAATATGAGGTTGACAATAGATCCGAAATGTGTTAAAATTATAAAAGGATTAAGAAGTCACACGTATAAAGAAGGTACAAGACAACCAGAAAAGAATGGCTCAGTGGATTATTCACATTTTAATGATTCTGTAGGATATATGATCAATCACTTGTATCCAATGCGTGTGGAAACAAAACAAAAATATTCAGTCACAAGGAGAGCATAATGGCAAATGTAGAATACATAATAAAAGTGATAGAACCACACAAAGAATACTTAAAACCTTTTGTTCAACCCACATTGGACGATTGTAGGCGAGAAGCACAGGAATACTTATGGAGTAGACCAGAAGGAACAAAATACATATATGTAGCGGCAAGGATTAAGAATGCAAATTGACGAACAGTTGACAAAATGTCTAGTGATTACAAATTACAGAACCGGTAGCAGAGATTTCTGCATAAAAAATGAACGAAAAAACCGATTGAAAATGAATTTATTTGAAATAATTCACAAAGGAGGAAAATACTTGCCCATAAAACCTGCTGTTGAACAAATGCGTAATACAAAAAAATTTATTGCTAAGGTTATGCCAGATCAATTTGCATATGATTTTGAAAAATTGGAACAGTTAATGGGACCCAGCGAACAAATAGTATATCTATATAGAAAAGACTTTAGGGCACAATGTTTAAGTTGGATTGCCAGTAATTACAGAAATGATTATGATCGAATTTCTAGTATTCAAGGTGCAGATTTTTTAATTGATATCGATCAAACATTTGCAGATAAACATATCCAAATGATAGAAAAAAACAATGATTTTTTAAAAGAATGTATAAAAAGATATCCTGCACCGGTATATGCATATGAAGACATCAACGATGGTAATCCATATAAAAGATCGTATGATTGGAAATATATGCCCTTTATTAAAGATTATAACACAGAGGAAATTTATAATGAAACAATCATATAAAGTATGGGATAGTCAACACAATTCTATGACTGAATATACACCCTACGAATGTTATAAAATTACAGTAAACTATCCTAACACAAACAGAACATTAGAGTTTTTAGGTATGGACAGAGGTAGTTGCATTATGCAGGCAGAAGTGGCTAAAGAAGAAGGCGATACTGTAATGCTTATGGAGTCAGAAGAGTCAGTTACACTATTAAGGAAACACAATGAAGGATAACATACCCAAAAAGAACACACGTCAGTGGATAAAGAATGAAAAACTAATTGCTAAAAATCCTGTGCTTAGAAGCGCCAGAGATACTGCAGAAGGATTTAAACCTTCAAGTGGTATAAGCAGTGGTGCTAATGACCAAGCCTACAAAGACGGCTGGGACAGAATATTTGGCAAAAAGAAAAAAGATGAAGATAACGAATAAAGAAGTAGAAAGATTTAATCGATTAAATGAAGAAACATAGATTAACTGGAGAAGGCGGCAAAGGTAGTGCAAGGCGTAACAGTAATGAAAAGGCCTATGCAGACGGATGGGAAGCCATATTCGGCAAAAAGAAAAAACCAGAAGCAAATGTAACAATTGATAAAAACAAGGATTAAAAATGAAAGCAATACACAAATATAAAAACAGCAAACACCCAGAAGCACAAAGGCGTATAGCACAAAGCCTTGGATACAGGTTTTCCATATGGGATATGCCCGATATGATTAAATTGTTAAAACGTGCTGATATAACATTTGATGATTCACCTGAAGTGTTGGATTATAGACATATGCCGGATGCTAAAACTATTCAACTTTAATTAAAGGTTTTGGTCTTTGAACCAAGCACTAAAATTACTCTTAGCAATTTTTTGATCATCACTCAAATAGTTTTCTAAAAAAATTATCCGATGAAGTTCATTATTATGTATTTTCAACATCGCTTCTTCTACTTTATCAGTATTGCCTTTAACAGCATCTCTTAACACATCATCTTTATATAATGCATTTTCTAAATCATAAATGCCTTGACTGTCGCCTGATACTGTTAATGTGTTGTTATCAAAGTTTATATTTAATTGCAAATTAATTTGCATCTATAATCTCCGCAACATCGTTCCAACTTACGCCCTCGTGCATAGTAAAGGTGCTGTCTGCATCTATAACATCTATATCCTTAAATTTAAATTTACCTTTTAGAATAGCAGTTGCTTCAAACATATCCAAATAGTTTATTACTTTCTTCCAACGTGTATAGTTTCCAAAATTACTGACCACATGTGTTTTAACTTCACAACGGTTAACAGGGTCCCAGAAACTTATAGTTTTAAACTTTTCTTTATTGTTTCGGCTTATTTTAGTATTTGTTATTTCTATTGGTATAAGTGTATCAGTTGTTTTCATCTGCCTTCTCCTTTGCTAATGCTATGTGTTTATCTATGTCCCATAATAAACATTTAGATCTTTCATAATCATAATCCGGATGATCTGGCATAAGCCAAAATATATCTCCTTTAAATTGATCTAATTCACTCCAATGTTTTGTATTTTTAAATTTATCTGTTTTTTTGTTTCTGTTAGGGCCGCCTTTTTTAACTTTGTCCTCACAATATGGATTACCATATGTTTTTTCTCTTTGTGAAACCGTTTGTGGACTTAATAATAAATCCTGGGCTATTTCCACTATTGTTTTACCATATTTGGCTTCCCATATGCTGGGCTGGGCTTTGCGTTGATATGGTGAACCGTAATTACGCACTCTCATATGTATTGTGGATGTGCTTACATTTTCACGCTCTGCTATTTTGTATGCAGGTTCTCCCCAGCGTTCTTCAAATTTACTGGCTTTTTTAAACATTGGTTTTACTTTTAGTTCATATCCTATTTTCTTAGGCATTGTTAATCTCCTTATAATATATTCTTATGTTACCGTCTACTAGTTCTGCTCTTTCCACATCTGGTTCATCTATAAATGACTTCAAAACCGTTTGTGCATCTTTAGGATGAACACCAAATGTGTAATATCCCAAACGTGGATCTGCTGGACAATGTTTACTCATTAGAGTCATATCCAATTTTTTCTGTCCTTTATATGAACCCACAGTCTCTCCTTATCTTATATATTTATTTATCATATGTTTACTAATTATAACATCTTTATGAATAGTGTCAACCACTTTATGTTATAAAATATACAAATTAGATAAATACTATCAGTAGACTACGAAAAATACCTATAGGAGCAATCTTGAACGACACCTATCTTGAATTCATAACCAACACACATTCTCTTTACGATCGTTATCATGATGATTGGGAACTATGTGTTCGCAGTTGGTATGGTGGTGTGGAATACAAAGATGCCAAATATCTACGTGCTTATGCAGTGGATGTCAACACTCCAAGTGAAACAATAAACACTTATGTTCTAAATGATGATGGTTCTACCGTTGCAAAATCACGTGCCAAGGTAGAAATAGGAACAAGCAGTAATCAAACTAACAGAGGACAAGACTTACTTAGCGGTAGTTTTTATTTAGAAAAGTTAGATAATACACCTCTATATAATTACTGTAAACTTATTGTAGCAGAATACAATTCCATATTATTCAGAAATCCTCCTCAAAGAACTTTACCAGATACGCCTGAAGTAGAAGAGTTTACACAAGATGTAGACGGTGAAGGGCAATCAATAAATGAATTTATGAGCCTAGTTGACATGATGACCACAGTATATGGCGTAGTTCATGTTGAATGCTTTAAACCAGCAGGTTCAGAAATACCTAAATGGAAACTGTATGCTCCTACAGATGTCACAAACTGGAGTTATAGATACGACATAGACGGCAGTTTAATTTTAGATAAAATGGTAATACGTTTAGAAGATTCAGATTGCCATAGTGTATATAGGTATTACACAAATGAAACAGTGGAAACTATTTTTGTAGGTGCAGAAGACGATTATGCACCACCTTTAGAAGACGAAAGATTGGAAGAAATAGGCGATAACAGTTACAGAATAGTTCAAGAAAATGAATTGGGATATATTCCTATTCAAACAATTTATCAGTCTACAAAAATTTACAATAACGTAGGATCTACTGTAATACAGGATTGTGCTCAAATTCAGAGGAGTATATATGGTGATAGTGCAGAGATCTACCAGGCAATTACATATGGTGCACACCCAACACTAGTAGTAGACGAAACAACAGATCAATTAAATGAGGGACAGGTAGGTGCAGAACCCGGAGCAGTAATTCGGGTCCAAGCAGGCCTTACAGGTGAGCCTAGTTATGTGTATGAATTTGCATCACCACAACTAAGTGCAATTTCAGAAATCAGAGAATTAATAGACAGCAAAATACAAAAATTAACACAAATAGCATTATTGAGAACAGAAGATCTTATAAAGAGTGCTAGAAGTGGTGAACAAATAGAAGTATATGACGATAAATTAGCCGCTTTGGTTAGAAGAAAAGCAATCAATTTAGAAAATGCAGAAAGTAAATTGTGGAATATCTGGTTTGATTGGACAAATCAAAACAAACCAGATGATTTTGCTATTTCATACAATAGGCAATATAACAAAAAAGCATTAGAGCATGAGTTAGGAGAACTTAACTTGGCTATGAATGTTTTAGAAAGATACGAGAGCATGAGCCCTAAAGCACCCGAAGAAGTGTATAACACTAGGGAAGAAGCAGACGCTCGTGCAAGAGAATTAGGTGGCAGTGGTTTCCACAGTCACACACAGGAAGATGGCAGTATTATATACATGCCGTTTCCAACTCACGCACAATTTGAAGCCGCTATAGGCTTTGAAGGTGATGAGTTTAAAACTGAAATGCGAGACAAGATACGCATGAGACTTGAGCAGTTGTTGTCAGCCACAACAACTACAAACGGTCTTTAATATCTTGATTACCCAAACTCTAGGGAGTAAGAAAAGGAGAATAAAATGAGTGAAGATATCACTACTGATACTCTAGTTGCAGGAGAGAATGTGCAACCAGTAGAAACAGATACTGATGCAGAGACAAGTGTCGAAGCGAAATCTGAAGAAAGTGTAAAAACTGATGCTCCCAAAGTGGAACATAGAGATGGCAAGGTATTAATTGACGGTGTAAGATTTTATACTAGAGATGATACTAGTAAAATTGCCGCAAGAGCTAATGAAGAGGCCAAAAGCCAAATTCTTAGTGAATTAGAAGTTGACAGTTTTGACAAAGTAAAAAGTGTTGTGAAGACTTTACAGTCCTCAAATGCTGATACTGGTCTAAACGTAGACAGTCTAAGAGATGCGGTTAAAAAGAAAGAACAAACTGTTGAAGAACTAAGAGCAGAATTACAAAGTGTAAAAACTGAGTATGCACTTAGAGATCATATAAGTTCTCTCAAAGACAATATGCCACAAGGTTGGAATACGGATCAAAAACAGGCTGTAGTTGATCTTATGAAGGCTAGGAATATGTTACATTTAGAAGGAGACACTTTTGCAATAAAAAATGGTGATGATTATTTTACTGTTGACGGTGAAACACCCGATTATAAATCAGCAGTAGAAGTAGTAGGTAAAACTATTGGTCTACCATTTGCAAAGAAAGGTGTTGACACTTTTAGCGTAGACAAACAACCAGCGGAAGGTGTTAGGAAAGGAATAGACGAAAGTCGTATGAAATCCGATCCTGAATACAGAGCCGCTTATGTTAAGATACGAGAAAGGAACAGAAATCTTCCAAGAAGTGCAATCACTGACAAGATGATTTCTGATCAAGCAAAAACAATGGTGAGTGCATCTGTAGAACAAAAGTTTCTCAGATAACTCAATTTTAATATAATATAGGAGAATATTATGGCAACTCAAACAGCCAATATTACCGCGTTATATGAAGACGTTGTTGCGGATTTGATTCCTTACTACGATAATTTCGTTTTATTACCAAATCCAAGCATCATCTTAAACTCATATAACATTTCAGGCGGTGTGGGAAACACTATGAAGATACCATTGGTTAATTCATGGACAACTGCAAACAGTTCATTAAGTGACAACGAAGCAATTCTTGGAACACCAGCATCTGTGGCAGACCCAGTCAACGACTTTATTCCTGAGTCAGTTTCACTAGGTGTAAACAAAAGAGGAACAGGAACAGTTATTTCTGAAGAATCACTAGAAGATGGTGGTTTTGAAACAGTAAGAAATGCTGTTGTAACAAGATTATCTAGAGCTTTAGCTCAAAGCACAGATAAAGCAGGTATGGAAATTATTGCAACTGGTTCAGAAACAGCGGCAACATCTGTAAATGATCTTACTAACAATGATGGTTATTCAAACACCACATTAAGTGGATTATCAGTAGATTGTTCTGTTGTATTTTCACCAGAAGCGGTCGCTTACGCAGTTAAGAGAGATCCTTCAGTTAAGATCTTTAATGATGTTAACAGTGATAATTACCAAATGGTAGCAACTTTAAGAAACGGTTTTGCTCAATTAAGAACAGACTTTATTAGAACTATTGCTACATCTGGTGCCTTTGACGCTAACAGTTTAGTCAATGCAAACTTAAACTTATACTCTGAAAGTATTGCAAGATTACGTGAGGCAAATGCGCCTACAGACGGATCTGGCTTCTACTTAGCAGTAGTATCTGCACCACAGGAATTAGCATTAGCAAAATCCATTAACGGTGTAGGCGGAATTAGTTCAGGTGCAATTGGTTCAGTATCACAAGATCTAGCCAACCAAGCATTGCTAGAAGGAATGATAGGTCAGGCAATTGGAGCTCGATTTATTAGAAGTAATAATTTACCAGGCTTCACAGAGGCTTAATAATTAATATAGAGAGATAATATGGCTTTTGTAATATCAGGTGGTGCAGTAGTAACATATGCTGAGGCATTGGACGTTAGAGATAAAGATCAACGCCTTTTCGAAGGTAATGAAATAGATTTCACTAATGTGCCGGCCTCCCCTGGTAGTTTAGACAACTATATTGAAGACTTAACTATCAAAGCAACTGCAAGGATCAATGAAAAGATCAGGCAAAGTGCTAGATGGAGAGAATATTTGGGATTTGCTGGTGCTGGATATGACAGCATCAACAATCTCCCTCAGTTCAAAGGAATCAATATAAAGAGTAGACAAAGCGACTTTACTGATATGTGTTGTTACTATACATTAAAAGAGTATTTGTTGCCCAAAGTTGCTGATTTTGGTAATCCAGAATCATCAGAAGTGCAAAAAATACAATACTATGATGATAAGTTTAATGACCTATTCAGAGAATTGACAAATGTCTTTGATTACTATGACAGTGATGAGGACGGGGTTGTCGAAGACGGTGAGAAGATGGTTAGATTCAGTCTAACTAGACGAACACGTGGTCGTAAAAATGTTACTAGGGTAAGATAATGGCATTTAGAGACACTCTCAAAGCGAATTTGGACATAGCACTAGCATCTACTAACGTAAGTGTTAGTGCTGAGCTTCCATATTCCAGTGCAGGTGAGGCTCTTTATCTAAAAAACATGAAATTCGTGTATATAGATGAAGACAACATCTCTAAAACAGTATTATTCCCCACATTGGATAAGTCTGATATAACAGAAACTACTACTACAGTCACAGCATATTTGGCAGTTGATGCCAAAAATGATTTAAGTGACATAGACACAATTATTAGCAGTATTCTAAACAGCAGAAATGCCGTTTCAGGACAAACTGTAAATGAATGTGAAATGACAACTGATATTGAAGCAGATGTATTGACCTATACATTTAATTATAATTTTATTACGGTATAATAAAGGAGAACTAACATGCCAGCAACACCAATTAATGTAAGTGCAGCCAATGAGGCAGTCTTACATCTATCAGCAACTAGTGGCGATGAGGCTAATGTAGCCGCAAACGCTTTAGTTGTTCCAGGTATGCAGGATATTACTATCAACAATTCAACAGGTGTGTTTAGATTTAAAACTTTAGACTCAACTGCAGAATCGGCAGTAACAACTCCGGCAACTAACCAATTAAGTCTCAACTGTATTGTTGATTCTACAGCATTCTTCGGAACCGGAACAGGTGGCGATGATGATGCTAAAGAAAATGGCTTATTTGGTGTTAGTAAAAATAAAACCAAAGTATTCTTTAACGTATACTTTGATGGAACAGACACAGATTCTATATTCCTTTCAGGATCAGGATTTGTATCTGGACTAGCACCAACAGTTAATATGGATAGCCCAGTTTGGGTTACACCAGTAACTATTGAGGTAGATGGAGACTTTACGCAACACACAGTAGCGTAAGGACTTACCTAAAACAGTTTGTGGGGGGTTTAGGCCCCCTACATTTTAGGAGAATATATGAAACAGAGAACTAAAGATCGTGCAACAGAATGGCTTAAAACAGCCAAAGGCAAAGATACATTTAGAATTAATACTGTGCCACACACTATAAAAGAAATAGAAGATCTTTTAGGTGGCAAACCAGTAGTAGAAGTTAAAGAACACATAAATACAGATATAGAGGAAGAAAGTTATGGAGATATGGAACAGGAACACCACGAAGGACATACTGAAGAGTCTGGAGAGTGAACTAGCCAAAGCAGTTAATGAACTTAACTGTGCAAAAAGAGATGTAGACAAAGCATCAAATCGTGTAGCATTCTGTTTAACAGGATTACATGAACTTAAACATAGAGATATAAAGGAGTAAGATATGAAATTAGCAGAATTAAGTAAAAAACCAGAATTAATCAAAATCACCATTAACAAAAAAGAAATTGTTAAAAAATACGGTGAAGAACTAGAATTCCACATATATGACAGACAACCTTTGGATGTGTTCACTAAATTAGCGAACGCAGAAAAAGACATGACTGGCATGACTGAAATGATACAGGATATGATTCTAGATGATTCAGGTGCTAAAATTGTTAATGATGACAAAGTATTACCATTAGATGTATTAATGGAATGTGTGTCAGAAATAACAAATAGATTGGGAAAGTAACTACCCATAGAATTCGCGAGGGTAGTGCAGAAACAAATTTATTGTTATTGCTGGATACTATGGGTAAACGATATGGTAAATTACCCAGTGAATTATTTTTAAAAGCAGACACATTTGATTTAATGGTTATGGATACTGCTATAGGTTATGAAGCGATTCAACATGATAAGCAAAATAACAAAGTAAATCCAAGAAGTTATGACGAAGAAGAATTAATGGATAGATTAAACAAAGTAAGAAATGAAAATTAAAATTGACAGCACTATTTTTAAAAAAAGAATGGAAAAGTTAATTGATATTCCAGAACTTACTATGGATAAAGCATATCCTGTTTATAGAAACGAAACACCTATTCGTAGTGGTAATGCTCGTAATAAAACAAAGCATATAAGGTTAAAATTAAAAAGTAATTATCCTTATGCTGGTAGGTTAGATGAAGGTTGGAGTAATCAAGCACCAAAAGGCTTCACTAATCCTACAATAGACTTTATAAAAAAGTTTATTAGAAAACAGGTGAGTAAAGTATAATGGCTAAAGATATTAGAGTAACATTAGAACTAGATAATAAGCAATATAATAGATCTATAAAGGAAAGTCAATCTACGACTAAAAAATTTGCATCAGAGACTAAAACAAGTTTAGGTGGATTGAAGACTGCTTTTGCGGGTTTAGTTGCGGCCATTGGTGTTAGAGAAGTTATAAGTTTAAGTGACGAATTTAGTAATCTAAGAAACAGATTAGTAGCAGTAACAGGCAGTCAAGAAGATGCCGCTAATGCATTAGACTTAGTAAATCAAGTTGCGGCACAAAGTAGAAGTGACATAGGTAGTGTTGCAAGTTTGTTTGCTGACTTAACAGTTGCTACAAGAGATTTAGGAACCAGTCAACAAGAAATAGCAGATGTTACTCGTGTGTTCTCACAAACACTACAAATATCAGGTGCTGACGCAGGTGCGGCCGCTGGTGCTATAAGACAGTTTGGTCAAGCATTAGCAAGTGGTGTATTACGTGGTGACGAATTCAATAGTATTGCAGAAACAAACAGTTTCTTCATGTTACAATTTGCAGATAGTCTAGGTGTGCCTATAGGTAAATTAAGAGATCTTGCTAAAGAAGGTAAACTAACAGCAGATTTAATTTTACAAGCAACACAAGATATGAAGGCCCAAGTCGAGGCAGATTTCAGTAATACAGCAACTACAGTAAGCCAAGCATTTACAAGTTTACGTAATAGTGTTATAAATTTGTTTGGAGAAATAGAAGGCGAAACCGGTGTATTTGAAGGCTTAGCAGGTGCAATTCAAGGATTAGCAGATGCAATTAATAATGTAGATATAAAAGGATTTATTGATATTTTAGACGAATTAGTGTATATCGCAGGATTATTAATAAGTGTCTTTGGTATGAAGGGTATGTTAAGTGTTTTATATAAGGTTCAAGGTGCATTTATAGCCGCAGGTGGTGTATTTGCTTCAACAGGTAAAACATTATTTTCATTTAACAGAGGAGTAGTAGCAGCCAAACAAGCATTAAAAGGATTATTTGGTGTCTTGACATTAGGTTTTGGTTTCAAAGGTAAAGGTGGCTTTTTTGGTGCAATGGGTATGGCAGTTGCAAATGTTGGTAGAGTTTTACTAAGATTTGTTATTGGTCCTTTAGGTGCTTTATTAACAGGTTTAGAATTATTAAGTTTAGCCAGTAAAGCATTGGGCGGGCCGGACTTTATGGCAGGACCTAGAGATGCAATCATAGGTTTCGGTAAAGATCTTTTAGGCTTTAATGAAGATTTAGAAGAAACAAATGAAAATATAAATGACTTATTAAATCCTGATGAAAACGGCGGCGGTGGCGGCGGTGGCGGCGGGTCACAATTAGATGATAGATTACAAAAGTTTAAAGAAAGTCTAGATGCTTTAAAAGTCACAACACCTGAATATCAGAAAAAATTAAAAGAGTTAAATGAAACATTTAGTAAAGACACAGTAGCAGAATTAAGATTATATAATCAGGCTTTATCTGCATTAAATCAGGCTTTTCCAGAACAAGCAGAAGAAATTAAAAAATTAATTGCAGAACAAGAAAAGTTAGCAGAAAAACAAGCAGAATTAAAATTATTAGAAGAACAGGGTAAACAAGCAATAAGCAATTTCACTGAAGGACTAAAACAACAATTCTTTACTACAGAAGAATTAGAAGAAAAACAAAGTGAACTTAATGCTTTATTAAGCAAATATCCTGAACTAGCAAATTTAATAGCAGATGCACAGGATAATTTAAATCAAAAATTTAGTGATAACGAAGGTATTAATAACTTCTTAAATACACTAGCAACAGCACAAAAATCATTAAGTGAAGACTTAGCAACAGCATTATTAGAAGGAGAAAAACCTTTAGAAGCATTTAAAAATTTCTTTAAGAAAATAGTTCAACAAATACTAGCAGACATAATAAGATTAATGATAATTCAACCTATATTAGGTTCTATACTAGCACCGTTTGGATTAGGTTTTGGCACAGGTGGAAGTATTGTAAGGAATAAAGCAGTTGGTGGGCCTGTAATGAAGGATAAGCCTTATATTGTTGGTGAAAGAGGACCAGAGATGTTTGTGCCTAATTCAGCAGGAAGTATTATGCGTAATGATCAAATGGGCATGGGCGGTGCAGTAACATATAATATACAAGCAGTTGATGCCAGAAGTTTCCAACAACTAGTTGCAAGTGATCCTGAATTTATATTTTCAGTAACTGAAGCAGGCAGAAGAAGAATACCAGGGAGATTTTAATGAGTTTACAAACAATTATAGATAACGCAACGTTTTTAAATATAAACAAAAGACGTGTAGTTGCTTCAAGTATAAGTCGTAGTGGACATTACAAAACAGCGGAAAGGTCTCCTTCACCATATAGTTTTACTGTAGGTGCACCACAAGGATTTACATATTCCACAAACAGAGGTGTATTAGAAGATTTAGATTCCACAGATAGAATTACCGAAGTGCAAATAAACATAGGTGCAACAAATAGTGCATTAAGTTATCTTACAGATTATCAGGGCAGTCTAAATGCATCACAAGTAGGACAAATTACATTAAATTCAGTAAGTGGAGCAAACATTTATTTAGATACAACAAGTGTAACAGGTTCTCCCAGTGGAGATATGTTTAAAAAAGGTGATTTTATTTTATTAGAAGGTAATACAGCAACATATAGATATCCTTATCAAGTTACCAGTGATGTTGCATTTAGCGGTGGTAATATTACAATACCTGTGCATAGACCAGTATTAAGTCAAACAGGAGTAGCATTAACAAGTGGCGGTATAGCAGTAGGAAATAATGTAACTTTCCAAGTAAAATGTGTAAACATGCCCACATATACAGTAGTTCCACATGATTTAGTGGAATTTTCCGATAATTTTGAATTTATTGAAGTAATTATATAATGAGCACAAATATACCAGCAGTTCAGGGCACACATATATATCCAGTCACACTTATTGACTTGGATTTGAACGGAAATGTATATTATTTGAGCGATGCATTTAAATCTTTTACGGTAGGAAGTGACACTTATACAGAATTAGGTGCTTTTTTAAGTTTATCACCAATAGATGACAATTTAAGAGTAACAAATGGTGATATTTCCGTAACTTTATCAGGTATACCAAGTAGTTCAACCGGTTCTGAAGTAAATTATTTGCAATTAATACTTACAGAGCCTATAAAAGGCGGAAATATTACTATAAAACGTGCATTTATGGATTCTGATACTAATTTATTGGATACTGGCAATGTTTATACACGTTTTAAGGGTGTAATTACTAATTTTAGTATAGGTGAAGACTTTAATTTTATATCTAAAAAGAATGATTATAGTGTAACAGTAGTATGTGCAAGTATAAACACACTTTTGGAAACAAAAATATCAGGACAAAGAACAGACCCCACAGACAGAGCAAGATTCTTTCCAAATGACCAAAGTTTTAATAGAATACCAGACTTAAAAAACATAAGTTTTGATTTTGGTAAAGAATATGTAAGACCTAGCACATATGGTAGTGGTAGTAACAGTGGAAGATCAGGAACTGGTAGGAACGCAAGAAGATAATGAAAATTAGGGCGGCGACACAAAATGATTGGCCAGATATAAAAAGGCTAATGGTGGATTTTGCAAATTTTAACCCTGTAGAAGATTTACAAAAACCACAATATAATCCTAAACATGTGGATACAGTATTAGATTATATTTGTAAGAAAGGTGTTGCAATAGTATGTGAACATAATGGAAGAGTCGTAGGAATGCTTCTAGCGACCATACAGGGCGATTTATGGCTACCACATGTCAAACGTATGACTGAAGTTGCTTGGTGGGTAGAAGAAGAATACAGGGGCACTACAGCAGGTGCTAGATTATTAAAATATTATATGGGTGTAGGTATTGAAATGAAAGAACAAGGGTATATCAGTAGTTTTACTCTTACTACATTAGCAACTTCACCGGATTTGAAGTTAGATAAAAGAGGTTGGACTCCAATAGATTTCAACTGGGTATTTGAAGGTTAAATTATGGCAGTATTTACAGCAATAGGAACAGCAATAGTAGGTGCAATTACAGGCGCCGGCTATGCCGCAACAGCGGCCGCAATCGCGGCTGGTAGTTTGGGAACCACTTTGGCAGTAGGTGTTATAAGTGGTGGTTTAGCCTATGCAACTGCAAAAGTTACTGGTGTATTTGATCCACCAGATATAAGCACACCAGAAGATCAAGGTGTTAAAATACAAGTAGCACCAGATACTAACAATAAAATAGGTATTGCTTATGGTAGAAACTTTATGAGTGGTCCTATTACAGATATGGCTATATCCAATCAGAATGATACTATGCATTTCTGTATAACACTAAGTGAATATGTAGATGGTGCAACTTATACAGTAAATGAAATATTCAGAGATGCCGCAACACTAAATTTCCAAAGTGGTAATGCACAAGTGCAATCTGTAACACAACAAAACCAAAGTGCAGAAAAAGATTTTGAAGGTAAGATTAGAGTAAGAGTATACGCAGGTAGCACAGACAGTGGTAATATTATTTTCCCACCTACTGGAGTAGTTGGGCCTGCAACACAAATGATGCCTCATTGGACAAATACTACTGCATACAGTATGGAAGGTCTAGTATTTGCAATGATTGAAGTAGACTATGATGCAGAAGTAGGACTAACCAGTTTAGGCGGATTTAGTTTTGATATAACAAATTCAGTATCTAATCCAGGAGATGTTTTAATTGATTATCTTAACAATGAAAGATATGGATGTGGTTTATCTAATTCTTTAATAGATGTAAATTCAATTACAGGAACTGGTGTTACAGAATTACACGGTTATAGTGATACTAGTGTTACTTATGAAAACAATTTAGGTGCTAATGTAACACAATCTAGATATGCAATTAACGGTTATATTAGCACATTCAATGATTGTGCAACTAATATTAAAAAGATATGTGATGCATGTGCAACATTCTTTCTGTTTGATACAAAGCAGGGTAAATTTAAAGTCATACCAAATAGAACTAGTTCCAGTGTGTTCAGTCTTAATGACGACAACATAGTAAGTAAAATACAAGTTAGTAGCACAGAATTATACAGTTTATTTAACGGTGCTGATGTAGAATTTGCAGACCAAAACAGACGAGATCAAACAAACAGTATAAACATATCTACACCTAGCGGTGACAGAAATCCCAATGAACCAGACAATATTATTAAAATGCGTCTTGATTTAATTAATGATAATATAAGAGCAAGCCAATTAGCAAATTTAGACCTTGCACAGAGCAGAAACGGTATGGTGCTACAGTTAGAAACTGACTTTTCTGGTATGCAAATAGATGTAGGTGATATTGTAGATATTACAAACACAGATTTTGGTTTTAGTGCAAAAGAGTTTCGTGTAATGAAACACCAAGAATTAATTAATGAAGGTGGCATGACTACATGTGGACTTACATTGTTAGAATATAATCCTGATGTTTACAGTGATCCAGATGTAGTAGAATCAAGTGTTCAAGGAACTGTGGAAATACCACGTATACCACAAATTGTGTCCCCTCCTCCTGTAGTATTCAATAATATTATTGCAGATGTTGACCAATTTACACTTACAACTACTGCAAATGCCAACGTAGCAGGATCAGGTGCTATATTTACAGTATTTAAAGATCCTTCAACAGCAACTTATACTGATGTTGTTATTGATAATGGTGGTAGTGGATACTTAGCAACAGACAGTATAGAAGTAAGTGGATCAGTATTAAGAGGTATTGCACCAGATAATAATTTAACATTTGATGTTAATACTGTAGATGGTGGCGGAACAATAACGGGTATAAACAACATAAGCGGTAATGCAAGTGTATATAAAGCACAAACATATGGACAAAGTATTACAAGAGATGCCATTGCAAACATTAGTGTAGGTGGACAAATAGAAGATAAACCTGCAGATGTAACAAGTCTATCAAATAATAATACATTTATTAATTTGTTTAGTGTAAGAAGTTTAGATTTTACAACTGGTATAGGTATTGAACCAGGAGATTATAGTTTTACAAGTGGTATTGTTCCTATAGGCTCTTTACCAGCCAGCACAACAGCAAATGCAGGCATAAGAGCTAATGTAAACATATTATATGCTAATGGTAATGTTCAAACAGAAAGTTTTGATACAGTATATTTAAATTTTGCTACTATTCCAACTATATTAGAAGCAAATAAAAAAATTACTATTGGAACAGGCGCAGTAAGTGGTAACGTTGTAGTAAAAGGATTAACAACACTATCTAATTCACCTGCAGGTGATGTTGGTTTCCAAAATATACGTTATGATATGATTAGAATTAACAAAGGAGATGTATTCTAATGAATAGATATGTAGTTTATAATACTTCTACAGGGCATATTGAAAGTGTTTTGCTGTTATCCGATAAAAGTAAGGCTCTTATGCAGTCAGATAACCCTAATACTGGATTTTTACTGGGAAATGTAGCAGATGTAAACAAATATTGCGTAAACGTAGCCACAGACCCTCACACAATAGAATCTAAACCAGCACCTACTATTAACATAGAAGAATATATTAGAGAATTAAGATCAAGATATTTAACATTAAGCGACTGGACACAGGCCGCTGATTCTCCATTAACAGACACAAAAAAAGCAGAATGGGCAACTTACAGGCAACAATTACGTGATTTGCCTGCAGATGCTGATAATTACAGCACAATTGACGATATTGTATGGCCAACAAAACCATAGAAAATCCAATATTAGATAAATATAACAATAATACAAATTTCATTACAATACATTGTGGTGATCTAATCCTACAGGAGCAAGTATGTCAGGCAGATTTTTAGACTTCAAAAGTTATTTAGGCGGTGCAAACAATGTTTTGTTTTTCGAAGCCTTTCCAAGAACACAAAAAACTTATACATATAATTTTGGTGATGATGTAAGCGGATACACATTTACAGCAGATTATCAATCAGTGTTGCTTAATGAAGTTCAATACAATAATATTACGGGTGAACCTAATTTATCATCAACCACAGTAAGTGGATATTTTACAAATACAGCAAATATTTCAAATAGTTTAATTACAACAACTGATGCGTCTAATGGTATAGTTCAATTAACAATACCAGAAAACAGATATACTGGTAACATTTTACCAAGCACAAGAGCAAATGTAGTATGCACAATAGTAAGTTTCCAATGGGTAACAACAGATTCACCAGTGCAACAAGATATGCATAGATATTGTATTTTAGAAAGATTTGATCCACAAGTAGGTAAAGTCCCCGGAGACCCAGCAGACGAACCCACTTTTGTATCGTTAAGATAGGAGTCATAAATGACTGATATAAGTGCTAATGTATCATTTAGTAATATAAGTGTAACTAACACTCCTTCAAATATTACAGTAACTGATGACAGTAACAATGTTGTAAATGTATCAACAACAAATACATTAATAACAGTAGGTTCAACTACAACAAATGTCACAGTGGCAAACGTTGCTACTATATCCAATGTTATATTAAGACAGGCATTAAGCGCCGAGGACTTAGGTGGCGACGGTAGTTTCTCATATTCTAATGTAACAGGTGTATTTACATATACAGGTCCTAATCAAACAGAAGCAAATGCCAGAATTACAGCGGCACCAGACCAAGTAAGGGCACATTTAAGTGTAACAGATACAGGCGGAGACGGAAGCCTTTCATACGATAATAGTTCAGGTGTATTTACATATACAGGTCCTAATCAAACAGAAGCAAATGCCAGAATTACAGCGGCACCAGACCAAGTAAGGGCACATTTAAATGTTGTTAATGAACTTGCAAATGTTACAGTAGACGTATTACAATTTAACGGAGATTTAAATCCTACAACTATTTTATTAGAAGAATTACCTAAAGAATGGGCAAATGGAACTTATATTTCCTTTGCTAATTCTACAAACCCTGCCCTAGCAAATATTAATGGCCTTACAAAACAAGTAGGTAATATTACTTCAGGAAGCTCTACTGTAACTTTATATACTAGTTGGCCCGGAACCCCTTTTAATGCTGGTCATGCCAATGCATCACCAGGTGCTGGTTTAACAGCAGAATATAGTCAAACAACAAAGGGTAATGTATCATATTCAACAGCAAATGGTAACATAAGTTATGCTGGTGTAAATTTAGATGATATTATAGATATTGTTAATTTTCCAGGTTCTAAAACACAGAGCGGAATATCGGTAATTCCTGATGCTATTAGTCCATTGCAATGGTTTGGTTATGGAAATGCAACAAGTTCAAGTGGATTTACTACTTCAGTTACAAATAGTTTTGGAACAACAAATTATGAGATGGGAGATTTAATATTTGAATCTCGTTATGTGCCAATTAACCAAATAAATGATATAATTTACAAAGAATCTGAAGGTAATGACAACTTAATGTTAGTAAATGCTGGTTCATTTGTAGGTTGGCCTAATAGTGCCGGCACATCAGGAAACAATAAAATACTAGATTTACAAGGATTTCATAATGTAGCAGGTGCTGATAATGATGTTCCTTTAGGTGTTGTTGTAGGTAATGGAACAATTACAGATGATATACAACAAATAGATATTGGACTAAGAAGAGCAGGGTATATGAGAGAATATACTCTAACTATGGTTCAAGATAGCACAGGCGGACATAATTTTACTGCAAACATAAACATAGATGGTAATGTATCTATGGATGTTGCTAATGGATTTATTAATTTTATGGATGATGTATCAAGTCTTAATACAGATCCTGGTGCAATAAACTTAGTTACAATTAAAGAAATTTATAACGTTACAGATGGCACTACTACAACTGATCAAACATCAGTTCTTCCAAAATTATTTATAGATATAAAAAGCACAACAGATATAGGTGCTTTAACAAATGCTCAAGTTCAAGCATTTATTCAGGACAATGGATTAAACGGAACTGGAAACATAGCAACAACAGGTGTTGTTACATTTGGTAATAGTGCAACTCAAACGCATAACTTTACAGGTAACGTAGACATTGGCGGTAATGTAGACATAGACGGTATTGTAGACATAGACGGTAATGTTTTTATTGGTGATCAAAGCATTACACTAAATTCAGGTAATGTGGTTGGGGCCTTTGCAAGTATTATAGCAAACAGACCTGGTGCGTTAGCGACAGTATTACGTTGGAACGAATCTACAGACAATTGGGAATTTACAAACAATGGTTCTACATATAAAAGCCTTATCGGTAAAACAGATTTAAGTGTAACTCAAGCAAGTGCCAGTGGCGCAGGAACTTTAGCATATAACAATGGAACAGGTGTGTTTACATATACACCACCAGACTTATCAGCATTTGGCTTAACAAATGCTCAAGCACAGGCCTTTATACAAGACAATGGATTAAATGGTAGTGGTGATATCACTATGACAGGCACAGCGACTTTTGGTAATAGTGCAACACAAACCCATACATTTACAGG
>Ga0070745_1000738_pt1 | contig 19022 bp, 17 predicted proteins | sample VirMetDEL_Mar_4_FD_77438 | JGI IMG/M metagenome (GOLD analysis project Ga0070745, IMG submission 77438) | Aqueous microbial communities from the Delaware River and Bay under freshwater to marine salinity gradient to study organic matter... | ecosystem: Environmental > Aquatic > Marine > Coastal ...
GCCGCGTAGGCGAGGATGAGTCCGGGCGATGGTTGCTTCTTGAAGATGTTGACGAGAGCGAGAACGAACCCGATGATCGCTGCGGGGATGGTGAGTACGGGAATCATCCAGCCGACGACAGCGCCAACCATGAGCACGGCAAAACAGATCGCGATTTTCTGGATCGTGTTTTCGTAGGTCATGCGGTCTGCACCGGAGACCGTTGCGGGCTGGTTGTACAGCTCAGCGAGCTGCTCTGCTGACATGTTTTCTGTCGCGCTCGGCCGTGCAAGCTGGGCGGCCTTGGTCGCGTTAAGCGTGAAGGCCGGAGAGTTGGTGAACGCTGGGTTAGAGCTGGCAGACGCCATGGCTGTCTCTTTCTGTGGGGGCGAGAAAATCGTTCCTGAGAGAGATTTTAGCCTGTCCTGCCCCCTCCGCAGCTGAAAGTTCGCCTATTGGCCGTAGACGATCGCAAGGATGCCGCCCACGACAGCGAAGGCAAGCAGGATCCCTCCGAGGCTCCATCCGAAGAGAGCGAGGGGACTAATCACGGGAATGTCTTCAGCGTCGAGAAGGTCGGGGCGAATTGCACTGGGGATGCGTCCATCCGCGTGGTCGGAGTCGACTGCTGTTGTCACTGCGGCGCCACAACGGATGCAGAACTTCCACTCTGGAGCGAGCTCGGCTGAACATTCGATGCAGGTTGTCACGAATAGCATCCTATTCGCGTAGCGTTTGGGGGTGACTATCGCATCTCATCCTCTCGTTATCGCCCACAGGGGCGCGAGTGGTTATCGACCTGAGCACACTCGTGCCGCCTACGAGCTCGCGTGTGCTTTGGGCGCCGACGCCATAGAGCCTGACATTGTCGCGTCGAAGGATGGTGTTCTTGTGTTGCGGCACGAGAACGAGATTTCGGGAACAACCGATGTTGCGCACCACCCGGAGTTCGCAGATCGCCGCACGACGAAGACGATCGATGGCGTCAAACACACGGGGTGGTTCACCGAGGATTTCACCTGGGCCGAGCTGTCTACTTTGGGGGCCATCGAGAGGTTGCCCGAGATTCGCCAATCGGGTTCGACATTCGATTCGCACGAGGGAATCCTTCGGTTGCGCGATCTCATGGACATCATCGACGAACAGTCCGCAGCCAGCGGACGCCAGATCATCATGGTCGCCGAGTTCAAACACTCGCACTACTTTTCGTCGATAGGTCTTCCACTCGATGAGCTTTTTGAGGAAGAGACTCGAGGCTGGGCGACCGAGGACAACCTCATTGTCGAGAGTTTCGAACAATCCGTTCTCGTGAAGTTGCGCGATCGGGGTATCCCCGGAAAGCGCATATTTTTGGTCGAAAAGGCTGGCGCTCCAGCTGATCTTCGGGCACTTCACGGAACCAGCGCCGTAACGTATGCCGATCACTTGACGCCCGAAGGGCTCGTGAAGCTCCGGGCGAGTGTCGATGGCATCAGCGTCGATCGTGCGATGTTGCTTGAGCGGGATGCCGCTGGCCACGCGATTGGCGTCACGGATCTTGTGCATCGAGCTCACGCCGTCGGCCTCGAGGTTTTCACGTGGACTCTGCGGCCGGAGAACAAGTTTTTGTCGAAGAACCACCGTCGCGGCCCGTCGGCTCGTGACTTCGGTGACTGGCAGCGCGAGTTCGCGTTGATCCTGAGCAGCGGGGTCGACGGTGTTTTTGCCGACCACCCCGATCTTGCTATCGTCGCGCGTCGCTCGCTCAGAGCCATCGGGGTGTGACGAGTGGGGGTTCACGCCGAGAAGCCACGGTCGGTGCCCTCGCCTAGAATTGGGCAGCCATGACCTTTGTTCTCGAACCCCACGATCCCGCCGCCTCTGCAGGTGGCGGAACCTTCACAGATGCCCTCCTCGATGGTCTCAATCCGAGGCAACGCGAAGCTGTCGAGTATCGCGGGCCCAGTTTGCTCATTGTGGCTGGAGCGGGCTCTGGCAAAACGAGCGTGCTCACGAGGCGTATCGCGGGACTGTTGCAGAGCAAGGAAGCGTGGCCGAGCCAGATTCTGGCGATCACCTTTACCAATAAGGCTGCTGCGGAAATGCGCGAGAGGGTAGCTCACCTCGTGGGTAACCAGGCTGAGGGAATGTGGATTTCTACGTTCCACTCGGCGTGCGTCCGTATCTTGCGCAAGGAGGCTGAGAACTTTGGCTTCACGAAGAGCTTCACGATTTATGACTCGGCTGATAGCCGCGCTCTCGTGAAGCGCATCATCAAAGAGCTTGAAGCTGACACATTCGGTTTCACGGTGAGTCAGGCTCTCGGCAAGATTTCGAAGCTCAAAAACGAGTTGCAAGACGTCGAGAGTTATGCGCGCGGCGCGAACTTCAACGACCCCAACGAAGTCATGTTTTTGGAGATCTTCAGGCGCTACACCGCGGAACTTTCCAGGGCCAACGCTTTTGATTTTGATGACCTTATCGGGCAGACCGTTTTTCTCCTGAGGGCTTTCCCCAAGGTTGCTGCTCTCTACCGGCGCCGATTTAGGCACATTCTTGTCGACGAGTACCAGGACACAAACCACGCGCAGTATTCGCTCATTCGCGAGTTGACGAGGCCCGTCAACATCGACGATCTTCCCGAAGACTTGCGGCGCTCAAGCGAGAGTGATGCCGCGTCTCTCACCGTTGTCGGTGACAGCGACCAGTCGATCTACGCGTTTCGTGGTGCCGACATTCGGAACATCGTCGAGTTCGAACGTGACTTTCCGCGTTCGAAAGTCATTTTGCTTGAACAAAATTATCGGTCGACCCAGAACATTCTGGATGCTGCGAACGCCGTCATCTCGAACAACTTCGATCGCAAAGACAAGAAGCTCTTCACAACTATCGGCGAGGGCGAAAAGATTGTTGGCTTCACCGGGTACTCAGGACACGACGAGGCCCAGTTTGTCGCCGATGAGATTCAGTCGTTGCACGAGTCAGGGATGGCTTACAAAGACATCGCAGTTTTTTACCGCACCAATGCTCAGACCCGTGCGCTCGAGGAAATATTTATTCGGTCGGCTCTTCCCTATCGTGTGCTCGGGGGTACGAAGTTCTACGAGCGCGCGGAAATCAAGGATGCGATGGCATATCTGATTGCTGTTGCCAATCCTGCTGACCCTCTTGCGCTACGCCGCATCATGAATGTTCCCAAGCGCGGAATCGGGCCGGCGACGGAAACCGCGCTGCAGAGTTTCGCCGACGCAAACGAAATCTCACTGCGAGATGCCGTCCGCAGCGCGGGTGAGTTGGGCTTAGGTCCTAAAGTGACTGGCGAGATTCTCGGACTCGGCGCCATTCTCGACGAGGTTGGCGCGACGGTGGAGACGGCCAAAGTCTCCGAGATCCTCATAGCGCTCCTCGAGAAGACACAGTTCATCGAAGCGCTGAGGGCATCTCGTGACCCTCAAGATGAGGCTCGAGCGGAGAACGTCGAAGAACTCGTTGCCGTGACAAAAGAGTTCCAGAAGAACAATCCAGAGGGAACCCTTCTCGACTTCCTCACTGAAGTGTCCCTCGTTGCGGCCGTTGACGATCTCGATGACTCGAGCGGCACTGTTTCTCTCATGACTCTCCACACTGCGAAGGGTCTGGAATACCAAGCCGTGTTTGTGACGGGTGTCGAAGAGGACCTTCTTCCACACCGCATGTCGGCGTCGGAGCCGGGTGGGCCTGCAGAAGAGCGCAGATTGTTTTACGTAGGAATTACACGTGCCAGGCAGCGGCTGTTTTTGTCGCTCGCCATGACGAGAGCGCAATATGGCGACGTCAATGTCGCTATGCCCAGTCGCTACCTCCAAGAGATTCCTGCTGACCTCATCGACTGGAAACAGTCCCCGGGAATGGCCAATAGCAGGGGCGGAACTCAACCGCGCGCGCTCAACGCGCGGCGGGACTCGTCGGGGTGGGGGAGTTCTCTCCGCGAGGCTGCTGCGCTTCCTCCGGCGCCAGTCAAAACCAAAACTGCTTGGTCGAATACAGTCACAAGTTCAGTCCGTGACAACGGTGAGCTCGAGCTATTCGCTGGTGACCGGATTCGCCACAACGACTTCGGTGATGGGCGAGTGACCGCTGTCACCGGCGAAGGTGCAAAGCGCGTTGCTGAAGTTCAATTCGAGACCGCAGGCCGCAAACGGCTCCTCATCAAGATCGCACCTATCGAAAAGCTGTGATTGCTGTGCGCCACACGCGTCGCGCGTGGGAGCGCTCCCATTGCGGGGGCGCGAAAAAACGCGATACCGCTGTGTAGACCATTACGTCTGTCACCAGCACTGGGGGTAACCTCATTTTTGTCTATTTTGGGCTTCGGGTTTCAGAGTGGAGAACCCGCTGATAAGTTCGCTAGAACCGGCAATGCGGCCGGTCACAGAGGGGGCACTTATGGTCAGGGGCGACCGTACGTTTATTGCAAGTCTTATCGCGTTGGGATTCATCGCAACGACCCTCACGGGTTGCGCTGGCGATGCAGCAGGGAGCGTTCCTGGTACGTATCCCGACCTCAGCCTCGCGGCAAGCAAGTCGCCAGTTCAACTGTTGCGCAACGACGCAGCGAGCCGCATCCCGACCGCGACAATCGACTCGGTTGAAGACTCCGAAGACACTTCAGTTGCGTGCTTGAGTGAAGACGTTGACCCGGCAGGCCTTGTGCGTTCGTGGCAATCGAGCGCACGAGTGACGATCGAGGACGCCAGCACGTGGCGCATTGACTCTATTGTTGCGGATCTCGCGACATCCTTTTCCGAGCAAGGATGGACAGTCCGATCACTCGGAGGTTCTGCGAACGTCAAGAGCCAACTGATTTCGAGCGAGAAGTCGATGGCGGAAATTACCGTGTCCGCACTCATCCCTGACTCTGACCAAACGAGCATTTCCACAGAAGAGAACGTCGAAAGACCGACGGTCCAGATTTCAGTGCATGGCCCGTGTGTACTCACCGATGGTGCCGACTCTGACGAAGTCAAGAAGGTTGAGGGGCGCTAGGCTACAACTCTCATGTGAGTTCACCAGCGAAAGGGCACCCTGAATGCTCCCACAGCACCAGAGCACCACACGAAATGTAACGGTTGTGCTTGGAGCGGCGGTGCTCGCACTTTTCCTCGCTGCGTGCGGAACAAGTCCTCAATCCGAGTCATACCCCGACTTAAGCCTCGCCGAGACCAAATCCCCTACGCAGTTGCTTCGCAATGAGGCTGCGAGCCGAATTCCGGTGGAGTTCATTGAGGTTGTCGACCACGCTCAAGACTTGTCAAAGGGATGTCAGACACCCGAGCGTGACCCAGAAGGCCTCATCAGATCGTGGAACTCGAGCGTTCGCGTCAGTCTCAAGTCCGAGCGCGGTGCACAGCTCGACACGATCGTTGACGAGCTCGTGAAGTCCTTCGAATTGCAAGGCTGGGATCGCGGCACTTTTGGCGGTGCAACGATTATTGAGTTGACGAGCAGCGACTCTCCAGTGAACATCCACATTTCGAGTGTTCAACCAGATGACTCAGGTGCGGGGGCAAAAATTCAGCTCTCCGCGGGGGGCCCGTGTGTGGAGACTGACGGCGCAGACTCCGACGAAATTCTCCAACTGGAGGGCCGCAGCGAATAACGCTGGTGGGGTCTTTCGCAATCTCTCTGCGCTGATAGGTTGGGAACGTCGGCAGCGTGGCCGGTTCACGAAAGGTGTGCATTGATGCTCAGCAACGTCGCAAAGACATGTGTAACAAGCATTACCGGGGCGACCTTGTTAGCCGTCCTTCTCTCAGGGTGTGCGGGGGATGCAGCGGACTCGCTTACTCTCGCGCAAACGAAATCACCCGTTCAATTGCTCCGAAATGACGCGGCTGGACGCATTCCAACAACGATTATCGATGAAGTCGAGGTCGTCGCTGACGGATCCGAGGCATGTCTCGACGAGGATGAGGATCCGCTCGGACTCAGCAGGTCGTGGAATTCGACCGCCATTGTGACTATTGAGAAGGCGGCGGAATCACAGATCAGGTCTGTCTTTGACGACCTCATCGCCTCCTACGTAGAACAGGGCTGGTCTTCTCAGGAGGCTGGGGGAACGCTGACTGCGAAAACAACCCGTCTTCGCAGCGACACATCGGTGGCGGAAATCAGGGTGAGCAGTCTGCTTCCGGAACTGACCAGTGAGCAGACGTCGGCCGATGACGATTCGCGGGTGTCACGAATCCAGATCGAGGTATTCGGGCCTTGTGTTGCCACTGACGGCGCCGACTCGGACGAAGTAGTCAAAGTCGAAGGGCGGTAGCGTCTGCTGTTCGACCGGTCTCATTCATATTGAAGACGGTTCTCGGTGGAGAGCTCCAACGGATTTCGCTGGTACGGTCTATATAAATCGTGGGGAATCTGAGAAGGGCGGCGGCAAGATGCGGAATGCCAACAGAAATGTTGTTGTCGGAATTGTCGGCGTGCTATTCGGCGCAGTGGCTCTGTCCGGGTGCTCGAGCGACTCGGGAGACGCGGGCGGTGTGAGCTTGGCCCAAACCAAGTCCCCCGTGCAACTCATGCGCAATGAGGCAGCGTCTCGCGTCCCATCGGGGGCCATTGGTTCTACCGATCAAGTCGAAGACACGTCGATTGCTTGTAAGACAGAAGCTGCAGACCCCGAGGGCAAGCAGCGGTCATGGCGATCGAGCGTACTCATCTCCATCGAAGAGGGCAGTGCTTGGCGTGTAGCCAATCTTGGCGATGACGTTGCGGCGTCCTTCGTCGACGAGGGCTGGAGCTTGAGCAAAGGACCACAGTCCACGACGACAAATCTATTGCTCGAAAACCCGGGCTCAGCGGCATCCATCACTCTGTCAGTGACCGAACCGGGCGAAGACGGGAAGACCGGCGCGAGCATCCGAGTTGTCGCTACGGGGCCGTGCGTGGAAACAGATGGTACAGACTCCCAAGAAGTCCAGCAGTTGGAAAAACGAAACTAGGGCGCTCCTTCACTAGGGCTTCACCGCTGGTTCACATCGGACACATAGTGTCCGGTTGTGATTGTCTCCAACTCAAACCCCCCTCGTCCACGAGTGGCTTCGCTTGTACTTGTTGTGTGCACGTGTGCGCTGATCCTTTCCGGCTGTGGAGCACAGCCGGGTGGTGCCGAGGGCCCAACGTCGATGTCGCTGCTGGAATCCAAAGCACCTGTCCAACTGATGCGAAATGAGATTTCCGCTCGAATACCGCCGGTTGTCGTGGAAAACCTGATCGACGCCACCGACGCGTCTATTCCCTGCAAAGACCTCGCGACTGACCCCGATGGGCTCTATCGAGCTTGGCAATCAACAGCGAGGTTCGGGGTAGTGAACTCTCGCGCTGGAATCCTCGAAAATATCGTTAATTCAGTTGCCGATTCTTTCGTCGCTCAAGGCTGGTCAGCGACGGCCGCCCCCGAGGGCAATGGGGTCGTGCTCACCAAGGCAGTCTCTGCTGCGGAACTCAGGCTCAACACCGTAGAGCGAGCGGAAGGGCAAGAGCCGGAGATTGTCATTTCAACTCTTGGTCCCTGTGTTCTCACCGAAGGCCCAGATTCGGACGAGGTGGCGCTCCTCGAACGAACAAGCTGAGAGGGATCTGGGCTTGGGCGAACGGGGCCGCGCGAGAGCGGGTAGAGTTTCCCATGGTAAAAGTCTCTCGATGTCGAACTATCTCGAGATCAAGACACGTTGCCATTCCAGCTAACCTACGCACGATTGCGAGAGCCACGTGGATCTTTACGAGTACCAGGCTAGGGACCTTTTCGAGTCCTACGGAGTGCCAGTACTTGCCGGCCTGATTGCCGACACCCCTGCAGAAGCCCAGGCTGCTGCAGAAAAACTAGGCGGCACTGTCGTCGTCAAAGCACAAGTAAAAGTCGGCGGTCGCGGTAAAGCCGGCGGCGTAAAGGTTGTGCACAACCCAGCCGACGCTTTTGCTGCCGCTGAGACGATTCTTGGCCTCGACATCAAAGGCCACGTTGTCAAGCGAGTCATGATTGCCGCGGGCGCTCGAATCGCACAGGAGTTCTACTTCTCCGTGCTTCTAGACCGGTCCAACCGCACCTTCCTATCGATGACGAGCGTCGAAGGCGGCATGGAGATCGAAGAACTCGCGGTCACACGCCCCGAAGCTCTCGCTCGAATCGAAGTGAGCGCTCTCGACGGAATCGACGAGGCCAAGGCCGAAGCGATCGCTCGGGCAGCAAACTTCCCGGAAGAGCTCGTGGGCAAGGTCGCCCCCGTCATCGTCGGGCTGTGGAAGGTCTTCCAAGGTGAGGATGCAACCCTCGTTGAGGTCAACCCTCTCGTTCTCACCGAAGACGGAGATGTCATTGCGCTCGACGGCAAGGTAACTCTCGACGAGAACGCAGCGTTCCGTCACCCAAACCACGATGCGCTCGAAGACAAGGCTGCTGCTGACCCGCTCGAGGCCAAAGCCAAAGCGCTCGACCTCAACTACGTCAAGCTCGACGGCGAAGTCGGAATCATCGGCAACGGTGCAGGGCTCGTTATGTCGACTCTCGATGTTGTTTCCTACGCTGGCGAGAAGCACGGCGGCGTGAAGCCCGCCAACTTCCTCGACATTGGCGGCGGAGCATCCGCTGAAGTCATGGCTGCTGGCCTCGACGTCATTCTCGGTGACCCTCAAGTCAAGAGCGTTTTTGTCAACGTCTTTGGTGGCATCACAGCGTGTGACGCAGTCGCCAACGGCATTGTCGGCGCTCTCGCCACTCTCGGTGACAGCGCAACAAAGCCTCTTGTTGTTCGTCTTGACGGCAACAACGTGGTCGAGGGTCGCCAGATCCTTGCAGACCGCGCACACCCTCTCGTGACCGTCGTCGACACCATGGACGAAGCAGCCGACAAGGCTGCACAACTCGCCCACGCTGCCAACTGAGTCCGTCGAAGAACTAGGGAATAGGTAACAGAACATGTCGATCTTCCTCGACGAGAATTCACTCATCATCGTCCAAGGCCTCACGGGCTCCGAAGGCACAAAGCACGCGGGCCGCATGCTCGCGAGCGGTTCCAAGATCGTCGGCGGTGTGAACCCCCGCAAGGCCGGAACCACCGTTGAAATCGAAGGACACACGCTGCCCATCTTCGGCACAGTAGCCGAAGCCATGATTGAAACCGGCGCCAACGTCTCCGTCATTTTCGTTCCACCGGCCCTCGCCAAGGGCGCTGTGCTCGAAGCTGTGGATGCCGCGATTCCTCTCGCAATCGTCATCACCGAGGGCATACCCGTGCACGATTCTGCAGAGTTCTGGGCGTACGCGGTGAGCAAGGGCAACACAACCCAAATCATCGGCCCCAACTGCCCGGGCATCATCAGCCCCGGCAAGTCCAACGCCGGAATCATTCCGTCAACGATTACGGGTCCTGGCCCCATCGGCCTCGTGTCGAAGTCCGGAACGCTCACATACCAGATGATGTACGAGTTGCGTGATCTCGGATTCTCAACGGGAATCGGTATCGGCGGCGACCCAATTATCGGTACCACCCACATCGATGCTCTTCGTGCTTTCGAAGCTGACCCCGAGACAAAGGCGATCGTCATGATCGGCGAAATCGGTGGAGACGCAGAAGAGCGCGCAGCCGACTTCATCAAGGCGAACCTGACGAAGCCCGTAGTCGCATATGTTGCAGGCTTCACCGCCCCAGAAGGCAAAACCATGGGCCACGCTGGCGCGATCGTCTCCGACGGTGCTGGCACGGCTCAAGGCAAGAAAGAAGCTCTCGAAGCTGCCGGCGTTCGTGTCGGTAAAACTCCGAGCGAGACCGCGGCAATCATGCGCGAGGTATTCGCTTCCTTGTAATCCCAGCATCGTCATTCGACCGCCCCGCAGACCTGCTTAGCGATCTGCGGGGCCGTCGCTTTGCTGGTCGACGTTCTGCGGGTCGCCTCGAACCAGGAGACGAGCCCTGATCGCGCCGCAGTGCCTTCAGGGAACTCAGGCTTGCTCGCGCATACCGAACGCGCGTCGGTACGCCTGTGGTGTGGTCTGTAGTTCGCGCCCGAAATGGTGCCGAAGGACAGCCGCAGTTCCGAACCCACAAGCGACCGCGATCTGATCGATCGAGGCATGGGACTCCTCAAGCAGGTTTTGCGCAAGGAGCAACCGTTGGCGGTTCAACCAGGCCGCAGGTGTCGTTCCAAGTTCCGCGCGAAAGCGTCGAGCAAAGGTTCGTCCCGACATCAGCGCCCGCCCAGCGAGGACATCAACGGTGAGGTTGTCGCCCAGATGGTCGAGCATCCAAGCAGTGATCTCGGCGAACGCGGTTCCCTCGGCGTCTACGGTCACGGGCGCGATGTACTGGCTCTGACCGCCATCGCGGTGGGGAGGAACAACCATTCGTCGCGCGATAGCTGCGGCCGCCGTGGCGCCGTGCTCGAGACGCACTAAGTGGAGACACGCGTCGATGCCGGCTGCCGTTCCTGCCCCGGTAATGACGTGACGGTCCTCGACGTAGAGCACGTCTGGGTCGACTCGGGTGTGTGGAAACGCTAGCTGCATCTCGTCGGCATACTTCCAGTGTGTAGTGCTGCGACGACCATCGAGGATCCCCGACGCGCCCAACACAAAGGACCCGCTGCACACGCTCAAGACCCAGGCTCCTCTGGCCTCGGCCGCGCGGATCACTTCTAGGTATCGTTCGTCGACAGGACCACAGCCGCGCGAGGACACTGCGATGAGATCGGCGTCGGCGGCGAAGCTCAGGTCATCCGTAACGACAAGATCGAAACCGAGGCTCATCCGAACGGCGCCCGGGTCAGCCGTGACCACTCGGAAGTCGAAGCGGGGCCCTCCCGCTTCAGTGCGATCAATCCCGAAGACTTCGCACAATACGCCGAACTCGAAAGGAGCGAGTCCGGGAATTGCGAGTGCAACAACGGTCGTGAGCATGGCATCCTCGTGGGTCTGGGTCGCATCGAGTAATTCTTGGCAGAATATCGTTGAACACTGTCTATCATGCCACTTTCGGCGGAATTTTGTTCTTCATAGATTAACTGCCATGACTACGTCAATGATCGCTCTTGTCCCCCTCGCCGCCATCGCACTCACGGGAATTGTCGCAACGGTCGTCGCCATCGCCCGAGATGGCTACCGTCGCGAGCCCACCCGAGACTAGACACGACGTCGGTGCCACTGAGCGTGTGAAGAGATATGCGGGGGACACCGTCGCGGAGACCGCGGCAATCATGCGCGAGGTCTTCACCTCCCTGTAGCGTGTAGTGGCGCCCTCTCGGGTGCCACTACTCCGGAGGTTGGCGTGAAAGCACGATTGTCTGCTCGACTCGTTGCTGGGGCACTAGCCTCAACTCTTGCACTGAGTTTGGGCGGTTGTTTTTTGCTCCCAACCGCAACTGAGGTGCCATCCGAAAGCTACGGCGGAGACTTCGCGCAGTACTTCGACCAGTCGTTGTCCTGGCAGCCCTGCGGGGGAGTCGATTGTGCCGATATGACGGTTCCGATCGACTGGAGCGATCCAGACAGTGACTCAGTCACCATCGCTCTCGCCCGACAGAATGCGTCGGGCGCAAGCCAAGGCACCATCTTCGCTAATCCGGGAGGCCCGGGAGGTTCGGGAGTTGATTTCGTCCAGTACGCGGTTTCTGAGCAACTTGCGTCCTCGTTTGACGTTGTTGCGTGGGACCCACGCGGGGTCGGGGCATCCACTCAAGTCACGTGTTTTGACGGCGCAGCCAAAGACGAGTCTCTTTACGGCACGTTTAACAGCGACTACCTGACCGACGGCTGGATCGACGAACTCGAAAGCGATTCTGCCGATTTCGCCGCGGCCTGCGAGAAGAACACCGGTGCTGTGCTCGGCAAGGTTGACACCGTCAGTACGGCGAATGATCTCGAGCTCATGCGCTACCTCGTCACGGGTGACGCGCCTCTCGACTACATCGGCTACTCCTACGGAACCTTCATCGGCGCCGTCTACGCCGACATCTTCCCCGAGCATGTTGGAAAATTTGTACTCGACGGAGCGGTCGACCCAACCCTCGATGCTTTTGACACGCTCCTCGTGCAAATGACGGGTTTCGAAAGCGGCTTCCGCGCGTACATGGCCGATTGTCTGGCGAACGCGGATTGCCCCTTCACTGGAACTCTCGAGCAAGCCCTCGCCCAGGCTCATGCTCTCATCGAAACGGTTGACGACCTCGCGCTGGAGGGAGACGACGGCCGCGTCCTCGACTCTGCGACGGTCGGAACTGCGACAGCAATGGCCCTGTACTCCGAGAGCTCATGGCCCTACCTCACCGACGTTTTTGTTGGAATTGCGGGCTCCAACCCAGAACCCAGCTTCTTCCTCGCTGATTACTACAACGATCGAGACGGTGACGGGAGCTACGCGAGCAACTCTGTCGAGGTCTACCAAGCGACAACCTGTCTCGACAACGACTTTGCCGCCGACGAAAAAACCACGATCGAACGAGTCAACGAGATAGCGGCAGCCGCGCCAACGATCGGACAATTCCTTGCCTATGACGACTTCGCCGTACTCGATGTCATGTGCAGCAACTGGCCATACCCGCCCGCAGAACTTCCCGACTCCTACGACGCTCCAGGAGCGGCTCCGATTCTTGTAGTCGGCACGAGCAACGACCCAGCGACTCCCTACTCCTGGGCAGTATCTCTCGCCGAGCAACTGTCGAGCGGCATTCTTGTGAGCGTCGAAGGTGAAGGGCACACTGCCTACAACGGCGACAACGTGTGTGTGAACTCCGTGGTCGACAACTATTTCCTCGAGGGTGCTGTGCCACAAACAGACCCGCGCTGCTAACTCCATGAACCGTTCCCTCACCGCTCTTTTTGCGGCGTTCGAGGCTTCCCTCGTTGTCGCCATAGGTATCGCGATACCCCTCGCCCCACTCACGATTCTGTGGGGAGTACAGTACGGTTTTGCGGTCGACTGGTCGACATTTTGGCGTACAGCAGTTGACGTGTGGCTTGTTGGCCACGGCGTCGACGTGAGAGTGCAACTCGCGCCAGAAGTCGCAACCTCGCTAGGGCTTGCCGGCGCCGATGCGGCCTTCACGCTGACAATTGCCGCTTTGGGTTTTGCGCTGTTAACTGTTTTGCTCGGCATCCGTGCAGGCTCTCGAGTGGCTGAGACGAGATTCAGACTCCTCGGCGAGTTTGTTGCCGTGACGACCTTCGCGATTCTCTCGTTGTTCGCGAGCTTGAGCGCTGTTGACTCTCTAGCACGACCCTCGCTCGTTCAAGGGGCACTGTTCCCCACGATGGTTTTTGGTGCTGGAGTCATCATCGGTTCAGTGCGCATGAGAAGAAGAATCAAGGATGACGCGGGAAGCTCCCTGCGCGATTGGTTCAACGATTGGCCGCCAACGTTGCGTGCTATAACCGCAGTGTCCTTGCGCGGTGGGCTCTCCGTCGCCGCGGCAATCACCGCAATAGCAGCTCTCGTGCTCGCTGCAATGTTTGCCATTAACTTCGCGACTGTTGTGTCCCTCTATGAGGGACTGCACACCGAGGTTCTCGGTGGAGTGACCCTCACCGTTGCGCAGATCGCTGTGCTGCCCAACCTCGTCATCTGGACCGCGTCGTGGCTCGTCGGGCCAGGCTTTTCCATCGGTGCAGGTTCAACAGTGAGTCCACTCGCCACCCAACTCGGCCCGATACCGGCGCTACCGATCTTCGGAGCGCTCCCCACTGGCGAGTTCGCCTTCGGGTTTGTGGCACTCGCGATTCCTATCGCAGCGGGATTCCTCGTTGCCGTCACCATGCGCGAGTGGTTTGCTCACGAACTGCCAGGTACGACGACCGCCCGCGAGATAGTCGCGGCAGGGGCCGGCATCGGTGTCATTGCTGGGGTGGTGCTTGCACTGTTGGCCGCGGCATCCTCTGGTGCTGCAGGACCAGGCCGACTCGAACTGGTTGGGCCCGACCCACTGAGCGTTTTTGTGTGGGCTGCAACGGGAACTGGTCTCGCCGCAATCGGCGGGTTTTTCGCAGCGAACGTCAACTCGTCGCCACGACCGACGGCGGAGAGCTCACGTACCACGGGGACTGCCGCCCCAGACAGCTCGCGGTAGGCTGTTCGCGTGCTATCGATGGTCGTCCTGATTTCTGGCGGAGGCTCCAATCTGCGGGCGCTGCTTGAAGCCTCGCACGACGCGGAGTTTCCGGCGCGCGTCATTGCTGTTGGCGCTGACCGCCAAGCAGAAGGATTCGAGCACGCCGAATTGTTCGGCATTCCGACTTTCTCCGTTGCTCTGTCGAACTATCCTGATCGCGAGTCCTGGGGGGCCGCTCTCGTCGAACAGATCGCGGTCTGGCAACCAGATCTCGTTGTGCTCAGTGGTTTTATGAAGCTGTTGCCCGAGGGTGCTGTGAGCGCGCTTAGCCCCAACATCATCAACACTCACCCCGCGTATCTTCCCGAGTTTCCCGGCGCTCACGGCGTGCGTGATGCACTCGCTGCGGGTGTCTCCGAGACCGGAGCCACAGTCATAGCCGTCGACGCTGGAGTCGACAGTGGGCCGATTATTTCGCAACAACGAGTGCCCATTCTCGACGGTGACACGGAGTCGAGTCTTCACGATCGAATCAAAATCATTGAACGTGACTTGCTTGTGCAAGCAGTTCTCGACATAGCAAACAATCGCATCAACTTGAAGGAGCTCGGACTCTCATGAGCGGCCCCACCCACGACCCTGCCCTCTATCGCCAACGTGACGTTATCGCGATCAAACACGCCCTTGTCTCGGTTAGCGACAAAACTGGTCTCGTCGAGCTAGCTACATCGCTCAGCGAGGCTGGCGTCGAAATTGTCTCGACCGGTTCGACCGCGAAGACTATCGCGGCAGCGGGCATCCCCGTCACGGAAGTTGCCGAAGTTACCGGCTACCCTGAGTCGCTCGACGGGCGAGTTCGCACCTTGCACCCAGCCATTCACGCCGGACTTCTTGCCGATTTGCGCCTCGAGGCGCACGAAACCGAATTGGCAGCGTCAGGAATCTCGCCATTCGAGTTGGTGGTCTCCAACCTGTACCCCTTCGTCGAGACGATCGCATCGGGAGTTACGGGCGACGCGGCGATCGAACAAATCGACATTGGCGGGCCCGCCATGGTGCGCGCATCGGCGAAGAATCATGCCAACGTCGCAATCGTCACGAGCCCTGCGAGCTACCAGCAAGTGACCAAAGCGCTCGCGCTCGGCGGCACGACGCTCGCGCAACGGCAGAGGCTTGCTGCGGACGCTTTTGCTCACACCGCTGCCTATGACACGGCCGTTGCGTCATGGTTTGCCAATAACGTCGGCCTGCGGGCAGAGCACACTTCAGCTTCGGCTGCAGGTGAGGCCACGTCGGGCGCCTCTGTAGTTTCAGCTGGCGAAGCCGCGGAGGTTGCCGATACATTCGCGGTTGAAGCTCATCTCGCGCACGTGCTGCGCTACGGCGAAAACTCGCACCAGAGTGCGGCCCTCTACGTCTCCGAAAGTGGAGCAGGAATCGCTCAAGCTACGCAATTGCACGGCAAAGAGATGTCGTACAACAACTATGTTGATGCCGACGCAGCTCTACGCGCAGCCTTCGACTTCGACGAACCTGCCGTTGCCATCATCAAGCACGCGAACCCGTGCGGAATCGCGGTTGCCCGCGGTGCTGGTGACCCCGTCCTGTCCGCGCACGCTCGTGCTCACGCATGCGACCCCGTGTCAGCTTTTGGCGGAGTTATAGCGTCTAACCGGCCGATCACGTTGGCCGCAGCCGAGTCGATCAAGGACATCTTCACCGAGGTTGTTGTTGCACCCGATTTCGACGAAGGCGCTCTCACGCTTCTGAAGACCAAAAAGAACGTCCGCTTGTTGAGGCTGCCTGCTGACTTTGCCCGCTCAGAGACCGAGTTCAAACAAATTTCGGGTGGACTCCTTGTGCAGACGACCGACACTTTCGATGATTTCACCTCTGCCGCGTGGACTCTCGTCAGTGGGCCGGAAGCCGATCCAGTGGTTCGCGCAGACCTCGAATTTGCGTGGCGAGCGGTTCGTGCCGTGAAGTCGAACGGAATCCTGCTCGCTCGCGACGGCGCTTCTGTCGGCGTGGGTATGGGGCAAGTGAACCGAGTCGATTCCTGTCACCTCGCAGTGTCTCGCGCCGGTGAGCGCGCTGCCGGTTCGGTTGCGGCGAGCGACGCGTTTTTCCCCTTTGCCGACGGTCTCGAAGTCTTGCTCGCGGCTGGAGTCTCGGCTGTTGTACAGCCTGGGGGTTCGGTTCGCGATGAAGAAGTAATCCGCGCCGCTTCAGCCGCTGGAGTCACGATGTACTTCACCGGAGAACGTCACTTCTTCCACTGACTAAGCGGGGTCGTTGGGCGATATGGCGGTGAATGTCGACTCGTGGCGCCGTGACGGGTTTTTCCCAGCCTTCCGCTTGCTAGTGTCAACACCATGACGACTACCGCCCCTCGCTCGAACCCCGCCTTCACAATCGCCGCGTCAGCCGTTGCCGCTGTCGTGTCGGCGGCGGGCATTCTCGCTGCCACACTGTTTATGTACGCTGTTTCGCAGAGTTTCGCGTCGGGAACCCTCGAAGCGTCGGCCGCATATTTTGTTCCAAGTGCTCTCGTGGCTTTCGCGCTTATCTTTGCGGGAGGCCTGGCCGGAGCGCTTCGCTCGGTATACCCCGCGCTCGCCGTGGGTGTCGTGGCCGGCATAGCGGCGGCCCTCGGCGGAACGCTTCTGTCACTCATCGGGCAAGACATTGCGTGGAGTGCCGATGTTGTACTCGCGTTGCTCTCGACGCTCTTTGCAGTCAATTTGCCTTTTGTTGTCGCGAGCATCGTGATTGTTCCGACGGTTGGCCGACTGGTTTTTGACAAAGTTCTCGGCTCGAGTTTCTTCTCGGGCGCTTCGGCAACCCGCGGTTCGATTGCTCTTGTGAGAGTTCCCGCGGACAACCTCGCCGACGGTCAGGTTACGCACATCAAGCGGTCGAAGGTCGATATCGATCTGGCCAACGAGCAATGGGATTCATACGTTGCCGCTCTCGTCGACAACGGGTGGACCCCCATCGAAGTTGACGCGGCTCCTACTCTCGCCGACTCAGTGTTTATTGAAGATGCTGTCGTCATGTTTGATGGCACCGCGGTCATCATGAGTCCAGGTGCCGAGTCTCGTCGCGACGAGGTTGTTGCCGTTGAGGCTTCGGTCCGAGAGCTGGGTCTGGATGTCGCATCCATCACTCTTCCCGGAACCCTCGACGGTGGGGACGTGCTTAAGGTCGGCACGACTGTCTACGTCGGTCGCGGAGGTCGAACCAACGCGGAGGGGATCCGCCAGCTGCGCGGCATCGTTGCGCCCCTCGGGTTCACTGTTGTTGCTGTTCCTATAACGAAGGTTTTGCACCTCAAGAGTGCCGTCACAGCGCTACCCGATGGCACGGTCATCGGCTACCTCCCGCTCGTTGACGACGTGAGTATGTTTGACAGATTCCTCGCGGTTCCCGAGGAGGGCGGGGCACACGTTGTCGTGCTGGCTCCCGATACTGTCCTCATGGCGGCGTCGGCCCCGAAGAGCGCAGCGCTCATCGAAGACCTCGGTTACTCGGTTGTGACCGTGGACATCAGCGAGTTCGAAAAGCTCGAAGGCTGTGTGACGTGTTTGTCGGTGCGAATCCGCTAATTCCATGAACCTTTTGCGAAAGTCCGTTCGCGGGCATAGTCTAAAAGGCTGCCCATCGGGCAACTCGCTCGCCGAACCGCACCATCACCACTTCGGAATACTTTCATGTCTGCACCAACGACCGACAACGGTCGCGCGCCTCGGCGCCTGTCTACTTTTCGCGCCATAGCGCGGCTATACCCCTATGCCAAACAGGCTTTGCCCCGCATTTATGGGGGCATGGCTGTTGCCCTTGTCGCCGGGGTGGTTGCGCTCGCGATTCCTCAAGTGCTGCGAGTTCTCGTCGATGGGCCGCTGCAATCCGGTGATGCGACCCAGATCTGGCCTGCCTTCTGGGTAGTGCTCGGTCTCGGTGTGATCGAGGCCATCCTGATTCTTTTGCGCCGGTGGTTCGTGTTGACTCCTGGGACGCACATTGAGGCTCGAATGCGCAATGGCCTCTACGCACACTTGCAGGACCTGCCCGTGGCGTTTCACGATAGGTGGCCAAGCGGGCAACTTCTGTCGCGGTCGATGAGCGACCTCAACCTCATCAGGCGTTGGATCTCTTTTGGTCTCGTGCTTCTTGTCGTGAACGTGCTCACGATCGTGATCGGTCTCATTGTGCTCGTCAATATCTCCTGGATTCTTGGCGCGATCTTTATCGTCTGTTCGATTCCGCTATGGGTCTACGGATTCGTTTTCGAAAACAAGTACTCGAGTGTCGCGCGGCGCAGCCAAGACCAGTCCGGTGACCTTGCGACGACCGTCGAAGAGTCGGTGCACGGCATCAGGGTTCTCAAGGCTTTCGGCCGCGGTTCGCACGCGCTGAAAAACTTTGCGGCTCAAGCCGAGTACTTGAGGAACACCGAAATCGAGAAAGCCAAGGCTATAGCGGGAATCTGGTTGTGGCTCCTGCTCGTTCCCGATGTGACTTTTGCGCTCGGACTGTTCGGCGGTGTCTGGCTTGCCGCGGAAGGCAACATCACTGTTGGAGAGCTTGCGGCGTTTTTTGCAACAGCAACGGTGCTGCGCTTCCCTGTCGAATCGATCGGATTTTTGCTCTCGATGACCTTCGATACGAGAACCGCTACCGACAGGTATTTTGATGTTCTTGATTCGGTCAACACGATTACCGACCCTGAGAACCCGAGCACCATCGAGAACCCGGAGGGCGCTCTAGTTTTCGACAACGTGCACTTCCGGTACCCGGATGCTCCGGAGCACAGCCGCGACGTGCTCGACGGTGTGAGTCTCCACGTGAGCCCCGGCGAGACCATGGCTGTCATCGGAGTCACGGGATCGGGTAAGTCGACCCTCACGTCACTCGCCACGCGCCTCTACGAGGTCACGGGCGGAAGAGTCACGCTCGATGGCGTTGATGTTCGAGAGCTCACTCGC
>Ga0070745_1000740_pt1 | contig 18970 bp, 16 predicted proteins | sample VirMetDEL_Mar_4_FD_77438 | JGI IMG/M metagenome (GOLD analysis project Ga0070745, IMG submission 77438) | Aqueous microbial communities from the Delaware River and Bay under freshwater to marine salinity gradient to study organic matter... | ecosystem: Environmental > Aquatic > Marine > Coastal ...
CGTCGGCGTGAGTGCCGCGGCGCGAGCCATTGCTGCACCACGCTCGCGAACGAACGTCACGGCGTCTGTATCGGAAAGGATCCCGGCCGCTGCGGCCGCGGTCAACTCGCCGACAGAGTGCCCAGCCACACCCGCCACGCGGTCTCGGCGACCGTGGCGAATAGGGCGGAGAGGGTGAGAAGTCCAGCGGCCACAATGAGCGGTTGAGCGATAGCGGTGTCACGAATGGTGTCTGCATCGCTCGTGGTGCCATGGGCAACGAGGTCGATTCCCACAGCGTCGGAGATGCCCTCAAGCTGGGTTCGAAAACGCTCTTCGGCGAGCCATGGCTCAAGGAATCCGGGTGTTTGGGAGCCCTGTCCGGGCGCTACTACGACAATCACTTGACTAGTCTGGCACTCCGTGCGCGGCTCTGCTGGTGCCAAACCACGATAAATTCGCTGAAGCCTTGGCGAAAGTCAACAACAATGTCGGGTATTTCGAGGCAACCTGAGGCAACCCGAGGCTACTGGCGCTTGCGTGAGGGGTCGGGCTCGGCAATGGAGCCAACGATGAGCGCCGATTGCAAAATGAGTGCTTCGCGAGCCCCCGTGGCATCCCAGCCAATGACTTCGCTAATGCGCTTGAGCCTGTACCGCACGGTGTTGGGGTGCACAAAAAGCTCGCGCGCGGTCGCCTCGAGGGAGCGACCGTTATCGAGATAACACCACAAAGTCGCGAGCAATTCTGTCGAGTGAGATTGGAGCGGCTTGTAGATGCGATTGATGAGCGTCGAACGTGCAATGGGGTCTCCCGCGAAAGCGCGCTCCGGTAGCAGATCGTCGGCGAGAGTTGGCCTCGGGGCGTTGCGCCACGCACGCGCGACAGCAAAACCGGCAAGGGCGGCTTTGGCACTGCGTGATGCGTCTACGAGAGAAGCAACCTCGTGGCCAAGAACAAGATGTCCTGTGCCAAATCCCGGCTCGAGTTGCCGAGCTATGTCGATAAACGGGAGAGGGGGAGTCTCAGAATCATCTTCTGCAGTCGGCGTCGCGCGGCCGATGACAAGGACGAGCCTCGAACCCTGAACGCCGATCAAGACGTCGGCATCGAGGTGCCTGGCCGTACGCCGCAACTGGTCGACATCAAGAATGCGTGGGGCAGTCCCCACAAGAACGCACACTTCGCCATGGCCGTTCCAGCCCAAAGCCGCGATGCGGCTCGGCAATTCGGTGTCGTACTCGCCACTGAGAATCGAGTCGACAACGAGAGCTTCGAGACGGGCATCCCACAAGCCGCGCGCTTCTGCTGCCCTGGCATAGACATCTGCCGCAGCGAAAGCGATTTCCCGCGAGTACAAAAGAATTGCTTCTCGCAGTACGTCGTCGCCGTCACCAATCCGAGCTTCAACAACTTCGACGCTGCAACGAATGAGTTGCAGGGTCTGCTGGAGCGAAACGGAACGCAGGAGTTCTCGCGGGGCTGCGCCAAAAACGTCCGCGGCAATCCATGGCGTCGACTTCGGGTCGTCAAACCACGAAATGAACGACGTGATTCCCGCTTGAGCAACCAACCCCACCGCGGAGCGGCGCCCCGGCGGCATGTCGCCGTACCACGGCAGTGTGTCGTCGAGGCGCTTGAGCGTCGCCGTAGAGAGCTCACCAGAGATGGTGCGCAGCCAGGCGAGCGTCTGCTCCTTGGTTTTTGGGGTTGTTGCCACGTTTAGCTTTCGCCGCCGGCGTTACCGGTGGTACCAGCGTTGACATCAAGCAAGCGGTATTTCTCGATGGCACGAGCGGGAACGCTCGCGTCCATTTCGCCGCGAGCGACGAGAGATTCGAGAGTGCGAACCACCATGGACGGGCCGTCGATCTTGAAGAAACGACGGGCAGCGGCACGAGTGTCTGAGAATCCGAAGTTGTCTGCACCGAGCGTCGCGAAGTCGCGAGGAACAAACTGACGGATCTGGTCTGGCACGGCGTGCATGAAGTCGGAGACAGCAACAACCGGTCCCTCGGATTCCGCGAGCTTGCGGGTCACGTAAGGAATCTGCTTGTCGGCATCGGGGTTCAAGAAGTTGTGCTCGTCTGCGGCAAGACCGTCGCGACGAAGCTCTGTCCAGGACGTTACCGACCAGACATCCGCTGCAACGTTCCAGTCCTCGGCGAGCAACTGCTGAGCTTCGAGAGCCCACGGCACTGCCACTCCAGAAGCGAGCAACTGAGCTTTGGGGCCGAGGTTGTCGGCCTTCTTGAGGAGGTAGATGCCCTTGAGCGCTCCCTCCACATCGAAGTTCTCTGGCTCGGCCGGCTGCACAATTGGTTCGTTGTACAGAGTCAAGTAGTACATAACGTTGGGGTCGGTGTGAGTTCCGCCATACATGCGCTCGATACCAGCCTTGACGATAGCGCCAAGCTCGTAGCCGTATGCCGCGTCGTAGGAGATCACAGCGGGGTTGGTCGCAGCGAGCATGATCGAGTGACCGTCAGCGTGCTGCAAGCCCTCACCGGTGAGTGTCGTGCGACCCGCGGTAGCGCCCATGATGAAACCGCGAGCCATTTGGTCGCCCGCAGCCCACATGGCGTCACCCGTGCGCTGGAACCCAAACATCGAGTAGAAGACGTAGAACGGGATGAGCGGCTCAGCCTGAGTCGCGTACGCGGTTCCCGCAGCAGTGAAGGCCGCAAAAGCTCCGGCCTCGTTGATGCCGACGTGAATGATCTGGCCCTGAGGGCTTTCCTTGTAGGCGAGAAGCAACTCGCGGTCGACCGAGGTGTAGGTCTGTCCTGCGGGGTTGTAGATCTTCGCCGACGGGAAGTAGGCGTCCATACCGAAGGTACGAGCTTCGTCAGGAATGATCGGCACGATGCGGTGCCCAATCTTCTTGTCGCGCAACAAGTCCTTGAGCAAACGCGCGAAAGACATCGTGCTCGCAATTTCTTGCTTGCCAGAGCCCTTCTTCGCAATCGCGTACGCAGACTCTTCTGGAAGCTCGATTTGGGTGAATTTGCTGCGACGCTCTGGGACGTATCCACCAAGCTCGCGACGACGTTCCTGCAAATACTGGATAGCTTCGTCGTTTTCACCGGGGTTGAAGTACGGCGGCTTGTACGGGTCTGCCTCGAGCTGGGCATCCGTGATGGGAACCTGCATAGCGTCGCGGAACTGCTTGAGGTTGTCGAGAGTCATCTTCTTCATTTGGTGGGTCGCGTTGCGGCCCTCAAATGACGGGCCGAGCCCGTAACCCTTGACGGTCTTCGCAAGAATAACCGTGGGCTGGCCCTTGTGCTCTGACGCGGCCTTGAACGCAGCGTAGACCTTGCGGAAGTCGTGCCCGCCGCGCTTGAGGCCCCAAATCTGGTCGTCGGTGAGGTGCTCGACCATGGCGAGAGTGCGCGGGTCGCGGCCGAAAAAGTTCTCACGAATATACCCGCCAGATTCAGCTTTATAGGTCTGGTAGTCACCGTCGGGAGTGCGGTTCATGAGGTCGCGCAGCGCGCCCTCGTGGTCTTTGGAGAGCAACTCGTCCCACTCGCGACCCCAAATGACCTTGATGACGTTCCAGCCAGCACCGCGGAAGAAGCTCTCGAGTTCCTGAACGATCTTGCCGTTGCCGCGGACGGGGCCGTCGAGGCGCTGAAGGTTGCAGTTGATCACGAAGTTGAGGTTGTCGAGACCGTCGTTGGCGGCCCACTGGAGGGCGCCGCGGCTCTCAACCTCATCCATTTCGCCGTCGCCGAGGAAGGCCCAGACTTGCTGGTCGCTCGCGTCTTTGATTCCTCGGTTGGTGAGGTAGCGGTTGGACTGCGCTTGGTAGATGGCGTTGATCGGGCCAAGTCCCATCGACACCGTCGGGAACTGCCAGAACTCTGGCATGAGGCGCGGGTGAGGGTAGCTCGGCAGGCCGTTGGGAGCTTGCGACTTTTCTTGCCGGAATCCGTCGAGCTGCGCCTCGCCGAGACGGCCTTCGAGGTAGGCACGAGCGTACATACCGGGGGAGGCGTGCCCCTGGTAGAAGATCTGGTCGCCGCCGCCAGAGTGGTCGGCTCCGCGGAAGAAGTGGTTGTGACCAACTTCATAGAGTGCAGCGGATGACGCATATGTCGAGATGTGGCCACCGACACCGATACCGGGCCGTTGTGCCCTGTGCACAGTTACCGCGGCGTTCCAGCGGATCCAGCGGCGGTACTTGCGCTCGATCTCCTCGTTGCCGGGGAACTCTGGCTCGTTCGTCGTGGCGATCGTGTTGAGGTAGTCAGTGGTGGGAACCATCGGCACGCCCAAGTGCAGCTCTTTCGAGCGTTTGAGCAGGCTGAGCATGATCTCTCTACCTCGTCCGTGACCCTGGGCCGCGACGAGAGCATCGAGTGATTCTTGCCACTCAGCGGTCTCATCAGGGTCTGAATCGATGTTGTGCACCGAATATGGGTCCTGATCGTTGACAGTCACGCTTGACCTCTTCCTGGTTCAGATAGATCGTGCTTAGCCCGCCACGACAGTCGGGTGTGACACGTGGCGTAAGGACTAGCCACAACATCCTACTTGGCGAGAGGGCAGTGCTTTCGACCCGCGCCCGCTCGCGCGTAAGATTGCGGCGACGCGGGGGCTACATACTCACGCGCAAACGAGGAAGGCAAGCCGAATGACGCTAGAAGTGGGCTCGGTAGCTCCAGATTTTGAGCTCAGCAACCAATTCGGTGAGAGCGTGCGTTTGTCGTCGTTCGCGGGCACCAAACCTGTAGCGCTCGTGTTTTTTCCCCTCGCCTTTACGGGCGTGTGCACTGGTGAATTGTGTGAGCTTCGAGACAACTTTGACGTTTTCGCCTCGGCCGGTGTGGAGCTTCTCGCCGTATCTGTCGACAACAAGGCGAGTTTGAGGGTTTTCAGCGAGACAGAAGGTTTCGATTTTTCTCTCCTCGCCGACTTTTGGCCGCATGGAGAAGTCGCTCGCCAATACGGCGTTTTCATTGAGGATCGGGGGCACGCGACGCGGGCCACGTTCCTCATCGACACGGCAGGAGTCATTCGAGCGGCGTTCGAGACGGTCCCTGGCCAGCCGCGCGATATCGCCCAATACACCGAGGCTGTCGGGGCCCTCGCTCCTTAACGACAGTTCAACGAACCCCGACGTGTACTCGGGGCCGTTCGAAGAATGTATTATGGAGATTCCTCGTTCGGCTTGCCGGACTCAGGGCCTTTAGCTCAGCTGGTAGAGCGCCACGTTTACACCGTGGATGTCATCGGTTCGATCCCGGTAGGGCCCACACTTTTGTGGTCTATGAATCCTGTGTTCTACGGAATTCCGTGCTCTGCGCAGTTCCGTGCTCTGCGCAGTTCCGTGTTCTACGGAATCTCCACGGTCGCGCTCACGACATCTCGGTTGCCACCGAAGTCGATCACAAAGAGTTCGATGTAGACGAGCGTTCCCGACTCGAGAGTCTCGAAGTTGTACTCGAGGCCCGGCAAATCAGCGAATAGGCCGTAGTCGCTCGTTCCGAACCACTCTTCTGTACCATCGTCGAGCACGTTGAGCTGCTCGGGAACGATGATTCCGTCGGGCTCGGTGCTGAGCGCGCCATACGTCCCCAGTTGCTCGTTGTAGCTGTAGTAGGTCTCGCTGAGCACGTCGCCTGTCTCGCCATCGGTAACGAGTGAGAGCAAGGCATCCTGATATGTTTCGCCCGACTCGTCGCCTGGCGCGTAGTAGCCCATGGGAACGTCGATCGTCACGACGCTGAAGTCGTCGTTGGCGGTCAGATCGAGGTAGGCCCCGGTGGTGTCTTCGCCGTCACTAATAGTCATCATCGTGAGGTCAAAGATGCCAAGAGCTTGCCCTGAACCGTCGTCGGCGATGGCTGCCGGTTCTTGACCGAGGAAGGTTATCGACTCGTCTGTTTCGACAACTCCGTAGCGAATGAACGCTTCGGCGAGGTTGTCTTCGGCGGCTGAGGCGAAGGAAGCGGTGATGTTGAGTCCGTCTTCATCAAAAAAGACTTCGGCATCACCCTCAGCGAACTGCGCTTCGTTTTCTGCGGGAATGTCCGTTCCCGCGCCGTAATACGCGGCGAGGAACTCGCTCCAGCCAGAATCAAGCCCGAGTTCGTTGTAGTCGGCATCGAAGTATTCGACCGTCGGAGGGAAGTAGATCGATAGTCCCGTAGCGCCCGTGGTTGCTTGGCCATCGACCTTGTCGATGACAACATCATTGATTGAGCGGACGAGAGCATCTGCGGCGTCAGACACGTCGAGAGCGTCCACTCCGATTTCTCCTGCAAGAATGGCCAAGTCGCTCATGAACGAGTCCTGCTCCGGGTCAGGGTTTGTGCCAAAGCCGAGGGTTTGGGCTAGAGATCGCCCGACAGCGGGGGAGACACCGGATGCCCGGTCGATGAGTTCTCCCGTGAACGTGGCTAGTGCGGCATCCACAGAATCCATCGCCGTGAGGTCGATGAGCGAGAGCGTGATTTCGGCGTCAGTTTCCTGATCTTTGGCTTGTTGTTCGAAACCATCGATGAGCGCGGCTCCGAGTTCATCCACTGTCGCACCGCCGTTGTCGACGACGGACTGCAGCGCCGTGTAGTCCCAGCCGTGGCCCGGCTCGAGTTCTTGAGAAGCGAGCAGTCGATCGGCCCGAGGGGCTAGAGTGCTCGCGACTTCGTAGGTAGCCATGAGGCACGCGTCGAAACCCAATAAGTCGAGCTTGTCGAGCCCCGCGCCCTCAAGGCCCGAGCCGATTGCCTCATCGAGTTCAGCGAGGGACAGGTGATCCTCATCGGCAGACTCGTCGCCACCCACTCCGGGCCAGGAAGCACCGTGGTCGGAGATGATGAGCGCGTAATTGTCGGCGGGGTACTGCTGGATGCCACGAGTGATGAACTCGGAGAGCACGGCAGGGTCTCCAGTGTTGACGTCTCCGAGGTCGTCGAGAACTTCTGCGTTGGAGTCCGAGAGTTCAAGCAATTTGCCGCCGACCCAGTCATCGACGCCGAGAACGTCATCGTCGGTGTATCCGTCGGCTCGATCGACGAGAGCCACAATCGAGAGCGCATCGTTCGAGTCGACACTGCCCATTTCTGCGACATCGTCCATCATGTACGGCTCGAGGTCGGTATCGGCTATCGAAAAGGACAGTACAGTCCACGATCCAGATTCAGCCGTCGGTTGAGAGGTTGCAGCGCATGCCCCCAGACCGCCCACGAGACCAATAGCCGCAATTATTGCGACGAGAACGGATGGGCGGGGGCGGGCTAGAGGGGGCATGCGGTGTGCGTCGCTTTCTAGAGGCTCACGAACGGGATGGTCATCGTGAGGCCAAGTGCCACGACGAAGATCACCATGCTCGTGCCCATAAGAATGAGTTGAACCTTGAACTGGCGAACAACAGCAGAAATACCAAGCAAGAACAGCGAAATGGACATGAGAACGGTGTTGAGAGTCAAGCGGTCGCTAAAACTGTTGTACTCGTTACCCTTGACTACGACAGCGTCAGACTCCGCTTTTGTGTCTGCATAATCGGAGAACAAGAAGTTCTGGTAGTCCTCGTTGTCGAGCGGGCTGTAGTAAAACTCTTCGTCGGCCGCGTTTTGAGCATCCGACCATTCGATGGCCGCGCCAAACTCGTCACTCACGGCCTGAAACGACAGGACGTCGTATTTTTCTTGAGCCGACTGGGCGAGTGCAGCATCGGAGCTTTCACTCTCTACGCGCAGTTCGGTGAGCCTGTTCCAGACCTGAGTGTCTTGAACGAATTGCTGGTTGCCCTCGAGATACAACGACTCGGCTTGAGTCGAAAGGTTGTTGCCTTCTTGGTAGGCGCCAGCCATTTGGCTGTCATACAGCGCCGCCTGGAACGAGGCGTATGCGACGGCAATGGATACAACGCCAAGCAAGATAGCGACAACAAGTTCGACGTTGCCAAACAGTGAGCTGAGGCGCTTGGGGGCGGTAGGAGTTTCGGATTCTGCAGACATGGTTGTACTCCGGGAATGAAGGGTCGGGGGCACCAGCATATGGTTATGGAAGACGAGCGATTTACGCGACGTTGCCCCCAGTTCGGGGCTCGCACGGTTGAGGGGACCATGAAGCGACTTTCGCCGAATATTTCGGGTGCCATTGCCCTCGCAATTGCCTCGCTCTTGTGGGGAACGACGGGCACCGCTGCGAGTTTTATGCCTGACTCCGTGAGCCCACTCGCCATCGGTGCATCAACGATGGTTTTTGGTGGAGTGCTGTTGTTCAGCTTTTCGTCGCGACAATCCTTGCGAGTGCTCGCCGACCCGGTCGCGCGGCGCTGGATACTCATCGGCGCAATCGGCGTCGTCGTGTACCCGCTCGCTTTTTATACCTCGATGGACCAAGCGGGTGTTGCCATCGGCAACGTCGTTGCTTTGGGGTCGGGGCCAGCTTTTGCTGCCTTGCTCGAGTGGATTGTAGAAAAACGACCACTATCGCGGCGCTGGGCGAGTGCCACGACAATCGCCATTGTCGGAATAACACTCCTGACACTCGGTGGACACGGCGGAGCAGAATCCGCGGGTGATTCAGCAATGCCGCCCGGGAATGTCGGGCTCGGGGTTGCGCTGGGACTTGTTGCGGGTATGTCCTATGCGTTGTACACCTATGCATCGACGCGGGCTATAGCTACCGGGCATCCCGGACGAGGTGTAACTGGCGCGATGTTTGGAGTCGGTGCCGTAGTCCTCCTTCCGATTCTGTTGGTGACCGGTGCTCCGCTCTTGCAGTCATCAACAACTGTTTTGATTTCCGCGTACTTGGCTATCGGTCCGATGTTTATCGCGTATGTATTTTTTGGCTTTGGCCTCACACACTTGCGCAGTTCAGTTGCCACAACAATCACTCTTCTCGAGCCCGTCGTCGCCACGATTCTCGCTGTAGTTGTCGTTGGGGAGAGGCTCGAAACATTGGGTTGGGTGGGGCTGGTTCTCATTCTTATCGGGATAACTGTGCTCGTTACGGCCCGGCACAACCAGAATTCGTCACGACCGTTCTAGTATTTGGACCATGAGCAGTACCGACGATGCACCTGAAACTCCTGACGGTGCTGGGGAATCGTTTGACGACACATTTGTCCCCCCACCCGTTCGGCGCTCCACGTATACACCTCCAGTACCCAAGACGCCTACGCCCGACGAGACCAGTGTGAGCGACGCTGACGACCTTCCTGTCATCGAAACTCCTTCAGTGCAAGTGCGCGATGATGACGAAGCGCTCGCAGACGCGCTGGCTGCAGAACTTGCTATGGCCAGATCGGGAGTGATCCCCGTGATCCCGCCCGACGCAGGGCAGTCCGTGCCACCAGCTTTCACCTCGCCGCAGACCACGGCGCCCACGGCGTTTGACCCCTCGCTCTACTTTGGCGACGCTGACGATGAGGACGATGCTCCGCCAACGTTTGAACTTCCATCGATTTCTCCCGAAGAGCGGATTCCTCTCGCCAACGGTGAGCAATTGCCGCCACCGCTTGAACCGCCGGTATTCGACTTGTCGGTTGCGGCGACGCCGGAAGCCGCGGCTGAATCTGCAGTGCCCGCCGGCCCTCCAGTCGTGGACTTGGAGCTTGACCCGCAATCTGAGCAATTGCAGTCAGAACCGCTAGCCACCAACGACGTGGAGCCAGCATCCCAGCCAGAGCCAGAGCCAGAGCCTGCGTCCGCGTCTGAACGTGAGCCCGCGGATGCTGCTGTGGATGCGCCTGACGCTGACTCTGAGGCTGACCCTGAGGTCACTGTCGACGATCAATTTTTTAGCGACGTTCCACAGCGTGAAGACACCGCTCCAGAAATTCCCCAGTTTGACGTACCTGTTGTTGGCGCCGAGTCTGTTGTGGAGTCTGCGGGCGTTCCTGAGTTTGACACGCCAGTCGCGGGTGGCGAACCTGTGGCGGATTCTCCAGTCCAGCCACCTGCGGTATCGATGACACCTGAAGAGCAAGCAGCGGCTTTGGCTTTGTACTCGGCTCCGGTCGGCCGTCCGTGGACTCCAGAACGACGTTCGTTGCCTGATGACAAACTCGTCGAGGTACTCGACTCCGCAAGCGGAGGAGGTGGAACTCTCGAAAAAATGCAAGAGCTCGAAGAACAATTGCGTTTGCGTGAAGAGGAAGCTCGCGAGTATGCCGAGTGGGAAGAGTCGATGCTCGCTGTCGGCACCCCTGAGGCGCTCGAAGCCGTGAGCAAAGTGCGGCCGGCATTTGTGGGACTCGTAGGCGCCGATCCCTCGATCCCTGCGATTGCGCCGCCGCTTCCGCCGCAGGGCCAAGCGCCTTTCGATGCGCCTCCGCCGACAGCACCGCCACTGGCATTTGACGCGCCTCCGCCGTTTGATGCAGCTGCGCCTTTCATCGCACCGCCGCCAGTTGAGCCGAACCCTTTAGTCGGATCGCCTCCGCTCGACGAGCCAGGGCCACGTGTCGAACCGATCCCGCTTGTCGATCCTGAGCAGTTCGACGCTTCACCACCGCTCGATGAAGCATCGAGTCTTGTGGATCCGCCACCTCTTGTTGAGCCCCCGGTTGCTCCAGACCTGCCTGAGCCATGGGATATCCCTGCGAGGGCTCTCGAGCACCTTGATACGGGCGGTATTGGTGTTGTCTCCATCGGCTCGGATGACGTTATCGATGCGGAAATCGTCGACGAGTCGGAAGCTGCCCAGCCAGTTCCTCTCGATCCCGCGGCTGACTCGACAACAGCCGCTAGCAGCCCCATCGACTTCGATGATTTGCTGGGCGCCGCGCTCGTCTCGACTGGTGTGGACAGCACATCCGTTGAATCACCACTTCCTCACGACAATGTTGCCTCAGATGCACCGGTATCAGGATCAGTAGCGGCTGCAGAAAGTGGCATCCCCGAGCCCGTTCAGGCCGACAGCAGCGACGACATTGTGCCGCCCGTGAAACCCACTGCTGCCCCGATTTTCTCGATTGAGCCTTCAGGCACAACGCCCACACCCGTGGACCAGCGTGTAGGGCGCGCGGCGAGAATGTTCTGGTTGTGGTTCGCAGCTAACTCCTCAATTGTGAGCGTCGGCTTCGGGGCGACTCTATTTGGGCTCGGCATGAGCTTGCGTCAAGCCGTGATCGCTGCGGTCATCGGAGTTGCGCTGTCGTGCTTCCCTCTTGGCCTTGGTGCCTCGGCAGGGAAGCGCAGCGGACAACCGACGGTCATCGTCTCGCGAGCCGCATTCGGAGTTATTGGCAACATCGTGCCGGCGATCTTGGCTCTCGTGACTCGAGTTTTCTGGGGCGCAGTGCTCTTGTGGCTCGCGGCAACCTCCACGGCTTTCATTGTTATTGGTGCCGAACTTGGTGGGCCCCTCACTTATGACCAACTGGTCATTATTGGCTTGGCTGTGGGGTTCATCCTCGCGATTCTCGTCGCTTTCTTCGGGTACTCCTTGCTTGCGAAGTTCCAGCTTGTTGTCACCATAATTTCGGCCATTCTCATCGTTGGTCTCATCGCAATGACGTGGTCCTATGTCGACATCCGGACGGCGTTCACTGTTCCCGACGGCAACTGGATTCTCGTGGTTACTGGGACCGTTTTGGTCTTCAGTTTTATCGGTCTCGTGTGGGCAAACTCGAGTGCAGACCTCGCTCGATATCAGCGTTCTGGGGCGTCGGGCGGCGGCTCGATGTTGTGGGCGTCGTTCGGCACAACTTTGCCCACCTTCGTTCTTATTGCCTACGGTGCCGTGCTCGCGGCATCCAACCCCGAGCTCGCGGCAGGTCTCGTTGAGCGCCCGCTCGATGTGCTCGCCGGTTTGCTGCCTCTCTGGTACCCGGCACCACTCATCATCGCTACGGCGCTCAGCCTCCTGTCTGGAATTGTCATCAGCGTGTACTCGGCCGGGTTCGCATTGCAAGGCGTCGGAGTACGCTTGTCCAGACAGTGGACGACGCTCATCGTCGGACTTTTGCTCTTTTTTGTCGCGTGGGTTCTCAGCATTCTCGACATCGACTTGTCGGCGCTGTTCACTGATGTCGCGACAACCCTTGCGGTGCCCGTGGCAGCATGGGTCGGCATATTTGCAGCAGACACGATGATCAGGAAGCGCCGCTACCACGCGCCCTCATTGCTGTCGACGGGTGGCATTTATCCGGCAATTCACTGGGTCAACCTGTCGATGTTTGTTGTCATCTCCGGGATCGGTTTCGCTTTCACCACCGCGACAGTGTCGTGGTTGACGTGGCAGGGTTACGGCTTCGGGCTCATGGGGGTTCCGCTGTCGGGCGAGATCGCAGCGAGCGACTTCGGAGTATTGCTTGCTCTCGTATTGGGAGTTCTCACGCCGATCGTCGCGGGAATCCCCGGAATTCGCAAGCAAGAGTCCGCAGTTTTCGCTGCAAACTAGAATCGACTCATGTCCATTACGGTTGCCGACGTCAATACTGTCGTCGAAGGTCTGTGGCCCATGAGCGGCGCGGAGTCGTGGGATGCCCCTGGACTGATCTCTGGTGATCCAAGCGCACCCGTCTCATCGATCCTTCTTGCAGTGGATGCCGTGGCTCAGACAGCTCTCGAGGCTGTAGAGCTGGGTGCAGATCTGCTCCTCGTGCACCACCCGCTGTTGCTTCGTGGCGTCACCTCGGTGGCTGCTGACCGCTATAAGGGCTCGGTTCTCTCGAAGCTCATCAAAGCCGATTGCGCGCTCATTGCCGCCCATACCAATGCAGATGTTGTGGAGACGGGGACCTCTGCCGTTCTCGCCACGCTCATGGGTCTTGACGATGTTCGACCCATTGAAGCGGGCAGATCGGAAGGCACAGGAATTGGTCGGGTGGGGAGACTTGCTAAACCGGTGACTTTGGGAGCTCTCGCCGGCACACTGGCGAGTATCCTTCCAGCTACAGCGATGGGCATCCGGGTTTCTGGGGGGTTTGACGACATCATCGAAACTGTTGCTGTGTGTGGAGGGGCCGGCGATTCCTACCTTGGAGCCGCCGAAGTTCTTGCCGCCGATGTGTACATAACGTCTGACCTTCGCCACCATCCCGCATCGGAGTTCAGGGAAAATTCTTTGCTCGGCACGGGGCCGGCTCTCATCGACGTCTCTCATTGGGCGAGTGAGTGGTTGTGGCTTGATGTTGCAGCGAAACAGCTTCGCGATGCACTGCCTGGCGTGAGCGTTACAGTCAGTGAGATTCGCACCGACCCGTGGGATTTTGTCGTAGTTCAGTAACATGCTCGCACTGCGTCTACAGTGCGAGAAGGGTGAGCGAGATTCTCGCGGCACTCAATAACAAGTACAGAAAGTGGTGAAGTCCCTATGGCTCTTAAAGCCAGCCCAGCAGATCAGGCCCTCCTGCTCGACCTTCAGGCGATCGACACCAAGCTCGCTCAGCTCACTCACAAGGGCACGTCTCTTCCACAGCACGCGGCAATTGCCGCCCTCGCGACCGAGATCAGCGCGCTTCGCATCGTCGAGCTCGAACAACGCGGCGCGCGCGAAGACGTGCAGACCGAACTGGGGCGCCTCGAGTCTGACGTTGCCGTTGTTGAGGCTCGAATTGCCCGAGACACCGAACGCATGCAGTCATCGACGTCGGCCAAAGACGCTCAGGCTTTCGAGCATGAACTTGGGCTACTCGCGAAACGTCAGTTCGATCTCGAAGAAATCGAAATCACCGTCATGGAGCGCTTGGAAGAAAAAGAGTCCGAGCTAGCTGCAACGACCACACGAATCAATGAGCTTCTGGCAACGAGCGCAACTCTCGAAGCAGAGCGCGACGCCGAACTGAACACCATCGAGGCCGAGCGAAAGCACTCGGGGGCGAACCGGCAGACGATCGCGGCGAAGGTGCCCGCGGATCTGTTGGCTCTCTACGAAAGGCAGCGCGAGCGATACGGCACAGGGGCATCCCACTTGCGTTTTGGAGTTTCGAGCGCCAACGGTGTGAAGCTTCTCGAGAACGAGATGCAAGCAATTCGCCAAGCGGCACCCGACGAAGTCATTATGTGTGCGAGCAGCGAAGCGATTCTCGTGCGCACCGCGGAGTCAGGGCTGTAACAATCGCGGGTCTGCGGGGGAGCGGCTGTCGCTGCGACATCCGGCCCTCAAGTTACACTTAGGGTCGAATGGGTCGGCAAGACGGTCGCGTTGGCTGGCGGTGTTTTCGAAACACGCAGTCACCGAGGAACGTCCGGGCTCCGCAGAGCAGGACGGTGGGTAACACCCACCCGGGGTAACCCGCGAGAACAGTGCAACAGAAAGTAGACCGCCTCTTCGTGTTTCGGCACATTGAGGTAAGGGTGAAACGGTGGTGTAAGAGACCACCAGCGGTCGTGGTGACACGGTCGGCTAGGTAAACCTCGTCCGGAGCAAGGTCAGACAGGAAACGTTACGAGTTGCTCGCTCAGTTTCCGGGTAGACCGCTAGAGGTGTGCGGCAACGTACATCGTAGATAGATGGCCGTCCAGCGTGACATTTTCGGATGCCACGTCAACAGAACCCGGCGTACCAGCCGGCCCATTCCTCTCGGGTGCTTCAGACGACCCCGCTGACACCCAGCAATAGTCCGATTCCGAAAGTGACGGCGAGTGCAATTGCGCCACCGATCACAATGCGAACCGTTGGCTTGAGCCACGGGTTCCCCCCGATGCGTGCGCCGAGAATTCCGGTCGTCGCCAACGCGACGAGAACTGCAGCGAACGTGAGCGGAACGCGCAGGCCTGCAGGAATCGCAAGAATCGTTATGAGGGGAAGGGCAGCACCAACGAGGAATGCCACGGCAGAGGCAAAAGCCGCTTGCCACGCGCTCGCCACGTCTCGTTCGGTGATGTGGAGTTCTGCCTCGAGGTGTGCGCCAAGAGCATCGTGGGCTGTGAGCTCGAGAGCCACTTGCTTCGCAGTCTTGGGAGCGAGTCCTTTGCTTTGATAAATCTCAGCAAGCTCCGCGAGTTCTTCGTCAGGAGTCTCAGCAAGCTCGCGGCGTTCCTTCTCAATGAGGGCGAGTTGGCTGTCGCTTTGACTGCTCACGGAAACATACTCGCCGAGTGCCATCGAGATGGCGCCACCAACGAGGGCGGCTACACCTGCAGTAGCGATCGGGCCAATGTCACTTGTGGCGCCAGCAACACCCACAACAACGGCGGCGACAGAGACGATGCCGTCGTTAGCGCCGAGCACACCGGCTCGCAACCAGTTGAGCCTGCTGTGCACGCTCGAGTCGTGTGGTTCGGTGCCATGCTGCTCTGTGGAGCCAGTGGCATCCACAGCTGTGCCCGAGGGTGTGGCGGAGTTTGGTGTAGCGGTCATGAGGGTAGCTAACACCCGCTCGTGCATAAGTGCTAGTCAGGAAAGCCTTAGCTTGAGGTGGCAGTCAGGCCTACCCGGTCGAGGCCCACACGCGAATGCTGGGCTGCCTAGAGCTTATGCATGCCAGCAGCGAGCGCGGCGCCGCCAAGAATCCCTGCATTGTTGCGCAAGAGCGCTGGGACAATGGGCGCGCGAAGTTTCAGCAATGGCAGGAACTCTTCGTAGCTCTTTGATACTCCGCCACCAACAATGAACAGGTCGGGGGAGAAGAGAAGTTCGAGGTGCGAGTAATAGCGCTGCAAGTGTGTGGCCCACTCGGTCCAATCGAGTTCCTTGTTTTCGCGAGCCGAGTTGGATGCGCGGTGTTCCGCATCCTCCCCATCGATTTCCAAGTGGCCCAGCTCGGAGTTGGGCACGAGGAGTCCGTTGTAGATGATCGCGCTACCGATTCCTGTTCCCAGAGTTGTGAGAATGATGAGGCCACGCTTGTCTTTCGCCGCTCCGTAGCGAACTTCTGCGAATCCTGCGGCGTCGGCGTCGTTGACAAAATAAATGTCACGACCAAGTGCTTCTTCAAAAAGCGATTCGGCGTCGAGTCCCACCCACTCGTCCGAGACATTGGCAGCAGACATCGTGTGCCCATCAAGCACGATTGCCGGAAAGCACACACCGACGGGCATATCGGGTGCCGCGTCGAGGTCCTTCACCAAGGAGACGACACACTCCACAATCTCGGCCGGCGACCCGCCTTCCGGTGTCGGTACCTTCACGCGGTCGCTGACGAGTTCGCCGGTGATGACGTCGACGATTGCCGCTTTGATACCGGTTCCACCGATGTCTACTCCGAGCGCGAGGGTCATTGATGTGGCCTTTCGGTGGGTGACGCCAGGAGGCATCGGTTGTCGTCTACGGCAAAGTCAGTATGTCGACACCACGTTCGGTGACGACCATGGTGTGCTCGAACTGCGCTGTCCAGCTTTTATCTTTTGTTGTGACAGTCCAGTCGTCGGCCCAGATCTCCCAGGCTATAGAGCCGGGAGATTCTGGAGTGCCGAGGGTAAGCATGGGTTCGATAGTGAAGACCATGTTTTCGACGATGGGGGTCGAAAAGTTCGGAGCCGAATCGTAGTGAGGAATGATGAGGCCCGAGTGAAAGGCCTCTCCGACACCGTGGCCCGTGAAGTCGCGAACGACCCCGTAGCCAAATCGTTTCGCGTACGCCTCGATGGACCTGCCGATGACGTTGACCTCGCGGCCAGGAGCAACAGCTTTCATCCCTCGAGCTAGCGACTCTCGAGTGCCCTCAACGAGTTGTGCAATCTCTGGTCGAACTTCTCCGACGGTGAAGGTTTTGTTGAGGTCACCGTGGACGCCATTCATAAACGCGGTGATGTCGATGTTGATGATGTCGCCGTCTTCGAGAACCGTGTCGTCGGGGATGCCGTGGCAAATGACCTCGTTGAGCGAGGTGCAGCTGGACTTGGGGAACCCACGGTAGCCGAGCGTCGAAGGGTACGCACCGTGTGCGACTACATAGTCATGTGCTATGCCGTCGAGTTCATCTGTGGTTACTCCCGGAGCGATCGCAGCACCGACAGCTTCGACAGCCCCAGCGGCGATTCGTCCCGATTCGCGAATGAGCTCGATGGATTCCGCACTGTACACATCAGACCCAGAAAACGCCTTGGGTCCCGACTTCCCGACGTACTCGGGTCGCGCAATCGACTTCGGGACGGAGCGCTGAGGGCTAACACGGCCGGGAATGAGATATCCAGATAGGTCGCGGGGCATAAGCTCATTGTAGTTTCGTCGGGAGGCGCACATGACCGAGTGGTGGTTCAACAACAAGACCGGTGAAGTCGAAGAGGGCGCCCAGTCGCTCGGTTCGGACCGTGACGGTCCGTTCGCTTCACGAGAAGAGGCAGCCAAAGCCCCAGAAATTATTGCCGAACGCGCGAGGCGTTGGGCCGCAGAAGACGCTGCAGAAAACGACTAAGCGCTAGTTCTAGTTCTAGTTCTAGTTCTAGCGCTAGTTCTAGTTCTAGTTCTAGTTCGAGCTCTAGCCTTCGTATTCGTGCTCGGGTGCCGGGTAGACGCCGGATTCGACGTCAGCGCGATACTCGGTTACAGCTTCGGTGAGCACTCCGGCAAGGTTGGCATATTGCCTAACGAACTTGGGTATGCGGCCGGTCGTGAGTCCAGCCCAATCCGTCCATACGAGAAGCTGTCCGTCGACGTGTGGGCCAGCGCCCACACCGATTGTGGGAATCGATAGTTCTTCGGTGATGGTTTTGGCTACGTTCGACGGCACCATCTCGAGGACAACTGCGAAAGCTCCGGCATCTTGAACCGCGTGCGCGTCGGCGATGAGGTCAGCGGCGGCCTCTCCTCGACCCTGAATGATGTGGCCGCCAAGGCCGTGTTCGCTTTGCGGTGTGAAACCGATATGAGCCATGACGGGGATTCCCGCAGAGACGATTCTTCTGATTTGTTCGGCACTGCGCACTCCGCCCTCAAGCTTCACGGCGTGAGCGTGAGTCTCTTTCATAAACCTGAATGCCGTGTGGAGTGCCTCGTCAGGGCTCGTCTCGTAGGAGCCGAAAGGCATGTCAGCGACAACAAAAGCGCGTTTGACGGCTCCGGCGACCGCACGAGTGAGCGGGATGAGGTCCTCAACGGTCACGGGAAGCGTCGTGTCGTAGCCGAGCACGTTATTGCCGGCGGAGTCTCCGACGAGCAAAAAGTCGATTCCCGCAGCATCAAAGATGCTCGCCGTGAGCTGGTCATAGCTCGTGAGCCCGGTGATCTTAATGCCGTTCTGCTTGGCATTCTGAAAATGCCTAGTGCGAACTCGCTTCTGGGGGACAGACGGACTTGCTCCTGAGGTGTCACTCATTACTGAAGTCTAGCCACTTGTTGACGTCCAGCTACCGAGCGCGGATTGACCACTACCACTTGTTGCTCACATCTTCCGCCCAGCCGAGGATGCCGTCTATCGAGATGGGCGTGCCTGAGTCGTCGATTACAGATCCCGAGTAGTGTCCAAAACACTGGTGGGTGCTTGAGGCGATGACGCCAAGGTTCGTGTGGCTCGAGCGGTCGTAGAACGGCGTGAATGTGGCATCCACTCGCTCACTTTCGATGCGCCACGGGGCAAGATAGTTGGAAGAATCCCAGGTCCACGCGAGTTCCTCGCTGATCTTGTGAACTCGACCGTCAACAACGATTGCATTCTCGGTGCTGCCCGTGCCTACAGTCCACCGCCCGCCAAACTGAACTCCAACTCGGTGGCCGTCAATGATTCCGGAACCAGCACCCCAGTTCCAGGACAGAGAGTACGGCCAACGGCCTCGACCGTGGTCGAGAATTGCCCAGGATGACCCGCGTGGCACGTCGAACTCTGTGCCGTCGATCGTGATGGTCCCGTGAGCGGGTCGGTCGACATCTTTGACCGTGTACTGAAACGTTGTGTCGTTCCACGGAACAACCACACCCATTGCTTCCGAGCCGGGAATTCGCTCGGCGATGATGTCAACACTCACGCGAGGGCTTTCGGCTCGCAATCGTGTGCCGCCGTCGATCTCATCGATGTCTAGAGCGAGTTTCGAGACTCGAGCTGATGCCGATCCTTCGCTAAGAGTTCCAGGAAGGGTAACGCCGCGACCGAGAGGGGAAATCTCTTCGTACATGATTTCCTCGAACGTCGACCGGTCAAAAA
>Ga0070745_1000743_pt1 | contig 18945 bp, 19 predicted proteins | sample VirMetDEL_Mar_4_FD_77438 | JGI IMG/M metagenome (GOLD analysis project Ga0070745, IMG submission 77438) | Aqueous microbial communities from the Delaware River and Bay under freshwater to marine salinity gradient to study organic matter... | ecosystem: Environmental > Aquatic > Marine > Coastal ...
CCGCACCCCGCCCGACCCGCACCCCCCCCCACCCCGCGCAACGCGCACCCCCCCCACCCCGCGCAACGCCCACCCCGCCGTCTCCGCACACACCGCGAGCACCGCGAGCATCGCAACCCCGAACGCCAGAGCGTGAGCAGCCGGGTGCGCGCGTCGGGTAGCGTAGAGCCAGTCTTTTCGGCGCGAAGTAAGGGTGGTGACGTGTATCTCAAGAGCTTGACGCTCAAGGGGTTCAAATCCTTCGCGCAACCGACTACTTTTGCTTTCGAGCAAGGGGTCACGTGTGTCGTCGGGCCCAACGGTTCCGGCAAGAGCAATGTGGTGGATGCCCTCGCCTGGGTCATGGGCGAACAGGGTGCCAAAACTCTCCGCGGCGGCAAGATGGAAGACGTCATCTTCGCTGGGACGGCCACGAAAGGTCCGCTCGGTCGGGCCGAGGTCATTCTCACTATTGACAACTCGGATGGCGCTTTGCCCATCGAGTACGCCGAGGTCACGATCAGCCGCACTCTGTTCCGCAATGGTGGCAGTGAGTATGCAATCAACGGCGACACGTGTCGGTTGCTCGACGTGCAGGAGTTGCTGAGCGATTCGGGTCTCGGCCGCGAAATGCACGTCATCGTTGGCCAAGGCCAGCTCGATGCCGTATTGCACGCGAGCCCCGAGGAGCGTCGCGGTTTCATCGAGGAGGCCGCGGGTATTCTCAAGCACCGTCGCCGCAAAGAAAAGACCATTCGCAAGCTCGATGCGATGCAAGCGAACCTCACGAGGCTTTCCGACCTAGCGGGGGAGATTCGTCGTCAGCTGAAGCCTCTCGGTCAACAAGCGGAAATCGCTAAAGAGGCGCAGTCGATCGCGAGTATTGTGCGTGACGCTCGCGCGAGGCTTCTCGCCGACGAGGTTGTTGAGTTGCGGGCGGCGATCACGGTGTCGAGCCGCAGCGAGAGCGAACGCAAAACCGAGCGCATTGTTTTGCAGGAGCAGCTCGATCAAAACAAGCTGCGCGAGACGCGCATCGTCCAAGCGCAAGTTGGTGACGCTGTTGATGTCGCGCGCCGCACGGCCTTTGGTCTCGAGTCGGTTCAAGAACGTTTGCGTGGGCTGTACTCGATGGCCAACCAGCGCCTCGCTCTTCTCGGCCAGCAAGCCGAGGTTGCTGAAGCGTCCTCCGGTGTGTCGCAATCAATGGTCGACGACGCGAAGACCGAGGCGGCGAGACTCACCGACACCATCGCTGAAGCCGAGATCGCGTGGCGCGAAGCTCAAGCGGCAACCGCAGAAGCCCGTGCAACCCTCGACGCTCTCGACGACGAGATCGCCCACCAGAGTTCCCTCGTCTCCCGCCACGATCTCGAAATCTCGAAACTTCAAGGCCAGACCGACACCGCCCAGTCGAGGCTCGCCGCCGTGCGCGGTGAAGTGCTGCGCCAGCAAAATGCTCTGGATGCCGCGAAGGAGCGCGGCGCGGCAGCCCGCGCCCAGCTTGCCGAAGCCGAAGACGGTGCAACTCTTGGCGATTCGAGCGAAACCGACCTCGACGGCCTCTACCAAGCAGCGCAAGCGGAAGTCTCGACTGCGGAGGCCGAGATCGAAAGATTGCGGGAGGAACTTCACGGGCACGAACGCGAGCGCGACGCCCTCACGGCCCGGGCGGGTGCACTGTCTTTGGCGCTCGACCAGAAGGATGGCTCGAGTGCTCTCGTCGCGGCGAAGAGGAACGGCATCCGAGGTCTTGTCGCCGAGCATGTCACGGTGCAGCCGGGTTTCGAGGCTGCCATTGCCGCCGCTCTCGGTTCGCTCGCCGACGCTGTGCTCGCCGACAACCGTGATGCTGCAATCGACGCTCTCGGTCACGCCGAGGACGGCCAGTTGGGCCGCGTCGAGATTGTTTTCGCCGATGCGGGCGGTGCGGCATCCGCCGAACTGAATCTTCCGGCTGGCGCGGTCAGCGCCCACAGCGTGGTGAAAGCCCCTGAGGGCGTGCTTGGCCTCCTGAGCCACGTCGTGATCGCCGATGACCTCGAGGTGGCCCGAGCCGCGTGGAAGGCTCTCGCGGGCTCCTGGCCCTCTCCGGTGACGGTTATCACACGAGGTGGCGACGTTCTCAGCCAGTTTGTGTTGCGCGGTGGTTCTGGAGCGCGGCGTTCGCGACTCGAACTTGTCGCCGACCGGGATGCCGCTCGAGACAGACTCACGGAAGTCACCTCTCTCATCGAGCGCGCTCAGTTCGCCCTCGCGGAGCAGCGTGGCACGGTTCAGGTCGCTAAAGAGCAATCGGTTCGGGCTCTCGCGAGCCTGCGCGAGTTCGACTCCCAGCTCGCCGCCCAGACCGAAAAGCTCAACAGGGCTCGCGTGCAAGTCGAGGCTGCAGACGCCGAAGCCGAGCGCCTTGAGCGCGGTCTCGCGCTCGCCGCAGAAACTGTCACGGATGCCGCTGCCGCCGTCGAGCGCGCCACCTCAGAGTTTGAGACGGCCAAGTCCCGGCCGCGGCCCATTCTCGATGTGACGGCTCGTGACGGCGTGGCCGGTGAACTTGATGCTGCTCGAGAGCGGGAGGTCGAGGCACGACTGACCGTGGAGACGGCTCGAGAGCGCGTGCGTGCTCAAGAGCTCAGGGCGGCTCAACTTGCCCAGCAGTTGGATGCCGAACGCGTAGCCGCGCAAGAGGCGGCTCGCCGCGCGGTCATTCGTCGAGGCCAAGTGGAGTCCGCGCAGAGTGTTATCGCGGCTCTTCCCGCGGTGTTGGACGCCGTTGACCGGTCGGTGTCGGAGGCTCGAGTCGAACTCGCGAAGGCCGAGTCTGAGCGCACTCAACAAAACGAGGAGCTCTCCGAGCTTCGTCGTCAAGAGAACGTGTTGCGCGAGCGACTCACTGCAGTGAGCGACAACGTGCACGGTCTCGAGATGCAGATCTACGAAAAGAAGCTGCATTTGTCGACTTTGCTTGAGCGCGCGGGCGAGGAGCTCGGGCTCGTCGAAGATGTGCTCGTCGCCGAGTATGGGCCCGACGTGCTCATTCCTCTCGACGTGGTGCTGGATCCGTCCGAGGTCGCTGAGAGCGCTGAATTCGGGAGCGCTGAATTCGAGGCCGGGAGCGCCGAATTCGAGGCCGGGAGCGCCGAGAGCGCCGGGAGCGACTCCGCTGACGCGCCCCGCGGCATCCGCTTTGTCAGGGAAGAGCAGAAATCCCGTCTCGCTAAGGCAGAGCGCAAGCTTGCCCAATTGGGCCGAGTCAACCCGCTCGCTCTCGAAGAGTTCGCAGCTCTCGAGCAGCGTCACAAGTTTTTGACCGAGCAGCTGACCGACCTCACCAATACACGCAAAGACCTCGTAACGATCATCGAAGAGATCGACGAGAAGATGCAAGACATCTTTGGCGCTGCCTTCGAAGATACGAGAGCGGCCTTCAACACCGTCTTCCCGATTCTGTTTCCAGGGGGAACGGGCAGTATCGCTCTCACCGACCCCGAAAACATGCTCACGACGGGTATTGACGTGTCGGTGCGGCCAGCGGGCAAGAAGATCGAACGCCTCTCGCTCTTGAGCGGTGGAGAGCGTTCTCTCGCTGCCGTTGCTTTGCTCATCGCGATCTTCAAGGCGCGCCCCAGCCCGTTCTACATCATGGACGAGGTCGAGGCGGCGCTCGACGACGCCAACCTCGGGCGACTGTTGCAGATCTTTGAAGACTTGCGCCAGACATCCCAGCTCATCGTCATCACTCACCAGAAGCGCACTATGGAAATCGCGGATGCCCTGTACGGAGTGTCGATGCGTGCAGACGGTATCTCCGCCGTTGTCGGTCAGCGCGTAGCCACCGATAAAGTCACCCCCTAGTCGGGGGGCAAACCATCTCGCGAAAGCGCTGAGAGCGCTCTCAGTGTACGTAAAGCGAACAGGGGCAGACCGCGTGGTCGAGTTGTGAACAACGACTGCTGTGAGCTGGCGTAACAATGACTATGCGAGATCATTTCGGTGGTTTCGCAAATGATGAGTGTCAGTTGTGACTTATGTCAACGGTCCCCATCCTGAGGACCGACCCGACTGCTGGTGCGAGATAGACGGGCGCCATCATGAGTGAATTTGTGTACAGCGTTCAACCCGCACGGAGTGGGGAAACGTCATGACTCTGTTTTTGTATCCAGTGGATCAGGCAGTTGCGCGCTCAACGCGCCGCGTGCACCGCACCTCGAAGCCTGCCATCGCCGTCGCCGTTCTAGAGCTCATCGTTCTTGTTGCCGTGGTTGTTGTGGCCACCGCTATCTCGCTCTTTGGAATCAACTTCCTCGTGCTCACGAACTCGGTTCTGGGTTCTGAAATGCCAGAAGGAAGCCTCGTTATCACTCAAAAAGTTGATGCCGCGGAGATCTCCTCCGGCGACATCGTTTCTCTTGCACCTGTCGCTGCTGAGGGGTACCTCACCGGTCGAGTCATCGACGTAAGTCTCGCCACAGAGGGTGCGAGCAGGGTCACTATGGCCGTCGATGCTGAAGGCCTACAGATTGCTGAACGTGAGGTGGCAGCAGCGCAGCGTGTACTCGTGACTCTTCCGGGTCTTGGCAACGTCGTTACATCGGCCGCCCAGCCCGTTGCGATTGGCTTTGTGCTCCTCGTGGCACTCGGACTTGCACTTCAGTTGGTGCCACAACGTCAACGGCGTGGGGTTCGCAACGTGCGCGCCGCCCACCGCTCGATTTCAGGGCACGCACCGCACGCTGCCTAAATTGCCGCGTCTCGCGATGTGTGCCGCGGTGAAAACCGCGGACAGCAGTGCGGACCGTCGCGCGCAACGCTCGGTAGGCTTGAGTCATGGCTGAGCGTTCAACACCGTGGTCGCTAGGCGGCGCACTCCGCGGACTTTTTTCGAGAGGCACAATCGACGCGTCAACCTGGGACGACCTCGAAGACGCCCTCATCGGCGCAGACTTCGGCCCAGACATCACTGACTCGGTTGTTGCCGACCTTCGTGCCAAAGTCGCCAGATACTCAACGACTGACCCCACAGATCTGCAGCGCATGCTACGTGAAACACTCGAAGAGCGATTCGCCGCGTACGACCCAACCCTCACCCTCACGGCGAGACCGGCCGTTGTCCTCGTTGTTGGAATCAACGGTGTGGGCAAAACCACCACGATCGGCAAGTTCGCCAAATTTTTGACCGGCTACGGTCGCAGCGTCGTTGTGGGCGCGGCAGACACGTTCCGCGCGGCCGCGGTCGAGCAACTCGCAACGTGGGCCGAGCGGGGTGGGGCGCAGATTGTTCGGCCGCAAGTGGAACGGCAGGATCCGGCATCCGTCGCCTTTCAAACCGTGGAGTTTGCTGCGCGAGAAGGCATCGACATTGCGATCATCGACACCGCAGGCCGCTTGCAAACCAAGAGTGGCCTTATGGACGAGCTCGGCAAGATTCGTCGCGTTATCGAAAAGCAGTGCGAAATCGCAGAAGTGCTTTTGGTGCTGGATGCCACAACCGGCCAAAACGGCGTAGCTCAAGCTGAGGCGTTTATCGAGCACGCCGGGGTCACGGGGCTTGTCATCTCCAAGTTGGACGGCTCCGCGAAGGGTGGCTTTGTGCTCGCTGTTCAGGAGCGCACAGGGATCCCCATCAAGCTTGTCGGGCAAGGTGAAGGTATCGGTGACTTGACAGGTTTCACTCCGCACGTGTTCGTGCAGAACCTGGTCGGTTAGTCCGGCTGCGGCGCGCGCCCAGCACCGAGCCTGAATGGCATAAAGCGTGCGCGGTGGCTAGCCGCCGTTGGCGGCGCGGTGCTTTTGGCTGAGTTCGGCGTAGCTTCGAGCGTTTTCAATGAGGCTGAGCCGTTCATCTTCTGACAGTTGCCTGACCACCTTGGCGGGAACACCTGCGACGAGCGATCCCGCGGGGATCGAGGTGAACTCCAATACGACGGCGCCTGCCGCAACGAGAGTGCCCGCTCCAACAACCGCTCCGTTGAGCACTGTCGCGCCCATCCCGATGAGACTGTCGTCTTCGATAGTGCAACCATGAAGGATGGCGCCGTGTCCAACACTCACGCGAGAACCGACGTTCAGCGGCAGCCCCGCGTCGACGTGCATTGCCACGTTGTCTTGAATGTTGCTGCCGGCTCCGATGCGGATGGAATCGTGGTCTGCTCGAAGTACAGCGCCGTAAAAAACGCTCGAGTGCGGGTCGAGCATGACGGCACCGACGAGCGTCGCGTTGGGGGCAACCCAGGCAGTTGAGTCAATCTTCGGAGAGACGTTGCCAAAAGGGACTATGAGCGGCATCTACCAAGGTTAAGTCACGATGGCTTCTCCCGCGCAATCGCCGGTTAAACTGGTTTCATCATGGCAACCTTTGCAAACCTCTCAGATCGCCTCGCGACTACCTTCAAAAACCTCCGTGGCAAGGGCAAGCTGAGCCCAGCCGACGTCGATGGCACGGTTCGCGAGATTCGTCGCGCCTTGCTCGAAGCCGACGTGGCGCTCGACGTGGTCAAGGACTTTACGGCGCGAGTCCGCGAGCGCGCCTTGAGTGATGAGGTTTCTGCCGCACTCAACCCGGCTCAACAGGTCGTGCACATTGTTAACGACGAGCTCGTCACGATTTTGGGCGGCGAAGCGAGGCGCATCAATTTCGCCAAGACCGCCCCCACGGTCATCATGCTCGCCGGTTTGCAAGGTGCGGGTAAAACCACTCTCGCGGGAAAGCTCGCAAAGTGGCTTGCGAGCGAAAGCCACACTCCGCTCTTGGTTGCCGCCGACCTTCAGCGACCCAACGCTGTTACCCAGCTGCAGGTTGTTGCCGAGCAAGCAGGAGTGGCAATTTTCGCCCCGGAACCCGGAAACGGCAAGGGCGACCCCGTCAAAGTCGCGAAGGCCGCCCTCAAGTTTGCTAAAGACAAACAACACGATGTCGTCATTATCGACACCGCTGGTCGCCTCGGTATCGACGCCGAAATGATGAAACAGGCCGCCGACATCCGCAAAGCGACCGACCCCGACGAAGTGCTTTTTGTCATCGACTCGATCACGGGTCAAGACGCTGTCACGACAGCCAAGGCCTTCCAAGAGAGTGTCGACTTCACGGGAGTTGTGCTCACCAAGCTCGATGGTGACGCTCGAGGTGGTGCGGCACTCTCCGTAGCTTCGGTTACCGGCCGCCCGATTCTTTTCGCTTCGACCGGTGAAAGTCTTGACGACTTCGAGCCGTTCCACCCGGACCGTATGGCGAGCCGCATCCTCGACCTCGGTGACATGCTCACCCTCATCGAGCAGGCTCAGAAGAACTTCGACGAAGAAGAGTCACGCAAGGTTGCCGAGAAGTTCGCAACGGACTCTTTCACGCTCGAAGACTTTCTCAGCCAAATGCAGCAGCTCAAAAACATGGGCTCGATCAAAAACATGCTCGGGATGCTGCCGGGGGCCGGCGGTATGCGCCAACAACTCGACAATTTCGATGAGTCGGAGATCACACGCACTGAAGCCATCATCCAGTCGATGACCATTCAAGAACGTCGGCAGCCGAAGGTTCTCAACGGTTCGCGCCGAGTGCGCATTGCCAAGGGTTCCGGCACGACTGTTACCGAAGTGAACGCTCTCGTCAACAGGTTTGAGCAAGCCGCAAAAATGATGAAAACCGTCTCCAAGGGCGGCATGCCTCAGATTCCCGGAATGGGTCCGGTTCCCGGCGCCAAATTCGGCGGTGCCAAACAACAGCCCAAGTCCAAAAAGAAGGGCTCGCGGTCGGGAAACCCCGCAAAGCGTGCAGCAGAGGCTGCCGGTCGTTCGATAACACCCGAGACAACAGGGGCAGCGGGCGCTGGATTCGGGCTCGGCGGCGGTGCGGGAGCCAAAGGTGGTCCAAGCGCGGAAGAGCTCGCAAGCTTGCAAAAATTCTTGGGTCGGTAGCGCTCCCTGCTGCGGGGAGACAGACGTAGGGAGACGACTTTCGGTCGTGAAGCCCAGGCGTAGGCTGGATTCATGACTTCACAGAACTCTCGTCCGGTCCGCATTGGTGTTCAACTCCAGCCCCAGCACGCTTCGTATTCGGCAATTCGTGAGCGTGCCGCCGCGCTCGAAGAATTGGGTGTCGACATTCTGTTCAACTGGGATCACTTCTTCCCGCTGTACGGCGACAAAGACGGTCTCCACTTCGAATCGTGGACAATGCTTGCGGCGCTCGCGGAGCAAACCTCGCGCGTCGAGATTGGCGCTCTCGTGAACTGCAACAGCTACCGCAACGCCAACCTGCAAGCTGACATGGCTCGCACGATCGATCACATTTCTGCCAAAGACACCGGCACAGGTCGTTTCATATTCGGCACAGGCTCCGGGTGGTTTGAGCGTGACTACGACGAGTACGGCTACGACTTCGGCACCGTGGGAACGAGGCTCGATGCTCTAGCTCGCGAGCTGCCCATCATCGAAGACCGCTGGTCGAAATTGAACCCAGCTCCCACACGCAAGATTCCCGTGCTCATCGGTGGTGGCGGAGAAAAAAAGACGCTGCGCATGGTCGCCAAGCACGCCGACATTTGGCATAGCTTTAGCGACGCAGAGACTCTCGTTCGCAAGCTCGACATTTTGAAAGCGCACGGTGAGGCAGTCGGCCGCGACACGAGCGAGATAGAGATTTCGCTCGAGATCGGAAAAAACACGATCGACGAGGCCACACAGTTGCACGCGCTCGGCGCGACGTTGTTCACGATCGGTGTAGACGGCGCAACGGGCGACATTTCGGGAGTACAGGAATGGCTCGACTGGCGCGACTCGCTCAACGCGTAGCCCGTGCGGGCGAGGCTCTCACCGAGTCTCGCCCTTCCCTTGCAGGCAAATTACACTGAGCACATGACCCTCCCCACAGCAGTGGAGCTCGCGCAAGCAGTGCGCTCCGGAACAACCACGGCCGTTGATGCAACGCGCGAAGCCATCGCGAGAATCGCCGCTACCGACGGCCCTATTGGGGCCTTCCAGATCGTGCGCGAGAGTGCCGCCCTCGCGGAGGCAGCAGCAGTGGATGCGCGAAGTGACCTCACGAGCCTGCCCTTAGCCGGTGTACCCATCGCCATCAAAGACAACATTCCCGTCACTGGGGAGCCCCTCCGCGACGGCTCGGCTGCAACAAGTGCCGAACCGCAAGGGCGCGACCACGAGGTTGTGGCGAGGCTGAGGGCTGCGGGAGCGATTGTGGTTGGCATAACTCGTGTTCCAGAACTGTGTGTGTTTGGCACAACCGATTCCGTATACGGCACGACGCGCAACCCGTGGAACCTCGAGCGGAGCCCCGGAGGCTCGAGCGGCGGGTCGGCTGCCGCCGTGGCATCCGGTCAAGTGGTGATGGCTCACGGCAACGATGGCATGGGCTCGATTCGAATCCCGGCAGCCAATTGTGGACTTTTTGGCATCAAACCTGGTTCGGGCGTCGTTCCTCAAGACATTGGGGTCGATGCGTGGTTTGGCATGAGCGAGAACGGCCCGCTTGCAACGACCGTCGCCGATGCGGCCCTCATGCTGTCGGTTATGGCGGGTCGCCCGGCACTCGCTACCGTCGCGGAACCGTCGCGGCCGCTGCGCATAGCCGTTGGGGTGGGGGAGCCCTCACCTCTCGTGAAAACCGACCCAGAGTTCACTCGCGGTCTTCGCGAGATCGCCGAGGCCCTGCGCGCGGCAGGTCACGAGGTCACCGAGACGTCAGTGCCCTACCCAGCCAACCCGTTGCCGCTGTTGGCCCGCTGGTTTGGCGGCACAGAAACAGACGCTGCAGCGCTGCCCAATCGTGCAGTCATGGAGAAGCGCACGCGCACTCACGCGAAATGGGGTCGCATAAGCCGAAGGCTCGGGTTACTTAAGGACGGCCCGGTCGACGCCGTGCGAACCGACATGGAGAGATTTTTCGAGAACTTCGATGTGCTTGTGAGCCCGACTCTCGCCACTCCCGCACCTCTCGCGATCGAATGGCACCGCAAGAGCTGGTTTGCCAACATGTCGTCGAACATTCGTTACGCGCCGTACCCCTCAACCTGGAACCTTCTCGGCTGGCCGTCAGCAAGCATTCCGGCGGGAACACACGCCACAGTTGGCGTGCCTCTCGCCGTGCAAATGACCACCAAACCCGCTCCGGATGCCGCGGGCGAAGCCCTCCTCTTGGGCCTAGCCGCGCAACTCGAGAGGCTCCACCCATGGCCGCGCACGGCGCCGGAGCACTAGTTCTCGGTGCTTCTACAGGCGTGGTGCGACGAAGTGCCGCAAAATCTGGCAGAATAGCTAGTCGAGTCCTTCGACGCCCGACCCTCTAATCGGCCAGACAGGACTCCCATCAGAGCTTTCGCCCCGAGTGTGCCCCCACGCTCACGGTGCAGTTGTTCGCCACCATCGCATTAACCAGGAGTAATTGTGGCTGTAAAAATTCGTCTCAAGCGCATGGGCAAGATCCGTGCACCGTATTACCGCATCGTTGTTGCTGACTCGCGCACCAAGCGCGACGGCCGCTCGATCGAAGAAATTGGCAAGTACCACCCCACAGAGGAGCCTTCGTTTATCGAGGTCAACTCCGAGCGTGCGCAGTACTGGTTGAGCGTTGGCGCGCAGCCCAGCCCGCAGGTTGAAGCCATCCTCAAGCTCACGGGCGACTGGGGCATCTTCAAGGGTGACAAAAACGCCAAGAGCACCGTCAAGACCAAGGTTGCTAAGGAAGTTTTCCAGGCCGACGAGAAGAAGAAGCCTGTGCTTCGCCCGAAGACCGAGAAGGTCGTTGAGGCTCCCGCCGCTGAAGCTCCTGCAGAAGATGCAGCAGTTGACGAGGTCGTAGAAGCTCCCGTCGAGGCACCTGCCGAAGACGCAGCAGCCGACGCTGACAAGGCCTAAGCATGCTCGCTCCCGCTCTCGAGCACCTCGTCAAGGGGATCGTTGATCACCCAGACGAGGTTCACGTTGCAGCAAAGAACTCTCCACGTGGCGAGGTCCTTGAGGTGCGCGTGCACCCCGAGGACCTCGGTCGCGTGATCGGTCGCGCTGGCCGAACCGCGAAGGCGCTTCGCACTCTGGTCTCGGCTCTTGCCGACGGCCGCAAGGTGCGCGTCGACGTTGTCGACACCGACTTCTAGACGTGGGTACACCCGAAGTTCCCAGTTCCACGCAGTTCCGTGTTGGGCGCCTGACGAAAGCCCACGGCCTCAAGGGCGCCATCAAGATCGAGCTGTATACAGACGACCCGGCTAGGCGTTTTGTGCCGGGCGCGAAGTTCTCTTTGCAGGTTCCTGACTCGTCTCCGTGGCGAGGCAAGACTCTCGAGCTCATTGAGCTCAAGTGGTACAACTCGCATCCCGTGGCATTTTTTAAGAACGTTCCTGACCGCACTGTTGCCGAGTCCCTTCTCAAAGCTATTTTGTGGATCGATACCGATCCCACAGAAGACTCGGGTGAAGAAGACGCGTGGTTCGATCACCAGTTGGTTGGACTCCGTGTCTTTCGTGATGGAGTCCAGGTTGGCACTGTCTCGCACATCGATCACTTTCCGGCTCAAGACCTTCTGACTGTCGAAACAGACGGCTCTAACGTTCTTGTGCCTTTTGTGAAGGCTATCGTGAGCGCGGTCGATATCGAGGCGGGAACCCTCACTGTCACACCGCCCGTCGGTTTGTTTGAAGACATCGCTGACGACGAAGACGACGAAGCCAGTGCTGCCCAGGCCGCCGCGATGGCCGACGCCGCTGCCGAGGGTGAATCAGAAACGGGCGATTCAGGCCGCGGCGATTCACAGTCCACCGGTTCCGCCGACAACTAACTGAGTGCCGTTATGCGCATAGACATCGTCAGCATCTTCCCCGATTTTTTTGGGGTGCTCGACATTTCTCTCGTGGGAAAGGCCAAACAATCGGGTTTGCTCGATCTTGCCGTGCACGATTTGCGCGACTTCACTCACGACAGACACCGCACAGTGGATGACACTCCCTACGGTGGCGGCGCTGGCATGGTCATGAAGCCTGAGCCCTGGGGCGAAGCGCTCGACACCGTGCTAACGCCGGAATCCGTCGTCATCTTCCCGTCACCCGCGGGTGTGCCATTCACTCAAGCTCTCGCTCGCGACTTGGCCGATGAGCAGCACCTCGTGTTCGGTTGCGGCCGGTACGAGGGAATCGATCAGCGAGTCATCGAGCACACGGCGACTCGTGCGCGTGTGTTCGAGGTCAGTCTCGGTGACTATGTGCTTAACGGGGGAGAAGTTGCCGTTGTTGCCATGATTGAGGCCGTGAGCCGTCTCATCCCGGGCATGGTTGGTAACCCTGAGAGTCTGACCGAAGAGAGCCACGAAGACGGTTTGCTCGAATACCCGAGCTACACGAAGCCCGCCGAGTGGCGTGGGCTCGAGGTGCCTCCGGTTTTGCAAAGCGGAAACCACGGCGCAATCGCCGCGTGGCGACGCGAACAACAGATCGAGCGCACAGCTCGAGTGCGCCCCGACCTTGTGCCGGGGGATTCCACTGCGTCCTGATCGCGCAGCGTCTTCAGGCGGCAGCTCCTCAGCAAGCTAGCGCCATGCGGGCAAGCACTACAGGGGTCGTTTAGCTTGGCGCACCGTAGGGCGCTGTCACGAGGGCGATCATAAAGACTGCATACGAGGCCAGTGAGCTGTAAGCGAGACTCGCTTTAAGGCGTGGCGCGCGATCGGTCGCATGTAGCAGCCCGACTATCGACAGTAAAAACCACGTAAGCGGATGCCCGAGCCTCACGACCGCGCCGAGAACGCCTCCAACGCTAGCCTCTGGTGGCACTACAAATATCCATACCACCGTGAGGGCCGCGGCGCACACGGCAAATCCGAAGCCGACTACCGCGCGGTGTCGACGAACAAACGGCTCTCGCGATGGCTCTGGTGACGCAAGTCGATCGGGGGTGTCTGTCACGGGCTGCCTCGCTTTCGTGCGCAGACTCTAGCAAACAGCTCGGCAGCAGCGCTATAACGCGTCGGCTGGCACACCGCCAGGCCGCAATAATTTCCGCGCTGTATTCGGAGGGAAGCTCGCGTGTGATCGAATTAGCTTTGGCGATAAACCTCGAGTGCGCCCCGACCTGCTGCCGCTCGAGAGCGCCGAGTAGCGGTGTTGGGCACGAACCGCGGTTGTCGTTGGGCTGCCACGCCTCGCGCCTCTAGGCTGGCGGAGTGACTAGACGCCGCGTGTTTCAGACCAGCCTCATGAGTGCGCTTCTGGCTGGGGTGTACGACGGTGACCTGTCGGTGGGGGAGTTGCTCGAGGAGGGTAACTTTGGCCTCGGCACTTTTGATGGCCTTGACGGCGAAATGGTTGTTATCGACGGCGAGTGTTTGCGCATGCGTGCAGACGGTACTGTCACTCCCGCAGACCGCACAGACATGACTCCGTTTGCTGTCGTCGTGAACTTTGTCGCCGACGAGACAATCGAGGTGACCGAGCCCGTCACGATGGCTGGGCTGTTCGAGCTCATTGGCCACGAGTCAGACAACTATCTCTACGCCGTGCGCGTTCACGGTCATTTCGAGTCGGTGGTGACGCGAACCGTGAGTATTCAAAAAAAGCCGTACCAACCGCTGCGCACGGCAGTTCGCGGCCAAGCGACCATGGATTTTGCTCAACTCGATGGGATGCTTGTCGGTTTCGAAAGCCCGCTGTATGAACGTGGCATCGGCGTTCCCGGCGGTCACGTTCACTTTCTCGATACGGACCACACTCGAGGTGGCCATGTGCTCGACTTTGTTATGACGCGCGGCACCATTGAGGTGTGTGTTGGAACTGATCTTGAATTGCGGTTGCCGCTGCGAAAAGAGTTTGGCGAGGCCGAACTCACTCCCGACGATCTTGCCGAGCAGATTGAGGCGACCGAGAATCAGCGCTCCCACTAGAGTCGCCGCGTTGACCGCTTAGGCCGCGTTGACCTCTGGGCCATGGGCAATGAGCAGTTCACGTGCGAGGGCTCTCGCCTTGTCGATGAACCTGCAGTCGCCCTCGGTGTTCGACGTGAACGCGCGCTGAAGAAGTGCCGTTGACGCTTCGACGGCAACTTCTAGGTCGAGCAAAAGTTCCTCGCTCGGTTCGATTTTCCCGTAGCGCTTGCGAAGAACATCGACGAGTGCAGAAAGGAGCTCGTCGTTGGCGCTCTCTACGCCCGAGCCGTCGTTGCGGCCTACAAAACGCTCATCAATGATGGCTCCGAACCGAAGCGCCCTGAACCCTGGTTCGGTGCGAGCGAGTTCGACGTAGGCATCGAAGGGGGCGTCGAGGTTTTCGAGCCACTGAGCCTCGACCACGGTGTCTGCGGGGAATGCTCGCTCAACAAACCGTTCGAGGTTGCGGGCGGCAAGTGCTCTCAGCAAAAACTGGATGTTCGGAAAGTACCTGTAGACAACTCCGACCGAGGAGCCCGATCGCGCGGCGACATCGCTCGTGGTGAGGCCGTCTATACCCTTCTCGTCGATGAGAGCGGCTGCGGCATCCAGCAACAGAGTGACTCTGGCCGTGCTCCTTTGCTGAACCGGGGCGGTGCGAATTCGCGTCTGCGCTGTGGGATGAAGAGACTGGCGGGTCATCAGTTGTTGCTCCATAGTGCGGCCGGTGCTCGTGCAAAAGCTAGTCTTAAGCAATGATCTACCGTCGCGTGCTTTTCTACTGGCAGTTTACTGCAGTGGTTCTGTTGCCTGGCTGGGTGCTTGTCGGACAGGCACTGTGGGGCAACGGCCTTGGCTGGGACCTTGTGCTGTACTTTGTGCTGTGTTTTTTGCTCACGCTGTATCTGCTCGGCATATTTTTGCTCACTCGCGCCCGCAAGCAAGTCCGCGTCGATCGAGCGGTGTCGTGGACAGATGCGATTGTCATGACCGTCTGGCATCTCGCGATCTTTGCGTTTGGCGTTGCGAGTTCGGGCCCTGTTCTTGCCCTTATTATCGTTGGCGGAATTGCGGCCTTCTGGGTGGCCATCTGGCAGTTGTTCACGGACACTCGCTCGCGAGTGAAGGCGGCTTTCACGCTGCCCGATTTTCAGCGGGAAACAGATCCGGTTGACGCCGGTTACTACGAGTCAGCAAGGCTCGACCCCAACGCGCCCATGGCCGACCAGACCATCATCATTGAGCCCTCGAGCGTTGAAGAGGACAGACGGTAGCACGAGACCCGTCGCGTATGCGATAATTGGCGCTTGTGCTTGCGCACCGTTCTGCCACAGGGGAACCGTGATTCTTGCAAGCGCCACTTCCTTTTCAGTATTTAGATCGTGGTCGACCTGTGGCGGTTACAGAGAGCGGCAATTCCATGCACATTCTTGACACTCTTGACGCAGCATCACTGCGCGACAACATTCCAGATTTCCGCGCCGGCGACACCGTCAAGGTTCACGTCAACATCATCGAAGGTACGCGCACGCGTATCCAGGTTTTCCAGGGTGTTGTCATCGGTCGCTCGGGTGAAGGCGTTCGCGAGACGTTCTGCGTTCGCAAGGTCAGCTTCCAGGTCGGCGTTGAGCGTACGTTCCCCGTACACTCCCCGGTCATCGACCACATTGAGATTGTCAGCCGCGGTGCAGTTCGCCGCGCCAAGCTGTACTACCTCCGCAACCTCCGCGGCAAGAAGGCGAAGATCAAAGAGAAGCGCGACTTCAGCTAGATCCTCTTCGAGGCGCTGAGGCCCCGCCGCACCGAATCGCGGCCGGTTCACAGCCACTACCTGAGCTCCCCACCGATAAACTGGTGGGGAGCTCAGGGGTTTAATGACATACGATTCGACGGTCCACTACGGGTCGGCGCAGCCGGCGCCCGCCACGACAGGTGAAGGCGCAACGGAGAACTCCGGCGGCGACGCTTCTTCTGGCCGCAGGCGGGGGAGTCGTTCGCGCGGGGTGTGGTTGTTCATCCGCGACATCTTTGTGATTTTTCTTGCGGCTCTGCTCATTTCGTTCCTTATCAAGACGTTTTTGATTCGTTCGTTTTACATTCCCTCGGAGTCAATGCGGGAAACCCTGCATGTCAACGACCGCATCATCGTCAACCTTTTGCAGCCAGACTTTTTCCCCGTCGAGCGCGGCGATGTTGTGGTCTTTCAAGACCCCGGTGGTTGGCTCACGCCCCAGCCTTCCGTCGAACGGGCGCCTCTTATTGAAGTCATCGACGCCGTCATGGGTTTCATCGGGTTGAGTGCTCCAGACAGCGAAGATCACCTCATTAAGCGCATCATCGGTTTGCCCGGAGACGTCGTGAAGTGTTGCGATGATTTTGGCCGGCTCACCGTCAACGGCATTCCGCTCGAAGAGCCGTACATCAACCTTCCAGAGGGAACGGTTCAAGTGACTCCCGGCGAGTTCGAGGTGACCATTCCAGAAGGCAAAATCTGGGTGATGGGCGACAATCGCTACAACTCGGCAGACTCCGCGTTCCACTTGCTCAATAGCCCGGGAAATCAGTTTGTGCCGATTGAGAACGTTGTCGGCAAGGCAGTGCTCATTTCGTGGCCCTTTGATAGGTGGACGATTCTCGACAGCCACCCGCTCGTCTTTAGCGGCGTCGAGGACGCTGCCGGAACTGTGCCAACGGACACGTCGACTACAGACTCCGTGCCGGCCGAATAGTCGTGGCCGTTTCTGATCCAACTCTCGAAACCGAGGCGGCACTTCACTCTGGCGGTGCCACGTTTGTTATCGGCATGGACGAAGTTGGCCGTGGGGCTATAGCTGGCCCGGTCGCAGTTGGTGCGTGTGTTGTTGACGCCGAGATTGGCGCCCACCCCGCGGGCCTCCGCGACTCGAAACTGTTGAGCGAAAAGCGCAGGGATGCCATGGCTCCTCTCGCGCAGTCGTGGGCGAGGTTCTCAGCGGTCGGGCTCGCCACGGCTGAAGAAGTCGACGAACTCGGTATCGTTGCGGCGCTCGGCATCGCTGGCAAGCGCGCGCTTGTGTCTCTCCATGAGGCCGGGGCTGCTATTGCCGAGAGTGTTGTTTTGCTCGACGGTTCCCACAATTGGCTCAGCGCGGCTCTTTCCTCGCCCCTTTCTGTGCAGGTTCGCGTGAAAGCCGACCGCGATTGCGCGTCTGTCGCTGCGGCCTCCGTCATCGCAAAAGTGCATCGAGATGCCCTCATGGTGGAGGCCGATTCGCTCACCCCTGGCTACGGCTGGGCATCCAATAAGGGGTACGGTTCGGCCGCGCATTTTGCAGCAATTGCCGAGTTGGGGGCAACGAATTTTCATCGGCGCACATGGTTGCACGCTTCCGCTTAGGATTGACAGACCATGGACGAAGACGAGTTCGAAGATTACGACCGCGAGGTTGAGCTAGCGCTCTACCGCGAGTACCGGGATGTCGTCGGCCAGTTCCGCTATGTCGTCGAGACGGAGCGTCGTTTCTATTTGGCCAACGAGGTCGAGCTTGTGCGTCAAGACACCGAGCACGATTTCTATTTCGAGCTGACGATGAACGACGTGTGGGTGTGGGATGTCTACCGTTCCGACCGCTTCGTAAAAAGTGTGCGGGTGCTCACGTTCAAAGACGTCAACGTCGAAGAGTTGTCGGCGAAAGAGCTTGAGCTGCCCAAGGAGCTTGCGCTCGACGAGTAACGCGGTGGAGCTTGGAGGAAGGCCATTTCTGGCCTTCCTGCGACCCCAGCGCCGATGGCGCTCTGCGTCATCGGTCAGACAATTGCAACGAGGCCGTAGGGAATAAATCCTGTTTCCATGCGTTTGCATGTATATCGCTTCAGATCGGGGCGAGACACAGCCCGCTGGAGGACACCGTGACTGCTACTACCCAAGGCCTGCACCACGTCACCGCAATCGGTGGCGATCCGCAGAAAAACATCGACTTCTACATCACGGGCTTGGGCCTGCGCCTCGTCAAAAAGACCGTCAACTTCGACAGCCCCGGCACGTACCACCTCTACTACGGTGACGAAGCGGGTCGCCCCGGATCGCTCATGACCTTCTTCCCGTGGGGAGGTGTTCCCGACGGGCGCATCGGCTCCGGGCAATCCACCTCTACGGCGTTCTCGGTGCCGCAAGGCAGCCTCGGCTGGTGGAGTGACCACTTCGCGGCCCTCGGCGTGGCATCCGACATCACGACTGTGTCGTCGGAGGAAGAGCGCCTCTCGTTGCGCGATCCCGACGGTCTGCAACTTGACCTCATCGCCTCGAGCGTTACCGACCCGCGCGACCCCTGGGATTCGGCCTCGGTGCCCGCAGAGTACGCCGTGCGCGGCCAGCACTCCTCGGTGCTTACCGTTGCGCGCTCCGAAGGCACCATCGGTGTGCTCACGGAAGACCTCGGCATGAGAATCGTGTGGGAGAAGGATGGCCGCACTCGCCTCGCCGCGGGAGACGGTCTCGCCGGCGCCATCGTCGACGTCATCGCCGACCCACGCGCACAGCAAGGACTCACCGCTGGTGGTACCGTGCACCACATTGCTTTCCGGGTGCCCGACCAGGCCACTCAAGAGCAGTGGCGGCAAGAACTCGCCTCTCGCGGGTACCAAGTGACGAGCATCCTCGACCGGCAGTACTTCACGTCGATCTACTTCCGCGAGCCGGGAGGTGTGCTCTTCGAGATTGCCACCGACACTCCGGGGTTTGACATCGATGAGCCGCTGCTCGAGCTTGGGCGCGCACTCAAGTTGCCGCCGTGGCTTGAGCCTTCGCGCGATCAGATCGAGCGCGTTATCCAGCCGCTCGCTCTGCCCGAAGAGAACAACCCTGCGGTTGGCCTCGAGGCGGCTGTAGCGGATACCGGTGCGGACGCCGCCGCGAGTGGTGCTGACGCTACAACGGCTGGTGGCGCCGATGTCTAACGAGACTCGTTCCGCGCTCTCAGCGGCTGAGCTTGCCGCGTGGCCTCACGTGTTTCGTGAGGCTGCGGGCGGCGGTGCCACTGAGGCTCCAGTCTTTGTGACCCTGCACGGCACTGGTGGCACCGAGCACGACATCGTGGCTTTAGCCGACGCTCTCGACCCGTCGTGGGCCG